>Ga0307515_10000462_pt1 | contig 97164 bp, 78 predicted proteins | sample 17_EM_MG_FD_194513 | JGI IMG/M metagenome (GOLD analysis project Ga0307515, IMG submission 194513) | Populus trichocarpa ectomycorrhiza microbial communities from riparian zone in the Pacific Northwest, United States - 17_EM | ecosystem: Host-associated > Plants > Roots > Unclassified | place...
CCTCCGCCCCTCACCCCCTCCGCCCGGACCGCCCGTTCGACCCGCGCCCCTATCCCCAGCCTCCAGCCGCTGCCCCATCCCAACCCCTCCCGATCGCCCCGCCCCCCAACCTCCCCGCCCTCGCACCACCGCCCCCGCCTCCACCCGCACCCCTCACCCTCGACTACGTAGGCTCCGGACCCCCCACCTACGACGCCGAGCCCACCGCTCTCCCGCTCGCCGACCCGGACGAGCTCGACGATCTGGTCGCGGACACCGTGTTGGACGGGGCGCGGTACGGGACGAGCACGATCAGGGCCGCTTCCGTGCGGGGGGACTCCGCGAGGTTCCGGGGGGAGCCGCGGCGGGACTCGTTGCTGACCGCGCGGTTCGGGGTCGGGGAGCAGGCGTTGGTGCTGGTGGCGATGGCGACCGGGGCCCGGGCCACGCCGGGGGCGCATCGGGCCGCCGCCGAGGCCTGTGACTGGATCGCGCGGGCCGTGGGGCGGAGTCACGCGCGGCTCTCCGAGGACATAAGGGCTGCTCGGCGCGGGGACCTGAAGTCCGGGCTGCACCGGCTCACCGACCGCAGCCTCGGCAAGCTCCGCGCCAGCGCCGCCGAGCAGGGCATCGATCCGGAGGAGTACTCGGCCGGGCTGCGGTGTCTCCTCCTTCCCGCGCATCCGGAGTGCCGTACCCGCGTCTTCTTCGGCGTCGGGCCCGGCGGGCTCTTCCGGTTGCGGGACGGGGAGTGGCAGGACATCGAGCCCGCCGTCGGTGATCTGAGCGGCGAGGCCGTCGTCGGGTTCGGGTCGCAGCCCACCGAGACGCCCCAGGGCGACCGGCTCACCATGGACCTCGGCATCCCGACGCCCCCGAGCCCGTACGAACCCGCCCCCGAACCGCCCCGCGAACCCTTCCGCTTCCGTGCCTCCGTCGCCCGCCCGGGGGACGCGCTCCTCATGTGCACCGGCGGGCTGGCCGAGCCTCTGCGCGGCGAGCCCGAGCTGTCCGCGCATCTGGCGGGGCGGTGGTCCGGTACCACCCCGCCCGGTCTCGCCGCGTTCCTCGCCGACACCCAAGTGCGGGTCAAGGGTTATGCCGACGACCGCACGGCCGCCGCCGTTTGGGAGGCGTGAGCGCCAGGGCTGTGAATTCATGGAACCCAGAGGGATCCGCAGGACACCGGAAACCGAAGGGCACGCGAGAACCATGGCCAAGCAGAACGTTGCCGAACAGTTCGTCGACATCCTCGTCCGCGCCGGAGTCAAACGCCTCTACGGCGTCGTCGGCGACAGCCTCAACCCGGTCGTCGACGCGATCCGCCGCAACTCCGCCATCGACTGGATCCACGTACGGCACGAGGAGACCGCCGCCTTCGCCGCCGGCGCCGAAGCGCAGATAACCGGGAAGCTCGCGGCCTGCGCCGGCTCCTGCGGCCCCGGCAACCTGCATCTCATCAACGGCCTCTACGACGCCCACCGTTCCATGGCCCCGGTCCTCGCCCTCGCCTCGCAGATCCCGTCCAGCGAGATCGGTCTCGGCTACTTCCAGGAGACCCACCCCGACCGGCTCTTCCAGGAGTGCAGTCACTACAGCGAACTCATCTCCAACCCGAAGCAGATGCCCCGGCTGCTCCAGACCGCCATCCAGCACGCGGTGGGGCAGAGCGGCGTGAGTGTCGTCTCGCTCCCGGGCGACATCGCCTCCGAGCCCGCCCCGGAGAAGGCCGCCGAGACCGCCCTCGTCACCTCCCGGCCCTCCGTCCGGCCCGGCGACGCCGAGATCGAGAAGCTCGTCGAGATGATCGACGCGGCGGAGAAGGTCACCCTGTTCTGCGGCAGCGGCACCGCCGGTGCGCATGCCGAGGTGATGGAGTTCGCCGAGAAGATCAAGTCCCCGATCGGACACGCCCTGCGCGGCAAGGAGTGGATCCAGTACGACAACAAGTTCGATGTGGGGATGAGCGGTCTGCTCGGCTACGGCGCCGCCTACGAGGCCACCCACGAGTGCGACCTGCTGATCCTCATCGGCACCGACTTCCCGTACAACGCCTTCCTCCCCGACGACGTGAAGATCGCCCAGATCGACGTACGGCCCGAACGCCTCGGCCGGCGTTCGAAGTTGGACCTCGCGGTGTGGGGCGACGCGAAGGAGACCCTGCGCTGTCTCACCCCGCGGGTGAAGCCGAAGGGGGACCGGAAGTTCCTCGACCGGATGCTCAAGAAGCACGCCGACGCGCTGGAAGGGGTCGTCAAGGCGTACACGCGGAAGGTCGAGAAGCACGTTCCGATCCATCCGGAGTACGTGGCCGCCGTGGTCGACGAACTCGCCGACGAGGACGCCGTGTTCACCGTCGACACGGGCATGTGCAATGTGTGGGCCGCCCGCTACATCACGCCCAACGGCCGCCGCCGCATCATCGGTTCGTTCTCGCACGGCTCGATGGCGAACGCGCTGCCGATGGCGATCGGCGCCCAGTTCACCGACACGGAGCGGCAGGTCGTGTCGATGTCGGGCGACGGCGGATTCTCCATGTTGATGGGCGACTTCCTCACCCTCGTCCAGTACGACCTGCCGGTGAAGGTCGTCCTGTTCAACAACTCCTCCCTGGGCATGGTCGAGTTGGAGATGCTGGTCGCCGGACTCCCGTCGTACGGCACCACCAACAAGAACCCCGACTTCGCCGCCGTGGCGCGCGCGTGCGGTGCCTACGGTGTGCGGGTCGAGAAGCCCAAGGACCTCGAAGGCGCCCTGAAGGCGGCCTTCAAGCACAACGGGCCTGCTCTCGTGGACGTCGTCACCGACCCCAACGCGCTGTCCATCCCACCGAAGATCAGTGCCGAGATGGTCACCGGGTTCGCGTTGTCGGCCTCAAAGATCGTGCTGGACGGGGGAGTTGGGCGGATGCTCCAGATGGCCCGCTCCAACATCCGTAACATGCCCCGGCCTTAGACCCGTCGGGCCCTAACTGTCGTACGGTGCCCAGCCGTTCGACGAGTACCAGAGGTGCCGCAGGCCCTTGATGCCGCTCGTGCGGAACGGCTTGCCGTGGTCGTCGATGCGGAGGGTGCCGGTGCGGCCCTGGGAGGACCAGTCGAGTTCCAGGTACCAGCGGCAGTCGCAGGTCTGGGTCCGCGCCTTGACCAGGAGCACCTCGGGGTCCTGCGCGGAGACCCGGTACGGCAGGTGCACGGCCGGGACCGGCGTCCCCAGTGTGCTCCCGGCGACCGGGCGCGCCTGCGGGTGATCGGCGTCCAGATCCACGCCGAAGTAGCGGGGGCCGACCTCGCCGCCGCAGCCCTGGTCCATGGCGTACGCGGTGCCGTGGGCCGGGGCTGCCCGGCCGACGACGTGTACGCGCAGCGCCTCCAGGACCACCGCCGTGGACGTCCGGCCCTGCACCGAGATCTCGACGTTCGTGTCCCGCCCGTGCACCGCGTGCTGTTGCGCCGCCCAGGTCCCGGCGTCCTCCTGGGCCGGGGGCCGCGGAACCTGGGCGGGTGACTTGTCGACGACGTAGTCATGGCTGCAATGGAGTTCCCACACCTGGGAGTTGGCGGTCCAGGCGAGGGGAGCGGGGAGAGCGGAAGGGGTGGCCTTCGCCGTGGCGCCGGCCTTGGACTTGGACTCGGCCGTGTCGTGCGTGGACACCGCCGACAGGGTGCCCCACACCGCGAGCACCGCATACACCGCGGCGGCGGTGAGCGGGAGCCGTCGTCGGTACCAGGGCGATCGGACGGCGGGCTCAGGAGCCGCGTCCGGAACCGGAACCGGAACCGGGACCTGAACCGGAACCGGGACCTGAACCGGAACCGGGACCTGAACCTGAACCGGAGCCGGGCTCTCCACCGGCGGCTCCGCATCCCGCCTCCGCTGTCGCGCCGCGACCGCCAGGATCCAGTACCGGTGCAGCTCCAGCCGTTCCTCCGGTGTCGCCCCGCACAGCGCAGCGAAGCGTTCGACGGGGGCGAAGTCGAGGGGGACCGCCTCGCCCACGCAGTAGCGGTGCAGGGTCGACGCGTTCATGTTCAGGCGGCGGGCCAGCTGGCTGTAGCTGCGGTCCGTGCGTGCCTTCAGGCGCCGTAGCAGCGCCGCGAACTCCTCGACGTCCTTGTCGTTGGCCTCGCCCGACACCATCGCTCCCGTGCGTGTCGCGTCCCAGGACGGCATCCCAGGGACTCCCTATATCAGGAGGTCAGGAGGGGTGGGACGGTTCCACCGTTGCGGGGTTGGTGTCGGTCATTGCGGTCGCCGCCGCCGGACGCCGAAGCTCGGTCCGACCACAGCACGGCATCGACCCGAACGGGGAAACACACGTGAACAGCAAGAAGGCCACGCGCCGCACCGCCCTCGCCGCCGGCCTCGCCCTCGCCCTCGGCCTGGGCCTGGCGGCCCAGGCCTCTGCTGGCGCCCCGCGCACCGTGAGCGGCTCGCCGGACGACAACATCACCCGCATCGCCGACTTCTACGGCGCCTACGTCGACGCCGAGAGCGACCTCGACAGCGGTGGCGGCAAGCTGGCCACGGAGCTGCGGAACTACTACCTCACCCCCGCCTACCTGAAGGAGCTGAAGGCCTGGGAGGCGAAGAACCACGCGGACGGCGTCCTCCAGGCGCAGAACACCCCGATGAGCTGGAAGGTCACCGACAACGGCACCGCCGACTACACCGAGGCCACCATCACCCTCACCTGGGGCGGCGGGGACACCACGAAGCTGGTCGTCGACATGACCCGCACGAGCCACAAGATCTTCCACATCGGTACGAAGGGAATCGGCGGCAAGTAAGCCCCGTAGAGGAGCTGTTCACGATTCCTGAGCGGCTGATTCCGGCCAGTTTCGCGGAGCGTGGGCTTCGAAGGAGGTCCGGGGGGACCAATCGCCCCACGCCTTCGCGGACTACGGCCGGATCGGCAGCCGCGCATCGGCAGTCGGTTCGATCGCCGGTGGTCAGGACGTCACGGGGTGTCTGGTCCCGACGCCGGGAGCCATGACACCCCGGAGGGGAACGCCCCGACCGCCCCACCCGCGCCGCATGCTCCGTACCGTGGCCGTTCGACCGTACGGACGGCAGCGCCCCCGAAACCTCCGCCCCGCCGGACCCGGCGCAACTGTGGCCGAACACCCGGTCGTTGACGATTCGACATGACTGCCCTGTTCCCGACGAGGGCATGGATCCCCGTGAACATGTTCGAGCAGGAGGGAACCGGAAACCGGCGTGCAGGCGGGGGTCATGAAAAGGCAAGCACGAGGGGGCGGTCCCATGGCGATCGGGGCCTCCTCGGCGAAAGCGGCGGAGGACAAGGCCGACAGCGCCACGGAACCGGCGCAGCCGCCTCAACTGAGGCGCAGACTCGGACGCGCGGACCTGCGGGCGGTGCCCGAGGCGCGCAGAGCGTTGCGTGAACTGCTACGGCACTGGGGGAGGCCGGGACGATCGGAGATAGCGGAGCTGCTCACGAGTGAACTCGTCACCAACGCGCTGATCCACACCGACCACGACGCCGTGCTCACGGCGACCGTGGGACCCGGTGGACTGCGCGTGGAGGTACGGGACTTCGTGGCGCGCAGGCCCCGACTGCGCGTACCGGACGCCGACGACGGTACGCACGGGCGGGGCCTGTTCCTGGTGCAGTCCCTCGCGGACGCCTGGGGAGTGTCGGCCCACGGGGTGGGCAAGTCCGTCTGGTTCGAGCTGGATTCGGACGCGGCATGAGCGAGGCGACGGGCCCGGCATGAGCAACGGGACGGGGGCGGAGTCCAGTTGGACTTCGCCCCCGTCCCGATGTCGCCCGGTCCCGGATCCAGGTTCTCAGCCCTCGGCTCAGCCGAACTGCTGCTCCAGGTCCTTGAGCTTGCGCTCCAGGGAGTCGAGGCGCGGCAGGGCCATCGTGTCGTCCTCGGCGGTGAGGTCGACGGTTATCGGGTCAGATGCCCCGCGGACTGGCTGGAGTGAGGGACGCGTGCGAACCGGCAGCTGTTCCGGCGTCGATAGAGCAGGCTCCGCGGATGCTTGACCGGAGCCGCGCTCCAGGGCCTGCGGTTCCGGCGAACGGCCGCCGCCCCGGCCCATGAGACCGCGCTGGCCCCGGCTTATGGCCTTGAGCTGGGCCCGCTCGATGCGCTGCTGGTCGCGGCGGCGCAGTCGGGTCTCCTCCTTCTTCGCCTTGTCCTCGCGCACCTCGTCGACCGCCTCGTCCAGGCTGCGCACGTTCTCCAGGAGCATCAGCGACCAGGCGCTGTAGGTCTCGCGGGGGGCCCGCAGCCAGCGGACGATACGGATCTGCGGCAGCGGACGCGGCACCAGACCCTGCTCGCGCAGCGCGGCCCGTCGGGTCTGCTTCAGCGCGCGGTCGAAGAGGACTGCGGCCGACAGCGACATGCCGGAGAAGAACTGCGGAGCGCCCGCGTGGTCGATGCCCCTGGGCGCGTGCACCCAGTTGAACCAGGCGGCCGCGGCCGCGAACGTCCATACGAGTATCCGGGAGCCGAGGGCCGCGTCACCGTGGCTGGCCTCGCGGACCGCGAGGACGGAGCAGAACATGGCCGCGCCGTCGAGGCCGAACGGGACCAGGTACTCCCAGCCGTCGGTGAGGCCGAGGTTCTCCTGGCCGAAGCCGACCAGTCCGTGGAAGGAGAGTGCCGCGGCGACCGCCGCACAGCAGAACAGGAGGACGTAGGAGGCGATGCCGTATATGGCCTCCTTGCGCCTGCGGCGCTCCTCCGTGCGCTCCCACGAGTCGTCTTTCGCGTGCTCCCCGCCGGACCGCTTGCTCCGCGCGAGCACCGCAACCGCCGCCAGCATGCCCAGGAGCAGTACGGCGCCGGGAAGCAGCCAGTTAAGCGATATGTCGGTCAGTCTCATCTGGGGTCCCTTGCATTGGGATAGGGCGTAACGCCCGCCATAGTGGCCCAATCCCAACGGCCCTCAGGCGTTTTCGGGGCAAGAGGCCGCCAAGGAGGTGCAAGGGGATGCCCAGGGCGGCTTTCTGCTCGAACTGCCGCTTGAGGGGCGGGAGTTGAGTTCGAATAAGACTACCCGTACGGGTGGTTCCACGGAAAGTTCCTGCGGCAAGTGAGGAAGTTGTGAAGCACCTGTAACCGGACGGACGCCTTGTTCGCGGCTGATCCTAGCGGGCCCCGAGCGGAGGGTGTGACTGAGGGTCCCTCAACTCACGGCTGTGGCCAGCAGCTTGGTGACCCGCTCCGTCTCGCAGGTGCGCGGACAGGTCGCGCACGCGTCCTCGGCGTCCAGCGTGTAGTACATACAGCAACTGGCCCGGTCCCGGGTGGACAGCGCCTCGCCGTTCGGCCCGGTCACCTCGCGGAACGCGGCCGAACCGACGTACGGCTTGGTCGCACCCGGCAGCAGCCGCTCCAACTCCCGTACGGCGCGCGGCTGTTCGCCGAAGAGATCGGCGACGTACCAGATGCCCTCGACGACCTCGTCGGTCGCCATGCCCCACAGGGCGCGGCCCCGCCGACGCATCCGCGGGCCGAAGCCGGCCAGGACCGGCTCCATGTGCTCGGCCACCGCGGCCCGCACCTCCGCCCGCAGCGCCTCCTCGTCCGGGACCACCCGCGCGCCGGGCAGCAGCGCGGCCGGGTCGCCGGGCAGGCAGGCGAAGGCGTCGGTGCGGACGGCCAGCCGGCCCATGTCGAAGCCCGCGGCCGTGCGGTCGTAGGAGACGTGGGTCACGGGGAGGCGGGGGACGCGGCGGTGCAGGAACCACGGGACGGTGAACAGGAGGACGACCGGCCAGGCGTAGCGGTGCAGGCCGAAGGTGGCTATCACGTCCGGGCGGCCCCGGCGGCCGTGGTCGCGCAGGACCTGGGCGTCGTCCCTGGCCAGGAATGACTCCAGGCCCGCGCCGCCCTCCGCGAGCGCGGCGGCCGAGACCCAGCCGCCGCCGGTCGGGATCGGTTGCTCCGGAGTGAGTTCGGTGATCGCGAGCCCGGGGATGACCTCGGTGAGGCGGGCGTACGCGTCCGCTACGGCCGAAGAAGGCAAGGGCATGCCGGGACCACCGATTCGCCGTTGGTTTAAAGGTAAGGCTTACCTTACCCATCACTTCAGTAATTTGAACTAGTCCGATCTGCGCCTAAGGTGCTTGACGGACGAGTAACAAGACGCCGTAATGACCCCAAGTACCGACACGTCCGGAGGAGGACCCGTGAAGCAGGGCACGCAGGCTTCCGCCGGGACGGGTGTTCCGGACCCGCGTATGTCACGAGGGGCCTGGGTGCCGCCGCAGCAGCGCGCCGCCGATGTGGACCGGGACCGGTCGCTCGGGGACGGCGCCGGTGCGGTGCGCGGTGAGCACACGCACAGCGAGACGCCGTCCCCCACTCTCGGCTTCGCTCGAGCGGGGGGACCCCCATCGCGGCCCCGTGCGGTCGTCCAGCGTTCCTCCGTGCGCGGTCAGATACTCGACGCGCTGCGCACCGCGCTCGTCGGCGGCGAACTGACCCCCGGCGAGGTCTACTCCGCGCCCGCGCTCGGCGAGCGGTTCGGCGTCTCCGCCACCCCCGTCCGCGAGGCCATGCAGCAACTCGCCGCCGAGGGTGCCGTCGAGGTCGTACCGAACCGGGGTTTCCGCGTGATCGAGCGCGGCGCCCGCGAACTCGCCGAACTGGCCGAGATCCGCGCCCTGATCGAGGTGCCGGTGATGCTCCGGCTCGCCCGCACCGTGCCCGCCGCCCGCTGGGCCGACCTGCGTCCGCTGGCCGAGGGGACCGTCCGCGCCGCGTCCTCCGGGTGCCGGGCGACGTACGCCGAGTCCGACCGGGCCTTCCACTGCGCCCTCCTCTCCCTCTCCGGGAACGAGCAGCTCGTCCACATCGCCGAGGACCTGCACCGGCGCGCCCAGTGGCCGCTGGTCGGCGGCCCCGTCACCCGCGGACGGGCCGACCTCGCGGCGGACGCGGCCGAACACCTCGCGCTCCTGGAGGCCTTGGTCGCGGGGGAGTGGGACGTGGCGCAGTCACTGGTGCGGGAGCACTTCGCGGGAGCCGCGTGAATCCGAATATGTGACTCCGGTCACGAGCGGGTCCGGGTCCGGCCACCGAGGGCCTCGCCGGGAACCCGGCCGACCGGCGGTGACGTGCCCCACGGAAAGGGACGACCGTTCCGCGGGGGAGAGCGCCGATGTTTCCGAATCCGGGTCAGCAGGCCGCCCAACAGGCCGCGCGGCGGGGCGCCGAGCAGTCGGCACGACAGGCGGCGCAGGACGGGATGCGGGCCGCGCAGGCGGGAGCCCGCCGCAGCCACTCACGCTCGGGCCGCGGCGGCAGCCTCCTGTCCTTCCTCCTGCTCGTCGCCGTCGGGGTGTTGGTCGCCCGCGACCCCGAACTCCGGTCATCAGTCCTGCAGTTCGTCCACCACATCGTGAACGTCGTGCAGAACCGGACCGAGGGCTCCTGACCTACGCCGTCGCCGCGAGGGAAGCGAGTGCCGGTGCCGGACCGACGGCGGGTGATCTACGCGGTGGCCGCCCCCGGCGTCGGCACCGCCAACTGCCGTGCCAGCCACGTCGGTACGCCCCCGAGCAGCCGGAAAAGGCGCCGGGCCTCCTCGCGCAACCGGGACGCCTCCGGCTCGGCCTCCGCGTCCGCGAGGGAGGCGAGAGCCGGTGCCGTGCCGACGAGGTAGCCCAACTCCTCCCGGATCCGCAGGGATTCGGCGAAGCCGTGCCGGGCCTCCGCCAACTCCCCGTCCCGCAGGGCCAGTCCGGCCAGGTGGCGATGGGTGAACGACAGCAGCAGCGGGTCGGCCTGGTCGGCGGCCCCCGCGTGCGCACGCCGGTACGCGGCCCGCGCGGCCTGCGGCGAACGGGCCAGGTTCTCCGCGACCAGCCCCCGCCGGAAGTCCAGCAGCGCCCGCCCCGCACCGTCCGGCGGGATCAGCGCCGCCGCCCGCCCGAGCGCGGCCCGCGCCTCGTCGGCCCGGTCGCGCACCGAGTGCAGGGTGGCCGCGTAGGCGAGGTACCCGCGCTCGCAGGCCGCCGCGCCCCGCTCGTCGTCACTGTGGGCCAGCGCCTCCGCCGTACGCAGCGCGTCGTCGGCGTCCTCCCAGCCCTGCTCGGTGTAGAGACACCGCTCCACGAGCAGCGCGGTCCGCTGGAGGGCCGGTGCCGCGGTGTCGGGCCGCAGCAGCGCCGCCGCGTCGACCCAGCAGGCCCGCGAGCGCAGCCGCCACACCGCGGTCTGGAGGGGATCGTCACCAGCGGTCGTTCCGTTACCGGACATGGCGGAATGCGCCACGTTGCCCTCCCCGAGCACACCATTGAGCTGTTGAGTGGTGGCCGCATCTCAGCACGGATCGGGCGGCCCGGCCAAGAGGGTGGGTGAAAGAATTCACAAAGTCGTGGGATCTTCGGGTCAGCTCATCCGTAGTGCCAGGAAGAAATCCAGCTTGTCCTCAAGGCGCGAGAGGTCCCGACTCGTCAACTGCTCGATCCTGCCGACCCGGTAGCGCAACGTGTTGACGTGCAGGTGCAGCCGGCTCGCACAGCGCGTCCAGGAACCGTCGCACTCCAGGAACGCCTCCAGCGTCGGAATCAGCTCCGCGCGGTGCCGGCGGTCGTAGTCCCGCAGCGGGTCGAGCAGCCGCGCGGTGAACGCCCGCCGCACGTCGTCCGGCACGAACGGCAGCAGCAGCACGTGCGAGGCCAGCTCCTGGTGCCCCGCCGCACACACCCGCCCGGGCCTGGCGGCGGCCACCCGTCTCGCGTGCCGCGCCTCCTCCAGCGCCCCGCGCAGCCCCTCCGCCGAGTGCACCGCCGCGCTCACCCCGAGCGTGACCCGCCCGTCGTCGTCGAGCCCGGCCGACAGCGGATCCCGTACGGCCGCCAGCAGCACGTCCGCGTGGATCCCGGACTCGGAGCCGTCGTGCTCCGCCGACACCGCGGGCAGCGGTACGAGCGCGATCGCCTCGTCGCCCGAGTGGGCCACGGCGATCCGGTCGGAAGGCTCGGGGCCGGTCGCCAGCGGGTCGACCAGGATCTCCTCCAGGAGCGATTGCGCGACCGGGCCCGCCTCGATGTCCGCGCCGTCCCACTCGACCCGGGCCACGACCACCTGCCAGTGCGGGGCCGCGCCGAGCCCGGGCAGCAGGACGGGAGCGGCGACCCGTAGCCGCGCGGCGATCTCGGACGGCGCGGCACCCGTCTGGACCAGCTCCAGGACCTCCTGCGCGAGCCGTCTGCGGACCGTGCGCGCCGCGTCCCGCCGGTCCCGCTCGACGGCGATCAGCTGCGTGACTCCCTGGAGCAGGTCGAGCCGCTCGTCCGGCCAGTCCCCGGCATCCGCTTCGACCGCGAGCAGCCAGTCCGACAGCACCGTCTCGCGCACGTCCCGCGAGCCCTGCGCGGACCGCCCGCCGCCACGGATCGGGAAGAGCGAGTACGTCGAGCCGCCCAGCGCCAGCCGGTGCGGTCCCCGGCGGCCCGTGCGGGCGGCGGCCAGCTGCTCGGCGGCCAGCTTCGCGCACACGTCGACGGGCAGCGCGGGCCCCGACACCTTCGAACCCGCGATGAGCCGCCCGGTCGGCGACAGTACCCACGCCCGCAGATCCAGGTCCGAGCCGAGCAGGTCCAGCACCACGTCCGGGCCGCCCCCTGCGGGGCCCGAGGTCATCATCCGGCGGTGCCGGTCCACCACGGCCGCGAGATCACCGGCCCGCTCACCGGACACCTGCCGTACGACATGCTCGGTGATCGTCGCGAACGCCACCGACTCGTTGACCGCGAACAGCGGCAGCCGGTGCCGGGCGCAGGCGGCTATGAGGTCGTCCGGGACGGCGCCCAGCTCGGCCTCGCCGGCGGCCAGCGCGGCCACCCCGGCGGAGACCAGGAGCCGTACGAACGGCTCGGTGTCGGAGGCGTTCCGGCGCCAGGCCAGACCGGTCAGGACCAGCTCGCCGCCCGAGAGGTAGCGGCTGGGGTCGCGCAGGTCGGTGGTCATCACCCCGCGGACCGTGCGATCCAGCTCGTCCTCGCCGCCGAGCAGCCGCAGCCCCAGCGCATCGGTGTCCAGAAGTGCGCGCAGCCGCATCGCCGTCGCCGCCGTTCTTTGTCTAGAAAACTACGATGAACCAAGAGGTGCTGTGGGTGCGGGGCTGTTTCCCACGTTTCCACAGGGAATCGGAGGGGTTACTGATGGCCTCTGTTCATATGAATCTACAAGATGCCCGCCCTGGCCAGCCAACTCCTTCATGGTTTCCGTGACTGACCCGCTCCGCGCACGGCGCTGTGTACTGACCTCACGCTGCATTAACAGCACATGAACGAGCCGGACCCGCCGCACACGAACTGGCTTGATCCGTACGACCCACGAGACGAAGAAGAGAGCCGGTCATGGACTTCCTTCGCCCCGCCAGCTGGGAGGAGGCGCTCGCCGCGAAGGCCGAGCACCCCACCGCAGTACCGATCGCGGGCGGCACCGATGTGATGGTCGAGATCAACTTCGACCACCGCCGGCCCGAGTACCTCCTCGACCTGAACCGCATCGGCGATCTCTACGAATGGGAGGTCGGCGCGGACAGCGTGCGGCTCGGGGCCTCGGTCCCGTACACCCGGATCATGGAGAACCTGCGCGGCGAGCTGCCGGGCCTCTCCCTCGCCTCGCACACGGTTGCCTCCCCGCAGATCCGCAACCGCGGCGGCGTCGGCGGCAACCTCGGCACCGCCTCCCCGGCCGGCGACGCCCACCCCGCGCTCCTCGCGGCCGGCGCCGAGGTCGAGGCCGAGTCGGTGCGCGGCACGCGGCTCATCCCGATCGACGAGTTCTACACCGGCGTGAAGCGCAACGCGCTCGCGCCCGATGAGCTGATCAGGGCCGTCCACATCAAGAAGGCGGACGGCCCGCAGCAGTACTCCAAGGTCGGCACCCGCAACGCCATGGTCATCGCCGTCTGCGCCTTCGGCCTCGCCCTCCACCCCGCCACCCGCACGGTCCGCACCGGCATCGGTTCGGCCGCGCCGACCCCCGTCCGGGCGAAGGCCGCCGAGGAATTCCTGAACGCCGCGCTCGACGAGGGCGGCTTCTGGGAGAACGGGAAGATCATCACCCCGTCGGTCGCCAAGCAGTTCGCGGACCTGTGCGCCGCCGCCTGCAACCCGATCGACGACGTCCGGGGCACGGCCAGCTACCGCCGGCACGCGGTCGGCATCATGGCCCGCCGCACCCTGACCTGGACCTGGGAGTCGTACCGCGGCACCGCCGCCCCCACGGAGGGAGTCGCCTGATGCGCGTCAATTTCACGGTCAACGGCCGCCGGCAGGAAGCGGACGACGTGTGGGAGGGTGAGAGCCTCTTGTACGTCCTGCGTGAGCGCATGGGGCTGCCCGGCTCCAAGAACGCCTGCGAGCAAGGTGAGTGCGGCTCCTGCACGGTCCGCCTCGACGGCATCCCGGTGTGTTCCTGTCTCGTCGCCGCCGGTCAGGTCGAGGGCCGCGAGGTCGTCACGGTCGAGGGGCTCGCGGACTACGCCAAGCAGCGCGCGGAACACGGAAGTTGCGGAACGGGCGCCTGCGGTACGTCAGTTGACGAGGCCAAGGGCTGGCAGGCGAAACCGCTCGACTCGCAGACCGGCGAGGGCACCCAACTCGCCCCGATCCAGCAGGCGTTCATCGACGCCGGCGCCGTCCAGTGCGGCTTCTGCACCCCGGGTCTCCTCGTCGCCGCCGACGAGATGCTGGAGCACAACCCGACCCCGAGCGACGCGGACATCCGCGAGGCGCTCTCGGGCAACCTGTGCCGCTGCACCGGCTACGAGAAGATCATGGACGCGGTCCGCCTGGCGGCCGCCCGGCAGGGAGAGGCGGTCTGATATGTCTGACATCTCCGCAAAAAGCGCCCCCATCGGCACTCCCACCAAGGTCACCCAGGGTTCGCAGACCAAGGGCGGCATCGGCGAGTCCACGCTCCGCCCGGACGGCACCCTCAAGGTCACCGGCGAGTTCGCGTACTCCTCCGACATGTGGCACGAGGACATGCTCTGGGGCCAGATCCTGCGCTCCACGGTCGCCCACGCCGAGATCGTCTCCATCGACACCGTCGAGGCGCTGAAGACCCCGGGCGTCTACGCCGTCATGACCTACGACGACCTCCCGACCGACGTGAAGAACTACGGCCTGGAGATCCAGGACACCCCGGTCCTCGCGCACGGCAAGGTCCGCCACCACGGCGAGCCGGTCGCGATCGTCGCCGCCGACCACCCGGAGACGGCCCGCCGCGCCGCCGCGAAGATCAAGGTCGAGTACCGCGAACTCCCGGTCATCACCGACGAGTTGTCCGCGACCGCGCCGGACGCGATCCTCATCCACGAGGGCCGCGACGACCACCACATCGGCCATGTCCCGCACCCGAACATCGTGCACCGTCAGCCGATCATTCGCGGCGACGTGGCGGCGGCCCGCGAGCGCGCCGACTTCATCGTCGAGGGCGAGTACACCTTCGGCATGCAGGACCAGGCGTTCCTCGGCCCCGAGTCCGGTCTCGCGGTCCCGGCCGAGGACGGCGGTGTCGACCTCTACATCGCCACCCAGTGGCTGCACTCCGACCTGCGTCAGATCGCCCCCGTGCTCGGCCTGCCCGAGGACAAGGTCCGCATGACGCTGTCCGGTGTCGGCGGCGCGTTCGGCGGTCGCGAGGACCTGTCGATGCAGATCCACGCCTGTCTGCTCGCCCTGCGTACCGGTAAGCCCGTGAAGATCGTCTACAACCGCTTCGAGTCCTTCTTCGGCCACGTCCACCGCCACCCCGCCAAGCTCTACTACGAGCACGGCGCGACGAAGGACGGCAAGCTCACCCACCTCAAGGCGAGGATCGTCCTGGACGGCGGCGCCTACGCCTCCGCCTCCCCGGCGGTCGTAGGAAACGCCTCGTCGCTCGGTGCCGGACCGTACGTCATCGACGACGTCGACATCGAGGCCATCGCCCTCTACACCAACAACCCGCCCTGCGGCGCGATGCGCGGTTTCGGCGCGGTCCAGGCGTGCTTCGCCTACGAGGCCCAGATGGACAAGCTCGCCGACAAGGTGGGCATGGACCGGGTCGCGTTCCGTCAGCTCAACGCGATGGAGCAGGGCACGATCATGCCGACCGGGCAGCCGGTCGACTCCCCGGCGCCGGTCGCCGAACTCCTGCGCCGCGTCAAGGCGATGCCCATGCCGCCCGAGCAGCAGTGGCTCGCGGCCGGAGAGGCCGCCGACGTACGGCAGTTGCCCGGCGGCCTGTCCAACACCACGCACGGCGAAGGCGTCGTACGAGGCGTCGGCTACGCGGTCGGCATCAAGAACGTCGGCTTCTCCGAGGGCTTCGACGACTACTCAACGGCCAAGGTCCGTATGGAGGTTGTCGGCGGCGAGGCGGTGGCCACCGTGCACACCGCGATGGCGGAAGTCGGCCAGGGCGGAGTCACCGTCCACGCGCAGATCGCCCGCACCGAGCTGGGCGTCACCCAGGTGACGATCAACCCGGCGGACACGCAGGTGGGTTCGGCGGGTTCGACGTCGGCGTCGCGTCAGACGTATGTCACTGGTGGCGCCGTAAAGAACTCCTGCGAGCTGGTCCGCGAGAAGGTCCTGGAGATGGGCCGCCGCAAGCTCGGCACCTACCACCCGGCCTGGGCCACCGCCGAACTCCTCCTGGAGGGCGGCAAGGTGGTCACCGACGGCGGTGAGGTCCTCGCCGATCTGGTCGACGTCCTCGAAGGTGAGGCCGTAGAGATCGAGGCCGAGTGGCGGCACCGCCCCACCGAGGCCTTCGACCTCCGTACCGGACAGGGCTTCGGGCACGTCCAGTACACGTTCGCCGCGCACCGCGCCGTCGTCGAGGTCGACACCGAACTCGGCCTGGTCAAGGTGATCGAGCTGGCCTGCGCGCAGGACGTCGGAAAGGCGCTCAACCCGCTGTCCGTCATCGGCCAGATCCAGGGCGGTACGACCCAGGGTCTCGGCGTGGCGGTCATGGAGGAGATCATCGTCGACCCGAAGACCGCCAAGGTCAGGAACCCGTCCTTCACGGACTACCTGATCCCCACCATCCTCGACACGCCGACCATTCCGGTCGATGTGCTCGAACTCGCCGACGAGCACGCCCCGTACGGGCTGCGCGGCATCGGCGAGGCCCCCACCCTGTCGTCAACTCCGGCCGTCCTGGCGGCCATTCGGAACGCGACAGGGCTGGAACTGAACAGGACACCGGTACGCCCGGAGCACCTCACGGGCACGTGACCTTTCGGGGTCCCAACCGGTGACGCCTTGGGGGGAGTTGATCCCCCCAGGTCCCCATTGTTCGTCTCGGGCCGTCCCCCGGGTCGTCCATCCCAAATCCCGCGCGCCGCCGAGGCGGCCGACGGGTGCCCCTGTGAACCTTGGGAGATGGCCCCATGACCCAGCAGTCAGTGGAACCCAGGACCGCCGCCGAGGACTCGGGTGAAGGAACCCGCGTCCCGGCCGGCCGGTCCTGGCTCGACCGGTACTTCCACATATCCCGGCGGGGATCGACCGTCGCGCGTGAGGTGCGCGGCGGAGTCACCACCTTCATGGCGATGGCGTACATCCTGCTGCTCAACCCCCTGATCCTGTCCGGAAAGGACGTCGCGGGGGACACGCTCGGCCAGAAAGGCCTGATCACCGCGACCGCGTTCGCCGCGGCCTTCACCACCCTCCTGATGGGCTTCGTCGGCAAGGTGCCGCTCGCCCTCGCCGCCGGACTCTCCGTCTCCGGTGTGCTCTCCTCGCAGGTCGCCCCGCAGATGACGTGGCCGCAGGCGATGGGCATGTGCGTGATGTACGGCGTGGTCATCATGCTGCTCGTCGTCACCGGCCTGCGCGAGATGATCATGAACGCGATTCCGCTCGCGCTGAAACACGGCATCACGATGGGCATCGGTCTGTTCATCGCGCTCATCGGCTTCTACAAGTCCGGCTTCGTGCACCAGGGCAAGGCGACCCCGCTCACCCTCGGCCCGGCGGGTGAACTCATGGGCTGGCCCGTCCTGTTGTTCGCCGGCACCCTGCTCCTGATCTTCATGCTCCAGGCCCGCAACATGCCCGGCGCGATCCTCATCGGCATCATCACCGGCACGGTCGTCGCCGCGATCCTGAACGCCGCCGGGGTCATCGACCCCAAGCAGTGGGCCAGCGGCGCCGCCCCCGAACTGCACGGCAGCGCGGTCTCGATGCCGGACTTCTCGCTCTTCGGCCATGTGGAGTTCGGGGGTTGGGGCAAGGTCGGCGCGATGACGGTCGGCATGATCGTGTTCACGCTCGTTCTGGCCGGCTTCTTCGACGCGATGGCCACCATCATCGGCGTCGGCACCGAGGCCCAACTCGCCGACGCCAAGGGCCGGATGCCGGGTCTGTCGAAGGCGCTGTTCATCGACGGCGCCGGCGGCGCGATCGGCGGCGTGGCGGGCGGCTCCGGCCAGACCGTCTTCATCGAGTCGGCGACGGGGGTGGGGGAGGGCGCGCGCACGGGCCTCGCCTCGGTGGTCACCGGCCTGTTCTTCGCCGCGTGCCTGTTCTTCACTCCCCTCACCGCGATCGTCCCGCAGGAGGTCGCGTCCGCGGCCCTGGTCGTCATCGGCTCGATGATGCTGATGAACGCCCGCCACGTGGACTGGGCGGACCGGGCCACCGCAATCCCTGTCTTCCTGACGGTAGTTGTGATGCCGTTCACGTACAGCATCACCGCGGGTGTCTCCGCGGGAGTCATCTCGTACGTCGCCATCAAGGCCGCCCAGGGCAAGGCGCGGGAGATCAGCCCCTTCATGTGGGGGCTGACGGTCATCTTCCTGGTGTACTTCGCCCTCAACCCGGTCGAGAGCTGGCTGGGCGTGCACTAGCCCGCATCAACTACCCTTCCCCGCAACCCCGTTAGGAGACCGAGATGCTGGACATCGCCGAAGAGCTGCACCGGTGGGTCGAGCAGGGCCGTGACTTCGCCGTCGCCACCGTGGTGGCTGTCGGCGGCAGCGCGCCCCGCCAGCCCGGCGCCGCCCTCGCGGTGGACACCGAAGGTACGGCGATCGGCTCGGTCTCCGGGGGCTGTGTGGAGGGCGCGGTCTACGAACTGTGCCAACAGGCGCTGGCGGACGGCGAAACCGTCCTGGAGCGCTTCGGCTACAGCGACGAGGACGCCTTCGCCGTCGGCCTGACCTGTGGCGGGGTCATCGACATCCTCGTCACACCGGTACGGGTCGGCGACCCCGCCCGCCCGGTGGTCACCGCCGCCCTGTCGACCGCGTCGAGCGGCGGCGCGGCGGCCCTGGCCCGGATCGTCTCGGGCCCAACTCCGTTGCGGGGCCGTGCGATCGTCGTCCACCCCGACGGTTCCTACGACGGCGGCTTCGGCGCCCACCCCGAACTGGACCGCACGGTCGCCGCCGAGGCCGGTGCCTATCTGGACGCGGGCCGCACCGGCACGGTCGAGATCGGCGAGCAGGGCTCCCGCTGCGGGGCCCCGCTCACGGTCCTGGTCGAGTCCTCGGTCCCGCCGCCCCGGATGATCGTGTTCGGCGCGATCGACTTCGCCTCCGCACTGGTCCGCGTCGGCAAGTTCCTGAACTACCACGTGACGGTGTGCGACGCCCGCCCCGTCTTCGCCACCCGGGCCCGCTTCCCCGACGCCGACGAGATCGTCGTCGAGTGGCCCCACAAGTACCTGGAGCGCACGGACGTCGACGCCCGCACGGTCCTGTGCGTCCTGACCCACGACGCCAAGTTCGACGTACCCCTGCTCCAGCTCGCGCTGCGCCTCCCGGTGGCGTACGTCGGCGCGATGGGTTCCCGGCGCACCCACCTCGACCGCAACGAGCGGCTGCGCGAAGTCGGCGTCACGGAAATGGAGTTGGCCCGCCTGCGATCCCCGATCGGGCTCGACCTCGGCGCCCGTACGCCCGAGGAGACGGCCCTGTCGATCGCCGCCGAGATCGTCGCCAACAGGCGTGGCGGCACCGGCATTCCACTCACCGGGGCGCATACGCCGATCCATCGCGACGCGACATCGCTGCCCGCCGGACGGATCGGCTCGGTGGCCTGAGCGGCGCGGTTCAGCGCCCCGCGGGCGGCCGTACCGAGAACGCCGTGTCGCCCGCCACGGCCACGAGCGCGTCCTTGACGAGTACGGCGTACGGCGTGGTGTCGTCCGTGGAGTCGCCGGCGTTCGCCAGTGCGGACGTACGCCACTCGACGGCTCCGGTGCTCCGGTCCAGGGCCAGCAGACGGCCGAACTGGTTCGAGAAATAGAGCCTGTCGAACTTCGCCGACAGTACCGGCGTCGACAGGTTCTCGGTGTCCGTCCCCCGCTGCCAGAGCCGCTTGCCGTCGGCCGCGCGGACGGCGGTGACCGTGCCGTTCGGGCGGACGAGGTAGATCACGTCCTTGACCAGGGTGGCCGTGCCGCGAGTGGCGGCGGGCAGGGCGATCCGCTGGATCGCGCCGGTGCTCGGGTTCACCCGGTCGAGGGCGGTGTACAGCTGGTCCGGGCCGCTGCCGAAGACCTCCGGCGCCAGCTTCGGCACGAGGAACAGCGCCCGGCCCTCGTCGACGCCCAACGGCAGTGCCCCCGTGGGCAGTTCGGCGATCTTTCGCTGCGCGCCGGTGGCGGGGTCGAGGCGTACCAGGACGAAGTCGCTCTGAGAGGGATCGTCCTCGACCGTGCAGACGGCGTACGGGGCGCCGCCCAGCGCCGTCGGAGTGCAGGAGTTCCCGAGGTTCGACCAGATGGGCGCGGTCCACAGCCGACGGCCCGACGCGTCGTAGGCCACGAACCTCGTCGCGTCCGTGTCCATCGCCAGGATCCCGCCGTCGAACAGGACCGGGTCCGTGTCGTCCCTGATCGGGTGGAGCCACAGCCGGGTGCCGGTCTTCGCGTCCAGGGCGACCAGGCGCCGGGTGATGAAGGTGTCGTTCGAGTCGGGCTTGTCGTAGGTGTAGACGCGCCCGTCCCGGACGCCGATGGGGAGCGAGGTCTCGGGGCTGCTGCCCGACCGCCAGCGGACCCGGCCCGAGGCGGCGTCCAGCGCGGTGACCGTGGCGCCCGTACCGGCGCAGTACACGGTGCTGCCGCCCGCCAGGCAGCCGGACTGGGTGTAGTCGAGGGGATCGCCGGTCTGAGCGGTGAGCAGGCTCGCCCGCCACGGCTTCCAGCCGGTGGGCAGGGACACGGCGGCGGGGGACGCCGAGGACGTGGACGCGGCGGGCGTGCCCGAGTCCGTGTCACGGTCCGACACCCAGTGCAGGGTCGTGAGACCGAGGGTGGTCACGGCGAGTGCGGTGGCGAGGGCGATGACCAATCGCCGGGTTCGGCGCGGGCGTTGCCCGTTGTCGGGGACGGTCGCCGGGGTGGGAGTGGCCGGGCGGGGGCGGGCGGTTCTCGGGAGGCCCGCCGCCGTGGCCGCCCCGGACCAGGACCAGGACCAGGACCCGGTCTCGTTCTCGTTCTCGTTCTCGGGCAGGGTCAGCAACATGCCGTGCAGTTCCGGCAGTTGGGGGCGGGCCGTTGCGTCCTTGTCCAGACAGCGTTCGGCGATGCTCCGCAGCGGCTCGGACACGCCCTCCAAGCGGGGCTGCTCGTGCAGGACTTGATATCCCGTCAGGTACGGGCTGGCGCCGTCGAAGGGGCGGTTGCCGGTGGCCGCGTACACGAGCAGGGAGCCCAGTGAGAAGACGTCGGAGGCGGCCGTGACGTCCCGGGGCGCGGCGAATTGCTCCGGGGACATGAAGGGCGGGGTGCCGATCAGGCGGCCGGTGACGGTGAGGGTCTGGTTGTCGGCGGCGCGGGAGATGCCGAAGTCGATGACACGGGGTCCGTCCTCGGCGAGCAGCACGTTGCTCGGCTTCAAGTCCCGGTGCACGACGCCCGCTTGATGGATGTCCCGCAGCGCCTCGACCAGTCCCAGGGCGAGTGTGCGCAGGGCGCGGCCCTCCAACGGGCCGTCCTTCTCGACGACTTCGGCCAGGGTGCGGCCGGGCACGTAGAGCGTGGCCATCCAGGGGACTTCGGCGTCGGCGTCGGCGTCCACGACGGGCGCGGTGAAGGCGCCGCTGACGCGGCGGACGGCTGCGATCTCCTGCCGGAAGCGGGCCCGGAACTCCTCGTCCAGGGCGTACTGCGCGTGCACGACCTTGACGGCGACCTGCCGTCCCGAGGCCGACCGCCCGAGATACACGACGCCCATCCCACCACTGCCGAGCCGGTCGAGCAGCGCGTAGCCGCCTATGGTCTCCGCGTCCCCGGGGCGAAGCGACATCCGCCGGTCACCTTTCCTGATTCCGTTGCCCGGAAGGGCCGTTCAGGACCATCACACTAGAGCGTTGGCGACGGTCGCCGGACCTCGAGATCGGGCCTGCGGGAAATGAGTTGCGGGCCCGGGGCGCCCCGATCTTCCATGGGCGCATGGTGTCCACCGACCGACTCGTCGCCTTCGCGGCCCTGTCCTTCCTGCTGATCATCGTCCCCGGCCCCAGCGTGCTGTTCGTGATCGGACGGGCGCTGGCCCACGGCCGCCGGGCCGCGCTGACCACCGTGCTCGGCAACACGCTCGGCGCCTATCTGCTCGTCGTGGCGGTGGCACTGGGCATCGGTTCGCTGGTGGAACGCTCGGTGCTCGTCTTCACGGCACTGAAGCTCGCCGGCGCCGCCTACCTGGTGTACCTCGGCGTGAAGGCGTGGCGTCAACGCGGTTCGCTGCGGGCCGCGTTCGCCGGTGAGGAGGCGGCCCCGCACAGCGGTCTGCGCACCCTGTGGGAGGGGTTCGCGGTCGGGGTGGCCAACCCCAAGACGATCGTGTTCTTCGCCGCCGTACTGCCCCAGTTCGTGGACCGCGAACAGGGCCACGTCACCAGCCAGATGCTGCTGCTCGGCCTGGTCTTCAACCTCATCGCCGTGGCCTCGGACAGCGTGTGGGGGCTGGTCGCCGCCACCGCACGCGACTGGTTCGCACGCTCACCCCGCCGACTGTCCGCGGTGGGCGGCATCGGCGGCCTCACGATGATCGGCCTGGGAGTGACGGTCGCGGCGACGGGCCGGAAGGACTGACGCCGTAAGGCTCACTCCGTAAAGACGGGACTGCGCTACGACCGTCGCAGCAGCCCGTTCACCGCCCGCCCGAACATCGACCGCGCCGCCCACCGCAGCGGCCCGTCGAAGAGACGCGGCAGGAAGCGGACCCGCAGCTCCTCCTCCCACGCCACGCGGCTACGGCCCCCCGGCCCCGGCCGGACCTCGATCTCCGCCCAGCCGGTGACGACCCGCCCCCGCTTCTCCAGCCGTACCAGACCCGGTTCGTCCTGCGTCGGCGGTCGCCACACGGTGACCTCCATCCGGTCGTCGAAGGCGAACGGCCCGAGACCCGAGCGGGCCACGAAGACCGTGCCCTCACCGGTCGGCGGCGGAGTGACCACGGTGACCCTGGTCAGCGGGACCACGTCGGCATGGCGTGGCCACTCCGTCAACCGGCGCCACGCCTCCTCAAGGGGAAGCGGGGCTGTGCGTTCGAGACGGAAGTTGACCATGTGTGGATCGTAGAGAACGCTTCTTGATCGACGGTACTTTCACCGGCGGCTCACACCCTTGGCCTAGCGGTTCACAGGTACGCGGACGTACACCGGACGGCCGCCCCGAGTTTCCCCGCGTCCCGGCCGGAGCGGGCGCCTCCCCCCTACGCTTTCTCCCATGGGCGGGCATCCCGCCTGCCCCCAGGGGGAGTTGGTCGTCATGCCACTGAAGGCCTACGGCGTACTGATCACGCGCGCGGTGGACACGAGGCGCGAGGGCGCCGCCGGTACACCGCACTACCAGATCCATCTCACGGACGACGCGGGCACGCATTTCCGGGCCGCGGTCAACGTTCTGTCCGCCGAGCAGCCCTCCGAGCTGCTCTACCTCGTCAGCGAGGACTTCCACCACCCGGTCACCGCCCGCCTGGAGGGCCTCCCGAGCGGCTGGAACACCCTGCTGCCCGGACCCGGCGGCCCGAACCTCGACTTCGTGCGCGGCAACCTCTTCGACCCGGCGCAGCTGCGCACGCTCCCGCCGGACGCGAGCGGCCCCGACAACGACCTCGCCGACCTCCTCGACCACTACGTACGACGCGCGGTGGACGACCCGGAGGCCCGGCTGTACGTCTTCGGCGAGCGCTTCGGCCCCGAACCGACCGTCAAGGACAAGGTGTTCGGCTTCCTGCCCGGCAACGGCGTCCACGACATCCACATGAACCAGGGCAACAGCCGCCGCTTCAGCGGCGACGACGGGGTCTGGCAGGACGGCGGCCTCCTCATCCACTTCCCGGCACAGTCCCGCTGGGTCGGCATCTTCCTCGCCTTCCAGAGCCAGTCCTGGCACACCGACGACACCACCGGCCACACCCTGGAGGACACCGACGGTTCGCGCCCCGACCCCGGCAGCCGGCCCGTCCGCGTCGTAGCGGCCCTGGTCAACCCGCGCGGCCCGGCACCCGAACCGGAGAGCGTCACCCTCCTCAACGCCTCGCCCGATCCGCTGGACCCGACCGGCTGGCGCGTCCGAGACCGGCTGGGCCACTCCTGCGCGGTACCGCCCGGCCCCCTCGCCCCGGGCGCCACCCTGCTCGTCCCGCTCACCGACGGCGTCCAACTCGGCAACCAGGGCGGCGAGATCACCCTCCTAGACGCGAACGGCCTGAAGGTGCACGGCGTTTCGTACACCGCCGAGCAGGCCGCGCGGGAGGGGTGGACGGTGGTGTTCTGACCAACTGGGCCACCCTGCCCGGAAGTTCCCTACCGCACCCGCACACCCCTACGGCACGATGAGCCCGACCCGCACCGCACCGCATCACGCAACCGGCCGGAGGGTGTCCCGTGGACCGCGAACTGCACGCCAGGCTCGACGACTTGCAGTGCGACCCGTACCCGCACTACACCCGGGCACGGCAGACCGAGGGACTCACGCACCTCGCCGAACTCGACGCCTGGCTCGTGGCCCGGGACGCCGACGTACGCGAAGTCCTGCGCCGCCCCGAGGACTTCTCCTCGTCGCCGGCCCTACGGCCCGACGTACTGCCGGCGCCCGCCGCGCTCGCCGTCCTCGGCGGCGGGTTCGGCGGACGGCCCGTCGTCGTCACCGCGGACGGCGCGCAGCACCAGCAGTTGCGCGCGCCCATCGTCCGCGGCCTCTCACCGGCCCGCGTCACCGCCGTCCTGCCCTACGCCGCCGAGCGCGCCGCCGCCCTCGTCGACACGTTCGCCAAGGACGGGCACGTCGAGTTGATGTCGGCGTACGCCAGGCGGCTCCCCGGCGAGGTCGTCGGGAGGATCGTGGGCCTCGACCCCGTCGACGTGCCCGGGGTCGTCCATGGCGGCCACCGCGCCGAGGAGTTGCTCTTCCGCCCGCTGGAGGAGGACGAGCAGATCGCCGCGGCCGAGGACGTCGTCGCGATGCAGCACACTCTCGACCGGTACGTGCTGGAGCGGCACGCACAGCCCCGCAAAGACCTCGGTACGGAACTGATCGCCTCGGTGACCGAGGAGGCGGACGGCGGCGACCTCACCCTGGAGCACCGGCACCAACTCGTCGCCCATCTCCAGAACTTGTTCATCGCCGGTCACCTCACCACCACCGCGCTCATCGGCACCACCGTCCTGCATCTCCTCCGGCACCCGGACCAGTGGGAGCTGCTGTGCGCCGAGCCCGAGCGCATCCCCGCCGCGATCGAGGAGGCGGCCCGCTACGACACCGCGCTACAGGGCTTCCGCAGGGTCACCACCCGGCCGCTCGTCCTCGCCGGCACCGAACTCCCCGCCGGAGCACCGCTGTTCATCGCCTTCGGCGCGGCCAACCGTGACGAGAGGCGCCATGCGCGCGCCGACACCTTCGACATCACCCGCACCCCGAACCGCCACCTCGCCTTCGGCTTCGGCGTGCACAGCTGCCCCGGCTCCCAACTCGCCCGCGAACAACTCCGCCTCACCCTGCTGGAGTTGACGACCCGCCTGCCCGGTCTACGGCTGGCGGAGGACCGTCCGGTCACCATGCGGCCGACGATGATCCACCGTTCCCCGTACGCCCTGCACCTGGCTTGGTGACTCAGGGGCGGTATACCTTCCCCGGCTCCGCCTTCCCGGGCGCGAGGAGCTGCGGCACGGTCACGAACACGTACCCGCGCTCCTTCAGTGCGTCGATGATGCCGGGGACGGCGGGCACGGTGCCCTGGTACAGGTCGTGCAGCAGGATGATGCCGTCCCGGGTGGCCTGGGCGAGGACGCGCTTGGTGATGAGGGCGGAGTCGGTGGTCGCGTAGTCCTTGGCGGTGACGCTCCACAGCACCTCCGCGAGGCCCAACTCCCGGCAGATCTTGTGCACTTCGTCGTCGGTGCGGCCCTGCGGCGGGCGCATCAGTGTGGGCCGCTTGCCGGTGATCCGCTCTATCGCGCTGTCCGTGCGCTCCAGTTCGTCACGTATCTGCGCGGGGGGTATTCGGGTCAGGATCTTGTGGTCCCAGGTGTGGCTGGCGACCTCGTGCCCCTCGGCGGCCATGCGCTCGACCAGCTCCGGGTACTTCTCGATGTGCCGCTTGCCGAGCAGGAAGAAGGTCGCCGGGACCTGCTTCTCCTTCAGGATGTCGAGCAGCCGCGCCGAGTTCTCGCTCGGCCCGGCGTCGAAGGTCAGCGCGATGCACTTCACCTCCCGGCAGTCGACCGCCCCGAAACCGGCCCGCGCGGTGGCCGACACGCCCTCGGCGCGAGCGGTGGCCGGCGCGGTCGTGTCGAGCTTGGTACACCCGCTCGACGCCAGACCCAGCACGCCAACGGCCACAAACATGGCGACGGCACGCAACCCGGCCCGGGGTCTTTCCCTCTTCTTACACAGAGCGTTCAGTGATGGCATGCCGGGACTATACACAGCGAGTATATACGGTGTGTATAGCTGGGTGGGGATACCCCTGAAGGTGACTTCCGTAGCGTGCTAGTGGTCCTCGGCTCCCAGCTCCCGCCCAAGCCGCAGATTCCACCGCCCGGCCCGCCCACTGAGGTCGGTCGCAGTCAGCGGGGGCACATCGAGCCGCCAGAACGCAGACCCAGGCGCATCCAGAACCGTGACCGCAACGGCCCGCACGAACTCCTGCTCAACCACCGCAAGGGTCCCGCCGCCCTCGAACTCGGCCGCCCCATCCAGCCACCGCGCAGCCCGCTCGCAGAGCCCCCGCACCGATTCCCCGCCATGAGGCACCGCATCCGGATCCGTCAGCCAGGCCATCACCGCGTCCGGCTCCCGCGCCATCACCTCATCGAGGGTCAGCCCTCGCCAACGCCCCATGTCCAACCCCGCCAACTCCGCCTCCGCCACGCCCGAGAGGCCCAGCGCGGACGCCGTCTCCCGGCACCGCACGGTCGGTGAAACCAGCACCCGGTCGACCGAGCGGAGCGAACCCGCGACGGACTCGGCGCGAGTCGCTCCGCTCGGGTCGAGCGGACTGCCGTCGTCGAACCGGGTCTCCCGCAGGGAGCGGTTCATCGCCGGCGAGATCAAGGTGATGCGGCTGGTCACTTCGTCGCTCCAGTTCTGCGGGCTGTGCGGATCATCGTCTCAGGGCGGGGGCGGCCGGCAGGGTGTCCTCCCGGCCGCCCCACCACCATCGGGTCAGGAACCGGCCAGCTCCTCGCGGACTGTGCGGGCCGCGGCCACCAGGTTCTCCAGGGACGCGCTGGTCTCGGACCAGCCGCGGGTCTTCAGACCGCAGTCCGGGTTGACCCACAGCCGCTCCGCCGGAATGGCCTCAAGTCCCTTGCGCAGCAAGGCCGCTGCCTCGGCCGTGCTCGGCACGCGCGGGGAGTGGATGTCGTAGACACCCGGCCCCGCCTCGCGCGGATAGCCGTGCTCGGCCAGCTCCCGCGCGACCTGCATGTGCGAACGGGCCGCCTCCAGGCTGATGACGTCCGCGTCGAGATCGTCGATGGCCTGCACGATGTCACCGAACTCGGCGTAGCACATGTGGGTGTGGACCTGCGTCTCCGGCCGCACCCCGGCGGTGGTCAGCCGGAACGCCTCCGTGGCCCAGGCGAGATACGCCTCCCGGTCCGCCGCGCGCAGCGGGAGGGTCTCGCGCAGGGCGGGTTCGTCGACCTGGATGACCGAAGTCCCGGCCGCCTCAAGGTCGTTGACCTCGTCGCGCAGGGCGAGGGCGACCTGTCGTGCGGTGTCGCCGAGCGGCTGGTCGTCGCGGACGAAGGACCAGGCGAGCATGGTGACCGGTCCGGTGAGCATGCCCTTGACCGGGCGCGAGGTGAGCGATTGCGCGTACGTCGTCCAGCGGACCGTCATCGGTTCCGGGCGGGAGAGGTCCCCGGCCAGGATCGGCGGACGGACGTAACGGGTGCCGTAGGACTGGACCCAGCCGTGCTGCGTGGCGAGGTAGCCCGTCAGTTGCTCGGCGAAGTACTGGACCATGTCGTTGCGTTCGGGCTCGCCGTGCACGAGGACATCCAGGCCGGTCTTCTCCTGGAAGGAGATGACCTCGCCGATCTCCGCCTTGATCCGCTCCTCGTAACCGGCCGTGTCGATCCGCCGCGCCCTCAAGTCGGCCCGTGCGGTACGCAGTTCGGCGGTCTGCGGGAACGAGCCGATCGTGGTCGTCGGCAGCGGGGGCAGCCCGAGGTGCGCGCGCTGCGCCGTGGTTCGTTCGTCGTACGGTCGGGAGCGGCGGGTATCGGTATCCGTGACCGCGGCCGCCCTGGCCCGTACGGCGGGGTCGCGAGTGAGCGCGGAACCCGCTCGGGAGGCCAAGTCGGCCCGGTGTGCGGCGAGTTCGGCGGCGATCGTGTCGGTGCCCTGGGTCAGGCCCTTGGCGAGGGTGACGATCTCGGCCGTCTTCTGCCGTGCGAACGCGAGCCAGCGCAGGATCTGCGGCTCGATGTCCCGCTCGGCGGCGGCGTCGAGGGGCACATGGAGCAGTGAGCAGGAGGCGGCCACGTCGACCCGGCCGGCCAGACCGAGCAACGTGCCCAGCGTGGCAAGGGACTTGGTGAGGTCGTTGACCCAGACGTTACGGCCGTTGACCACGCCTGCGATCAGCCGCTTGCCGGGCAGTCCACCCACTGCGGCGAGGTCGTCCAGGTTGGCGGCGGCGGACTCGGTGAAGTCGAGCGCGAGGCCCTCCACGGGTGCCTTCGCGAGGACTGGGAGCGCGTCGCCGAGGCGGTCGAAGTAGGAGGCGACCAGGAGCTTCGGTCGGTCGGTGAGGGCGCCGAGGTCGCGGTAGGTGCGGGTGGTGGCGTTCAGTTCGGCCGGGGTGCGGTCCTGGACCAGGGCGGGCTCGTCGAGTTGCACCCACTCCGCGCCCGCTGCCCGTAGATCGGCGAGGACCTCGGCGTACACGGGCAGCAGTCGGTCCAGCAGGGTCAGCGGGTCGAAGTCCGCGGACACGCCGGGGGCGGGCTTGGCGAGCAGGAGGTAGGTGACCGGGCCGACGAGCACAGGTCGTGCGGTCAGGCCCAGGGCGAGGGCCTCCTTCAACTCCGTGACCTGCTTGGTGGAGTTGGTGGTGAAGATGGTGTCCGGGCCCAACTCGGGGACCAGGTAGTGGTAGTTGGTGTCGAACCACTTCGTCATCTCCAGCGGCGCCACGTCCTGCGTGCCGCGGGCCATCGCGAAGTAGCCGTCCAGCGCGTCGAGTTCGACGGCGGTGCGGTGGCGTTCGGGGATCGCGCCGACCATGACGGTGGTGTCCAGGACGTGGTCGTAGTACGAGAAGTCGCCGGTCGGTACCTCGTGGATGCCGGCGTCCGTCAGTTGCTGCCAGTTCGTGCGGCGCAGTTCGGTGGCGGTGGTTCGGAGGGCGTCGGCGTCGACGCGGCCCTTCCAGTAGCCCTCGATGGCCTTCTTGAGTTCTCGGCCCTTGCCCTGGCGGGGGTAGCCGTAGACGGTTGCCCGTGCTGCCGCGGCTGCGGACTTCGGTGTCACGGAAATCTCCTTCGCGAGATATCTCCCTGGATCCCGGTGTCGGGACGTGAGCGCGAAGGTTCGTAGACCGGGGGATGGTGACCGCCCGTATGTACGCCGACCCGCCCACGAGGTCACCGGGATTCCGCGCGCGAATGCTTCGCGTGCGGGCAGTTGGCAGGTCTTCGGACTTGCGGGCACGGCCTCCGTTTGACCGGGGGTCACCTACTGGCCGTCGCTTCCCAGGTCCTGTGTGGGCCCAGTGCGTATGACGGCGGTCGTTCCTGCTTACCGCTGCGGGGCAGTCCCGGAGTTTCACCGGGTTCCCTCTTGCGACGCGTCCGTCTGGGTGACGGGGCGAACCAGCTGCGTTGGCCAGCCTACGGGGTGGGGGTTGGATGCGTCGATTTTTGTCTGCGGCCCGGTGGGGGCTGGTCGCGCCCACGCGGCGGAGCCGCAAATCGATACAGCCCCGCGCCCCTTAGGGCAAGTCGGATGGCCGGGATTTGAAAGCTCGCAGGATTTCCTCTGCCGCCAGGGTCGCTGTCAACTCGCCCTTCCGTACTTGGCGTTCGAGGTTCGGAGCCAGCGCACGTACCGTCGGATCCGAGCGCAAGCTGCCCAACAGTTCCTCGCGGACCATCGTCCAGGTCCAGTCCACCTGCTGCTCGCTGCGCTTCGCAGCTAGGCGGCCGGTGGAGTCCAGCAGTGAGCGGTGTTGTTCGAGGCGTTCCCAGACCGTGTCGAGGCCGGTGCCCTCTCGGGCGCTGCAACTCAGCACCGGTGGGGTCCAGTTGGCGTCGGCGGGATGCATCAGCCTCAGTGCGCCTGCCAGTTCACGTGCCGCGCTCTTCGCGTCGCGCTCGTGCGGCCCGTCCGCCTTGTTGACCGCGATGACGTCCGCCAATTCTAGGACGCCCTTCTTGATGCCCTGGAGTTGGTCGCCGGTGCGGGCCAGGGTCAATAGGAGGAAGGAGTCGACCATGTTCGCGACCGCCGTTTCCGACTGGCCTACGCCTACCGTCTCGACGAGGACGACGTCGTAGCCCGCCGCTTCCATCACCACGATCGACTCGCGGGTCGCCTTCGCCACGCCGCCGAGGGTGCCGGCGGTGGGGGAGGGGCGGACGAAGGCCGCCGGGTCCACGGCCAGGCGTTCCATGCGGGTCTTGTCGCCGAGGATCGAGCCGCCCGTGCGGGTCGACGACGGGTCCACGGCGAGGACCGCGACCCGGAAGCCCTGCGAGGTCAGCAGCGTGCCGAACGCGTCGATGAACGTCGACTTGCCGACGCCCGGTACGCCGCTGATGCCGATCCGTCGGGCCTGGCCGCTGTGCGGGAGGAGTGCGGTCAGCAACTCCTGGGCCATGACCCGGTGTTGGGGCTTGGTCGACTCGACGAGGGTGATGGCGCGGGCCACCAGGGCCCGCTTACCGTCGAGTACGCCCTTCACATAGGTGTCGACCTCGATCACGGGGTGTGCCCGAGGTCGGCGGCCAGGCGTTGTACGAGGTCGTAGGCCGCGTCCGGGATCACCGTCCCGGGCGGGAACACGGCCGCCGCGCCCATCTCCAGGAGGGTGGGGACGTCCTGGGGCGGGATGACTCCGCCGACCACGATCATGATGTCCTCGCGGCCTTCCTCGGCGAGCGATTCCTTCAACGCCGGGACGAGGGTGAGGTGTCCGGCGGCGAGGGACGACACTCCGACGATGTGCACGTCCGCCTCTACGGCCTGGCGGGCCACCTCGCCGGGGGTCTGGAACAGCGGGCCGACGTCGACGTCGAAGCCGAGGTCGGCGAAGGCGGTGGCGATCACCTTCTGGCCGCGGTCGTGGCCGTCCTGGCCCATCTTGGCTACCAGGATGCGGGGGCGGCGGCCCTCGGACTCCTCGAAGTCGGCCACGAGGGTGCGGGTGCGTTCTACGGACGGGGAGTCGCCGGCTTCGGTGCGGTACACACCGGTGATCGTACGGATCTGGCTCGCGTGCCGCCCGTAGACCTTCTCCAGTGCGTCGGAGATCTCGCCGACCGTCGCCTTCGCGCGGGCCGCGTTCACCGCCAGCTCCAGGAGGTTTCCGGTGCCTTCGCCGGCCGCGCGGGTCAGCGCGTGCAGCGCGTCCTGGGTGGCCTGTTCGTCGCGCTCCGCGCGCAACCGCCGTAGTTTCTCGATCTGTTGGGTGCGTACGGAGGAGTTGTCGACCTTGAGGACGTCGATCTGCTCGTCCGTCTCCACGCGGTACTTGTTGACGCCGATGACCGGCTGGCGGCCGGAGTCGATGCGGGCCTGGGTGCGGGCCGCGGCCTCCTCGATGCGCAGCTTGGGGATGCCCGCGTCGATGGCCTTGGCCATGCCGCCCGCCGCCTCGACCTCCTCGATGTGCTGCCAGGCGCGGCGGGCCAGGTCGTACGTCAGCTTCTCCACGTACGCGCTGCCTCCCCACGGGTCGATCACCCGCGTGGTGCCCGATTCCTGCTGGATGAGGAGTTGGGTGTTGCGGGCGATGCGTGCGGAGAAGTCGGTGGGGAGCGCGAGGGCCTCGTCGAGGGCGTTGGTGTGAAGTGATTGGGTGTGGCCCTGGGTGGCCGCCATGGCCTCCACGCAGGTGCGCGTGACGTTGTTGAAGACGTCCTGCGCCGTGAGCGACCAGCCCGAGGTCTGCGAATGGGTGCGCAGGGAGAGGGACTTGGCGTTCTGCGGGTCGAACTGCTTGACCAGCTTGGCCCAGAGGAGGCGGGCCGCCCGCATCTTCGCGATCTCCATGAAGAAGTTCATGCCGATCGCCCAGAAGAAGGAGAGCCGGGGTGCGAATGCGTCAACGTCCATTCCCGCCGCCCGGCCCGCCCGGATGTACTCCACGCCGTCCGCGAGGGTGTACGCCAGCTCCAAGTCGGCTGTCGCGCCCGCCTCTTGGATGTGGTAGCCGGAGATGGAGATGGAGTTGTAGCGGGGCATCCGCTGCGAGGTGTACGCGAAGATGTCGGAGATGATCCGCATCGACGGCTTCGGCGGATAGATGTAGGTGTTGCGGACCATGAACTCTTTGAGGATGTCGTTCTGGATGGTCCCGGCCAACTTCTCGGGCGGTACGCCCTGTTCCTCCGCCGCCACGATGTAGAGCGCCAGCACCGGAAGCACCGCGCCGTTCATCGTCATCGACACCGTCATCTTGTCCAGCGGGATGCCGTCGAAGAGTTGGCGCATGTCGTAGATCGAGTCGATCGCCACGCCTGCCATGCCGACGTCACCGGTCACGCGCGGGTGGTCGCTGTCGTAACCCCGGTGCGTGGGCAGGTCGAAGGCGACCGACAGGCCCTTCTGGCCGGCCGCCAGGTTGCGGCGGTAGAAGGCGTTGGACTCCTCGGCCGTGGAGAAACCCGCGTACTGCCGGATCGTCCAGGGCTGGTTGACGTACATCGTCGGGTACGGGCCGCGCAGATACGGCGCGATGCCCGGGTAGGTGGCCAGGAAGTCCAGGCCCTCCAAGTCCTGCCCCGTGTACAGGGGTTTGACCGCGATGCCCTCCGGGGTCTCCCAGAGGAGGTCGTCGCCGGCCGCCGCCTTCTTGACGGCGTCACGCCACTCGTCGGGGCCGACCTCGGTGGCCGGGGCTCCCAGCTCGATCCCGGAGAAGTCGGGGATGTGCCCCATCGCTGCCATCAGGACACTCCCATGCGGTCGAGGGTGGCGGAGAGTACGGCTACGGCGTCGCAGCCCGCGAAGACGTAGGCGTCGACACCGGAGTACTGCCCGGGGCGGCCCGCGAGGAACACGTGCCCGGCACCGGCCGACCTCAACTCCCCGGCGACCGACGCCGCTTGCTCCTCGTACAGTGCGTCGCTGGAGCACAGGCAGGCCTCGGTGGCCCCGCTGTCCGCGAACTCGCCCCCGGTGACGGGCTCGATGCCGCCCGCCTGGAAGAGGTTCGACGCGAAGGTGAGGCGGGCGGTGTGCGCGGCGGCCGGTCCCAGCGCGGCCAGGAAGATCCGGGGCCGGGAGCCGGTCGCCGCGAGGTGCGCGTCGGAGCGGGCGCGGAGTTCTTCGTAGGCCTCGTCTCGGCGCACGCGCGGCAGGCCGCCGGACGGGGCCGTGAGGGCCGGGGCGCGCTCCGGGAGGCGTTCGGCGAGGTTCGGGAACTCGCTTACGCCGGTGATGGGTTCGCGGCGCTTGGCGAGCTTCGCGCTGCGGGTCGCCCAGGTCGCGGCGAGGTCCTCGCGGAGGCTGCCCGAGTGCAACGCGGCTGCCTGGCCGCCCTGTTGCTCGATGTGCTGGAAGAACTCCCAGCCCGCGTGGGCGAGTTCGTCGGTGAGTCGCTCCACGTACCAGGAGCCGCCCGCCGGGTCGATCACCCGGGACAGATGTGACTCCTCGACCAGGATTGTCGAGGTGTTGCGGGCGATCCGGCGCGCGAACGCGTCCGGCAGACCCAGCGCGTGGTCGAAGGGCAGCACGGTGACGGACTCGGCGCCGCCCACCCCGGCGGCCAGCGTCGCGACCGTCGTGCGCAGCATGTTCACCCACGGGTCGCGGCGGGACATCATCACCGGCGAGGTCACCGCGTGCTGCGTCTGCCCGCCGGGAGCCCCGCAGACCTCGGTGACCCGTGCCCAGAGCCTGCGCGCTGCGCGCAACTTGGCGATGGTGAGGAACTGGTCGGCGGTCGCCGCGTATCTGAACTCCAGCTGCCCCACGGCCTGTTCGACGCTCAGGCCCGCCTCGGTCAGCTCGCGCAGATAGGCCACACCGGTCGCCAGCGAGGCGCCCAGCTCCTGCGCCGCCGAACCGCCCGCCTCGTGATACGGCAGCGCGTCCACGGTCAGCGCGCGCAGCCCCGGGTACTCCTCGGCGCAGCGCCGGGCGAGGGCGGCGACCGGCGCGAAGGGGAAGCCCTCGTTGCCGGTACGGGCCGCGAAGCCCAGCGGGTCGGCGCCGAGGGTGCCGCGGGCGGCTTCGGGCGCGATGCCCCGCTCCTCGTACAGCCGTAGCAACTCGGCTGCCGCGGGCTCGACTTCGCTGCCCGCGTCGAGGGCGATGGGCGCCAGGTCGAGATAGACGCCGTCGAGGGTGGCGCCGAGCGACGCGACCGGGATGCCGCGCTCGCCCGTGACCAGCCACAGCGAGGTGACGCCGTTCTCCAGGTCGCCGAGGACCGCGGCGTTGTCGCCGGTCGTGTGCTGTTGGCGTACGTCCCAGCCGCCGAGGGTGTTGCCCTCGGCGCGGCCACCCCGTACGAAGGGGGCGAAACCGGGGAGGCCGGGCTCGGGTGCGGAGTCGTCCGCGGTGTAGAGGGGACGGGCGCGGAGCCCGTCCTCCAACGAGGTGGACAGGGCGTCTTCCGCTGCCGTGCCCGAGGCTTCCTTGCCCGACTTGCGCAGTACGCCTTCCACCAGGCGTTGCCACTGCTCATGGGTCGCGTCAGGGAACTCGGCGGCCAGCGAGAGCCCGTCGTCAGGCAGGACCGTCATGCTCGGATGCTAGGGCAAAAGCGCAGGTGAGCAGCAGAGGACGCGGCTGTGACCTTGACCTCTCCGCGCGGTCTAGACCAGTTCCCCGGCGCCGTGCTGGCCTCCCTGTCAGGGGCTACAGCCCGATGTCCCTGCGGTTCATCGGGAACCTCCGTGGATACCTCGGGCTTCGGGCCGGGGAGGTATCGGACTCCTGTGGAGCAGGGCAGGGAAAGGCGGATCGCCCCCCGGGGCGATCCGGTGTCCGCCGCAGACAGCCCGGCAGGTGGTCACAATCCGGCATGGTAGATTGTGAGATATGGCCACTCACGTGAAGCGGGCGTTCAAGTACCGCTTCCATCCGGACGATGCGCAGGCAGCGGAGCTGTCGCGCACGTTCGGCTGCGTGCGGAAGGTCTACAACCTGGCTCTCGAAGCCCGTACCACCGCGTGGTACCAGCGGCAGGAGCGGGTCAACTACAACGCGACGTCGGCGATGCTCACCGCGTGGAAGAAGACCGAGGAACTGGCCTTCCTGGCCGAGGTGTCCTCGGTGCCGTTGCAGCAGTGCCTGCGGCATCTGCAAGGCGCGTTCACCAGTTTCTTCGACGGGCGTGCGAAGTACCCGCGGTTCAAGTCGCGGAAGAAGTCCCGGCGTTCCGCCGAGTACACCAGCTCGGCGTTCCGTTACCGCGACGGCGCCCTCACGCTCGCCAAGATGCGCGAGCCGCTGGACATCGTCTGGTCCCGGCCGCTCCCCGAAGGAGCAACGCCTTCCACGGTGACCGTGTCCCAGGACGCGGCCGGCCGCTGGTTCGTGTCGCTGCTCTGCGACGACGCGATCACTCCGGCCCCGGCCACCACGGCGGCGGTCGGCATCGACGCGGGGATCACCTCCCTGGTGACCCTGTCCTCCGGGGAGAAGATCACCAACCCCCGGCACGAACGCCGCGACCGGGCCCGTCTTGCGAAGGCCCAGCGGGAGGTGTCCCGCAAGGAGAAGGGCTCCGCGAACCGGGCCAGGGCCCGGCTCAAGGCCGCCAAGGTCTACGCCCGCATCACCGACCGCAGGCGGGATCACCTGCACAAGCTGACCACCCGACTCGTCCGTGAGAACCAAACGGTCGTGATCGAGGACCTCACCGTCCGCAACATGGTCAAGAACGGCAGGCTCGCCCGGGCCATCTCGGACGCGGCCTGGCGCGACATGCGGACGATGCTGGAGTACAAGTGCGCCTGGTACGGGCGCGAACTCGTGATCGTCGACCGCTGGTTCCCCAGCTCGAAGCTGTGCGGGGCCTGCGGCACGATCCGGACGAAGCTGCCGCTGAACGTCCGTACGTGGACGTGCGACTGCGGCGTGGTGCACGACCGCGACGTGAACGCGGCGAAGAACATTCTCGCGGCCGGGCTGGCCGTGTCTGCCTGTGGAGACGGTGTAAGACCTCAACGGGAGTCCTCCCGGACGGGGCGGTCGTCGATGAAGCAGGAACCCCAGCGGGCGACCGCTGGACTCCCCCGCCTTTAGGCGGGGGAGGATGTCAAGTTGTCCAGCGACTCGCGCGCGGCGGACCAGCATGCGCGCGATGCCGTCGGCCACCGCGACGACCGGCGGGCGGCCGACGAGGTTGTAGCCGACCGCCGTACGGCCGCCCAGCGGGGTACGGAAGAACCGGGCCGTGCAGCCCGCGGGACCCGACCGGACCGGGACGTGGAGAAGTCCGGCCGGGAACCGCTCGGCGGGCTCGGAGTCCTCGGCGTCCTTGAGGCCCTCGGCATGGTCAGCGTGCTCGGCTTGGTCGCCTGGAGACATCGTGCGGCTCCTTGCGGAAGGTGATGCGCGGGGCCCGGCCGGTGCGACCGGGCGCTCTTCGAAGCTATGCCCGTGGGGTGGGGGTACGGGTGCCTCGCTGACGGATGCTTGACGGGGGGGGGCGATGCCCGGTCGGGGCCCCGCCCCCTCCCGTCAGCCCCCGCCCTCCGTCAACTCCCGCGTGTCGACCGCCAGCCGCAGTGAGATACGGCGGTGCAGGGAGGCCAGCTCGCTCTCCAGGGGCGACGGCGGCACCGTCAGCACCGGGCACGCGGCGTGGGTGACGCAGTCGCGGGTGACGGATGGGAACAGGGCGCGGAGCGGTCCTCGCGGGCCCGCGCCGACGATCAGGAGGTCGTCGGGGCGGTCGGCGGTCTCCACCAGGGCGCGGCCCGCCGTACCCCGGACGACCAGGCCCTGGAACGGGATCCCGGGGCCCGCGTCGCCGAAGGCCGCGTCGAGTACGGCGAGGAGTCGGTCGGTGGCGGCGCGGCGGAGGTCGGCCACCGGGGGCGCCAACATCGCGCGCCCGTGGGCGAGTTCACCGCCGGGCGGCTCCCATGCGAGGACGGCCAGCAGCTCGGCGCCGGTACGACGGGCCTCCCGCACCGCCCGGTGCAGCGCCGCCAGACTGCCCGGCGAACCGCTCACCCCGACCACGGCACGTGTTCGCCCGCCGCCACTGTTCATCGCCGATCACTCCTCGCCGTACACGGACTTCCGCCTCCCATCGAAAGGCCGAAGAGAGCGGACGTATCGCCGTGTTGGCGCGCGCCTGACGCCGGAGGGTCGATTCCTGACGCGCCCGTGACGCGGCTTCGGCAGTGGCCGGAATTGAACCCCCGACTCCCGCCCGGCCGCCCGCCCGTGTCAACGAAGGGGCGGTCCCTGGCAAAGCGCGGGGCAAGAATCGGCCCCGGTGCCCGCCCCTCGGGCCGCGATGACCGTCTGGCAACGCACTGTTCACTCGGGGGCCGCCGGGAAGCGCCAATGTGCGGACGTTGTCAGCTCAACTGCTCGCCAGGGAGGGCACCATGACCACACAGACCGAGACATCGGACGGGTCCACGCAGTCGTCCGAGGGGGTCAGCCGGCGTCACGCGCTGGGTCTCCTCGGTACGGCCGGCGCCGGCGCGGCCGTCACCCCCTTGCTGGGAGCAGGCACGGCGCAGGCCGCACCGCTCGCCGCCCCGGCCCTTCACCTCACCGCGGACTCCTCCGGCGCAACTCCGGTCCAGGGCCTGCACCTCACCTTCGGCGCCGACCCGCGCAGCCAGATGAACGTCTCGTGGATCACCGACAAACCGGTGACCAGACCCGTCGTGCGCTACGGCACGCTGGAGCACGGCTTCGGCTCCAGCGCCAAGGCCCGCACCGTCACCTACGTCGACGGCACCTCCAGCCGCACCGTCTACGTCCACCACGCCGCGCTGAACCGGCTCACCCCGGACACCGACTACCTCTACCTCGCCACCCACGAGGGGGCGACGCCCGACAGCGGCACGTTCCGCACCGCGCCGCACGGACGCAAGCCGCTCACCTTCACCAGTTTCGGCGACCAGTCCGCCCCGCAGGTCACCTGGGCCGCCAACGGCACGGTCGGCCTCGACGCGAACTCCACCCCCGCGACGAAGGACATCGTCACCGGCATCGAGCAGGTCGCCCCGCTCTTCCACCTCCTCAACGGCGACCTCTGCTACGCCAACCTGGACGTCGACCGGGTGCGCACCTGGAACAACTTCTTCACCAACAACACCCGTTCGGCCCGCTTCCGCCCCTGGATGCCGGCGGCCGGCAACCACGAGATCGAGAAGGCCAACGGCCCGATCGGACTCGGCGCCTACCAGGCCTACTTCTCTCTCCCGTCCACCGAGACCGACGCCGAACTCGCGGGTCTGTACTACGCGTTCACGGCCGGCTCGGTGCGGGTGATCGTGCTGCAGAACGACGACAACTGCCTCCAGGACGGCGGCGACGTCTACATCAGCGGCTACTCCGGCGGACGCCAACTCGCCTTCCTGGAGAAGGAGTTGAAGGCGGCCCGGGCCTCGCGCGACACCGACTGGATCGTCGTCGCCATGCACCAGGTCATGGTCAGCTCCACCGACGCGAACGGCGCCGACCTCGGCCTGCGCCAGAAGTACGGCCCCCTCTTCGACCGGTACGGCGTCGACCTGGTGCTGTGCGGCCACGAGCACAACTACGAGCGCTCGCTGGCGGTTCGGGGAGTCGTCAGCGGCACCGAGACGCTGACCCCCAACCCGGTCTCCACGGCCACCGACAACATCGACACCGGCCTCGGCACCGTGCACATGATCCTCGGCGGCGGCGGAGTCTCGGGCACCACGAACCAGAGCTTCTTCAAGGACGGCACCGGCAAGGTGATCACGTCCGTCTCGGCGACGCCCGGCTCCAACGGCAAGCGCACCTCCACGTACACGCAGGAGGAGGCGGTCTGGATCGGCGTCCGGGACACCGAACACCCCTACGGCTTCGCGGCGTTCACCGTCGACCCCGGCCGGCACGCCGGTGACACCACCCGCATGCACGTGACCTACTACAACGTGAACAAGCCGAACGGCGACCTGTCGGTGTTCGAGAACTTCACCCTCCACCGCAAGCGTTCCGACGGCCACCGCTAGGCGCTAACCGGAGCGGTCCTGGTCCTCGTCCGGCAACCAGTGCAGGGCGAACCAGAGTTCCATCCGCACGCCGGGGTCCTGCAGGTCCACATCGAGCAGTTCGGCGATCCGTGCCAGCCGGTGCCGCACGGTGTTCCGATGGACGTGCAGGGCCGCCGCCGTGCGGTCCCAACTGCCGTGCAGCGTAAGCCAGGTTCGCAGGGTGTCGAGGAGGACGGGGGCACCCGGAGAAGTGGCTCCGTCGAGCGGGGCGAAGCGGGTGCGGGCCAACTCCCGGGCGTCGGTGGACGGGACGATCCCGTGGACGGTGAGCGGGTCCCTGGTGTGGACGACGGCGGGCACCTGCGCCGCGATCGCGCGTTGCAGGGCCCGCCCGGCCCGCACATCGGCATCCGCGAGGTCCGAGGCGGGCGCGGGTGTGCTGAACCCGAGGACCCAGCCCAAGTCCGCCGCCTGTGCGGGCACTTCGGGACGCGCGTCCGGCGCACTGGCGACCAGGGCCTTCAACTCGGAGCCGTCGATGTACAGGTAAGGCGTGCCCAACGCCGTACCCAGCGTGGCGAGTTGGGCCGGATCGTCGCCCTGGGCGGAGCGCGGGGACGCATGCCGACCGTGGATCACGACCCAGTGTCCGGCAGCCTCCGTGGTGTCGGCGGGCGCGAGCGAGGCCGCGACGTCGGCCGGGGTGGCCCCCAGCATGAGCCGTACCAGCGCGCCCGCGCTGTGCGTGTCGGTGCCCAGGGCGTGCCGTGGACTGGTGAGCAGGGCCAGCAACACCGCCGCCGTACTGGTGACTTGGCGGTGGACCAGGGTCGGGGCGGTGGCGGCGGCCTGGCCGAGGGCGAGGGCCGTCGCGGTGCCGTCCGCGCCGGGCAGGGTGTGCACGGTCAGATGGGTGCCGCCCCGGTGATCGGCGGCCGCGGTCGGAACGGACCGGCCGGCGGCACCGGTACGGCCCCGGGCGATCGTGCGCATGGCGAGATCGCGCACCCGCTCCGGCGTCGGCGGCGCGGGCCGGGGACCGGCGCTGAACAACTCGTGGCCCCGGGCGTCGTGCAGGACCGCCCAGGCGCCGGTGTGCCCGCTGAGCTGGGTGAGCACCGCCCGGAGCGCGTCCGGCCGGGCGGCGGCACCGGCCAGCGCCGACTGCGCCCGGGAGATCTCGCGCAGCTCACGGTTGCGGACCTCGGCGATCGCCGCGTAGGTGGCCTGCCCGACCGCGACGAACGGGGTGGCCGGCGGCAGCCGTAGAAGAGGGAGCCCGTGGCGGTCGCAGGCGGCGACCAGTTCGGGCGGGACCTCGTCGTGCACGGGGACGACACCGAACCCGAGGGCGGTCACACCGGAGCCGACGACCCGCCGTACGTACGTGTCGATGCCCGCCGCGTCGGCCGGGAGCCGTACACCCGCGGTGAGCAGCAGTTCGCCGCCCACCAGATAGGGCGAGGGGTCCTCGATCTCCGTGGTGCCTACCGTGCTGATCCGGTGGTCGCGGGCGGGCGGCCCCGCGATCTGGCGCAGGTCCAGGGCGGGGTCGGCGAGCAGCACGCTCAGCGGCACGGAGGGCTGGTCGGACTCGGTGGGTTCGGTGGGCTCGGTGGACCGGGTGGGCTTGGTGGACTTGGTCATGAGGGGGGCATCTTCCCGGCCGGGGGCATCACACGCGACTGTCGGATTCATCCATTGGACACCTCCATATTGGATGGTTCCGCCACTGCGACGCCAGCGCGGGCGCCGATATCGTCATGCCACTCGCAGGGCAATGTCCCGGCCCGGCCCGCACCCGGTCGCCGACTCTCTCCGATCTCTCCGACCTCTCCGCTCCGTCCGCTTCCGGAGGACTCTGATGACCGTCGACTACTTCGTCATGGCCGCATACCTGCTGGGCATCATCGGCGTGGGCTGGTGGGGCAAGAAACGCGCCGCGTCCAAGAGCGACTTCCTCGTCGCCGGACGACGGCTGGGCCCGCTCATGTACACCGGCACGATGGCCGCCGTCGTCCTCGGCGGCGCCTCCACCATCGGCGGCGTACGCCTCGGCTACACCTACGGCATCTCCGGCGCCGCCATGGTCTTCGCCATCGGCCTCGGACTGCTGGCCCTGTCCGTCTTCTTCTCCGCCCGCATCGCCCGCCTCAAGGTCTACACCGTCGCCGAGATGCTCTCCCTGCGCTACGGCGACACCGCCGCCGTGATCTCCGGCATCGTGATGTGGATCTACACGCTGATGCTGGTGGTGACCTCGACGATCGCGTACGCCAGTGTCTTCGACGTCCTCTTCGACGTGCCGCGCTGGGTCGCGGTGGTCATCGGCGGCACGATCGTCGTCGGCTACTCGGCGCTCGGCGGCATGTGGTCCATCACCCTCACCGACATGGTGCAGTTCGTGGTCAAGAGCCTCGGTGTGCTGGTCCTGCTGCTGCCCATCGCCGTGGTCAAGGCCGGCGGCTTCTCCGAGATGGCGGACAGACTGCCGGACGGCTACTTCTCCCCGACCTCCATCGGCGGCCAGACCATCGTCACCTTCGTGCTGATCTACACCTTCGGCATGCTCATCGGACAGGACATCTGGCAGCGGGTGTTCACGGCCCGTTCCGACAGGGTCGCGTCCTGGGGCGGCACGGTCGCCGGCGTCTACTGCCTGGTCTACGCCCTGGCAGGCGCCGTCATCGGCATGGCCACCAAGTCCCTCTATCCCCAACTCGCCAGCGCCGACGACGCGTTCGCGACGATCGTCCGGCATGCCCTGCCCACCGGCGTCCGGGGCCTGGTGCTGGCCGCCGCGCTCTCCGCGATGATGTCCACCGCGAGCGGCGCCCTGATCGCCTCGGCGACCGTCGCCAACAACGACATCTGGGCCCGGCTGCGCCGCCGTACGGCCACCGGTCCGAAGGACGACGAGATCGGTGCGCAGGATGACGAGATCGGCTCGAACCGGCTCGCGATCGTCGTCCTCGGCGTCGCGGCGATGGGCATCGCCTGCGCCCTCGGCGACGTCATCGAGGCCCTCACCGTCGCCTACAACCTGCTGGTCGGCGGCCTGTTGGTGCCCATCCTCGGCGGCCTCGTCTGGAAGCGCGGCAACCTCCCCGGCGCCATGGCCTCGATGATCGCGGGCGGCACCACGGTGATCGTCCTGATGGTGACAGACGGCCTCCTCGCCAACGAGCCGATCTACTACGGCCTGTTGGCGGGCCTGGTCGCCTACGTCGCCGTCAGCCTCCTCACCAAGCCGAGGGAGGAAGCCGTGGTGCGGGCCTGGCACCGCCGCCTGGCGGGCGAACAGGCCACCAGTGCACCGGAGTTGAGCGTGGTCTGACCCGCCGTTCCGGAAGTTCCCACCCGCACCCGCACGTGCCGTATCTCATCGAAAGGTCCCCATGCACGCCACCACTGTCTCCACGGAAGAACTCCGGCTGCGCCGCGAACTCGCCGCGGTCTACCGGCTCGTGGCGTACTTCCGGATGACCGACCTGATCTTCACGCACATCTCGGTCCGCCTCCCGGGCCCCGAACACCACTTCCTGATCAACCCGTACGGCCTTCTCTTCGAGGAGATCACCGCGTCCAACCTCGTCAAGATCGATCTCTCCGGCCGCGCCGTCGAGGAGGCCCAACACCCGGTCAACCCGGCAGGCTTCGTCATCCACAGCGCCGTCCACGCGGCCCGCCCCGACGCCCACTGCGTCCTGCACACCCACACCAGGGCGGGCTGCGCGGTCGCCGCCCAGCAACACGGCCTGCTCCCGCTCAACCAGATCTCCATGGAGTTCTACGGCAGGCTCGGCTACCACGACTACGAGGGCGTTGCCCTCAACCTCGCCGAACAACGCCGCCTGGTCGCCGACCTGGGCCGCCACCCCGCGATGATCCTGCGCAACCACGGCCTGCTCACCGTAGGAGAGACTCCCGCGCAGGCGTTCCTGCGCATGTACTACCTGGACAAGGCCTGCGAGATCCAGACCACGGCCACTGCCGCCGGCACCCCCCTGGTCGTCCCCAGCCCCGAGACCTGCGAACTCACCGCCCGCCAACTCACCGGCGAGGACGACAGCTCGGACCTCCAGGACGACAAGGCGTACGACTTCGCGTGGTCGGCGCTGCTCCGGCTCGTGGAGCGGATCGCCCCCGACTACAAGGACTGAGGGTTAGCCACAAGGACTGAGGGGCAGCCACAGGGACTGAGGGTCAGCCCGTCGCGGCGGCCTTTTCTCCGGTCGGGGCCACGGCGTGCCAGGCGCCGTCCTTGCCCTGGCCGTTCGCCTGTCCGGCCGCCGTGTCGCCGACGTATCGGTACAACGGCCAGCCGGCGAGGGTGAGTTGAGGTTGGCCGTCGCGGTGGACCGTGCCGAGGAGGCTCTTCGCGACCCCCGAGGTCTGCACGGACTCCGGCACGATCACCGGTATCCACGTCTTCACGCACGCACCCTTGCACGTCCACTTGGAGGGGCTCGGCTCGTCCTTGTCGTAGCGGTAGAGGGTCATCCCGTTCGAGTCGGTGACCACCGTGCCCACGCCGTCGACCGCCCTGGCCGTCACGGTGTACGTCGTGGTCGTGGCATCGGCGGCCGGCGTCGAGGCGGCCGGCGCCGAGGCCGTGGTCGTGGGAGCCGACGCGGCCGGGTCCACCGCAGCCGTGCTGTCGGAACCGGCGCTGTTCGAGGAACCGCACGCCCCCAGCAGCAGCGTGGAGGCGAGGCCTGCGACGAGGCTCAGGACAATGCGTCGCGGGATCAAGGAGGTGCCCTTCGTCGGGAATCGTGCTTACTGCCTGCTCGCTCTCCCCATACGTCCGCCGACCCCGCCCCTCTCAGCCGCGGATCTCACATGACGCACTCTTGACCACCCGCCGGGCCGGCTCAGCCCCGAACGGGATGTAACCCGGATCACAGCCCCCAAGTGCAGCGCGGTACGGGGTCCACGGCCTTTCTCTCTGTGTAAGGGGCTTGCCCGAAACGGGGACGGTGGACGGTACGGATGGAACAGAGTCGGGCCGACGGGTTCGACGGGTTCGTGGCAGCGCGCTGGTCGGCGTTGTTCCATCTGGCCTGTCTGCTCGTGGGAGGCGATCGGCACCGCGCCGAGGACCTGCTCCAGGAGGCCATGGTCAAGCTGTGGTTCGCCTGGCCGAGGATCGGCGAGGAGGCACCCGAGCCGTACGTGCGCAGGATCCTGGCGCGGGCGGCGGCCCGTTCGGCGCGGCGGCGCTGGTGGGGTGAGCGCCCGGTCGAGCAACTGCCCGACCGGGCGGAGGCCGGGGACGTGTCCGCCGTAGTGGCGGAGCGCTCTCGGCTGGAGGTGGCGCTGGCCCAACTGCCGCCGGCGCAACGGGCCGCCGTGGTCCTGCGCTATTACCAGGACCTGCCCGACAGGCAGGTCGCCGAAGTGCTGGGGTGCCCGGTCGGCACCGCCAGGTCCCATGCGTCACGGGGCGTGGCGCGGCTGCGCCGGATCCTCGGCGATGTCATCGAGCCGGTGGGATAGGGGGAGTTGATGGACCACTTCGACCACGATCAGTTCGACCACTTCGAGCGGGAGCTCGCGCGGATGATGCGCGACTCCCAGGAGACCACCCCCTTCGAAGCCAGGCACCGGACCCGTCTCCGGTCCGGTGTACGGGCCGGACGCCGGGTCCGCACGGCGCGGAAGGCGGTCGGCTCGGCCTTGGCCGTCGCCGGAATCGGCCTCGGCTTCTTCCTGCTGCCCCACGACCGGGTGGACGACCGGCCGCAGGCCCCCCTGCCCCGACCGGCCCTGAGCCCGACGCTCCCGGGCCCCACCCCGACCCTGACACCGGACACGACCCCGAGCGGGACCACCAGCCCGACGCCCACCGGCTCCACCGGGCCGTCCAGCACTCCGACCGGGACCCCGGCCGGGAGTTCGACCACCTCGTCCCCGGACCCGAGCACGACCAACACGTCACCGCCGCCGTCCGGCACGGAGACGACCGGCGCGCCCACCGGACGGAGCACCTTGACGAGCCCGGCCACGTCACCGCCGACGACGGAGTCGTCCGCGACCGTGGGCGCGGCGGTCTCCGGATAACCCGGCCCGCCGGAACACCCCCCACCCGCAATCCCTGAACGCGGTACTGCCCGCAGGCGATATCGGCATGCCCCGTGACGGCCCACAGACTTGGACAGAACGTGACAATGACGACGAGCAGGTCGAGTCAACTACCGTTCCGCACACCGGTGTCGGCACACCACCGCGAGCCCGTCCTCGACGTGGTCGTCCCCGTGTTCAACGAGGAGAAGGACCTCGAACCGAGCATACGGCGACTGCACGCACACCTCTCGGAGACGTTCCCGTACCCGTTCCGCATCACCGTCGCGGACAACGCGAGTACGGACGGCACCCCGCACATAGCGGCCCAACTAGCCGCCGAACTCCCCGAGTTGGAGTGGCTACGGCTCGCCGAGAAGGGCCGGGGCCGGGCGCTGCACGCGGCCTGGTCCGGGTCACCGGCGCCCGTGCTCGCCTACGTCGACGTGGACCTGTCGACCGACCTGACCGCACTTCTCCCGCTGGTAGCCCCGCTGATCTCCGGCCACTCCGACCTCGCGATCGGCACCCGCCTGGCCCACGGCTCCCAGGTGGTGCGCGGCCCCAAGCGGGAGGCCATCTCCCGTTGCTACAACGCCCTGTTGCGCTCCACCCTCGCCGTCGGCTTCTCCGACGCGCAGTGCGGTTTCAAGGCGGTACGGCGTGATGTCGCCGAGCGGCTGCTGCCCCTGGTGAAGGACACCGGCTGGTTCTTCGACACCGAGATGCTGGTGCTCGCCGAGCGGGCCGGACTGCGGATCCATGAAGTACCGGTCGACTGGGTGGACGACCCCGACAGCCGGGTCGACCTCCTGTCCACGGCACTGGCCGACCTGCGCGGAATCGCCCGCATAGGACGGCAGTTGGCGCGCGGCACGCTCCCGACGGCGGGGCTGCGCCGGGCCACCGAGGACGCGCGTGCGGCGGGCCTGGCCGGTCAACTGCTGCGCTTCGCCGCCGTGGGAGCGGTCAGCTCCGTCGGATACGTCCTGCTGTACATCGCGTTGCGCCCGGCGACGGGCGGACAACCCGCCAACGCGCTGGCGTTGCTGCTCTGCGCCCTCGCCAACACGGCCGCGAACCGCCGCCTGACCTTCGGACTGCGCGGCCGGGCCGGTGCCCTGCGCCACCAGGCCCAGGGCCTCCTGGTCTTCACGGTCGGCCTCGCCCTCACCAGCGGCGCGCTGGCACTCCTGCACCGCACGACACCAACTCCCGCGCGCAGTACGGAAGTCGGGGTGCTGGTCACCGCCAACCTCGCGGCAACTCTCGTACGCTTCCTGCTCTTCCGGGCCTGGGTGTTCCGCACCGGTCGCCGCCACGCGACGGAGGCGACCACGGCATGAGCGACACGACGACCTTGATACGGCCCATCTCCGCGACCACAACTCCACTCCTCCACAAGGACGTTGGCGCACGCCTCCGCCATATGGCCCGGCACTACGGCCCGGTGCTCGCGCTGTACGGCGTGCTGAAGCTCATCGGCTTCGCCGTCTTCATGTACCTGCTGGACTCCGACGGCGGCTTCCGGACGCGGAACCCGCGCTTCGGCGGCGGCGCCCACGCCTGGGACGTACTCGCCACCTGGGACGGCTGGTGGTACCAGCAGATCGCCGCACACGGCTACGACCCCGCGCTCGTCCGGGTCCCCGGCGCCACCGGACTGATCACCCTCGAAGGCAACTCGGCGGCCTTCTTCCCGCTCTACCCGGCCACGATGCGACTCGTCTCCGACGGCACGGGCCTGGGTCTGTACGGCTCCGGGATGCTGGTCTCGGTCGTCGCGTCGTTCGCCGCCGCGCTCGGCATCTACGCCGTCACCGCCCGCTTCGGAGGCAGGCGAGCCGGGCTGGCCGCCGCCGGACTGTGGGCGGTCTGGCCCGGCTCCGGCATGGAGTGGTCGGCCTACTCGGAGTCCCTCTACATCGCCCTCGCGGTCTGGGCCTGCCACGCCGTCATGACCGACCGCTGGCTCACCGCGGGCGTCCTCACCTTCGCCGCCGGCCTCAACCGCCCCACCGCCGTGGCGCTCATCGCGGCCCTGATCGTCGCCGCGCTGCAGACACTCCACCGGCGGCGGGAGAACCTCGCGGGCCCATGGATCGCGATGGCGATCGCACCGCTCGGCCTGGTCGGCTACCTCCTCTGGGTCGGCAACCGCATGGGCAACCTGGTCGGCTACTTCGCGCTCCAGAAGGGCGCCTGGGGACACACCTTCGACTACGGCAAGCAGACCGCCGACGTCTTCAGCTCCATGGCGGTCGGTCGCTTCGACTACCTGTTCGCGTTCCCCTTCGAAGACACCATCGCCGTGCTCACCGTCCTGCTGGCCGCACTCCTGATCCCCCTCCTGATCCGCCTGCGCCCACCGGCGGTCCTCACCGTCTACACCCTGCTCACCCTCGCCCTGGTCCTGGGCAGCCAGCAGATCTTCGGCAACGTCTCCCGCTATCTGCTCCCGTGCTTCCCCCTCTTCATCCCGCTCGCCGTCAAGCTCCGGACCCTCGGCCTGCCCACGCTGTGCCTGCTGTTGGGCATCGCGGCCGTGGCGTCGGGGTCGTACGCCGGGTATGTGCTGTTCGAGGCGGGGGTGCCGTAGGCGGGAGTCCTTGGGTGGGGGGCCTGAGCGTCAATGGGCGATGACCGCGGCGGTGGTGCGGCCGCCGTCGACGTCGAGCACGATGCCGTGCACGAACGAGGAGTCGTCACCGGCCAGGTACACGGCGGCGTTCGCGATCTCCTCGGGGGTGCCCATCCGGCCCGCGGGGGTGCCCTTCATCATGATCTCGGCGGTCCGGGTCTCCCTCGCCGTCGGCGCCAGCACCACCCCCGGGGAGATGGCGTTCACGCGGACGCCCTGCGGCCCGAACTCCGCGGCCCAGGCCCGGGTCAGCGTCTCGATGGCTCCCTTGGTGGAGCTGTAGAGGGGGCTGGGAATACCCAGGCGTGCGATCCAGGAGCCGAGGTTGATGATCGCCCCGCCGCCGGCCTCCACCATCGCGGGGGCCACGGCCGCGGTCAGGAAGTACGGGGCCTTCACGTTCACGGCGTAGACATGGTCGAAGGTCTTCTCGTCGGTGGCCGCCGTGGTGGCGTGGGGATAGATGCCGGCGTTGTTGACCAGCACGTCGATACGGCCGCCCAGGACCCGTGTCGCCTCCTGAGCGAGTGCTCGCGAGGCGGCGGCGCTGCCGTCCAGGTCGGCCCGCACGAAGTCGGCGCGGCCACCCCGGGCGCGGATCCCGTCGACGACCTCCTGGCCCCGCTCGGCGCTACGGCCGGAGACGGCGACGTACGCCCCCTCGCGGGCGAAGGCCTCCGCGATCGCCCGCCCGATGTTGCTGGTCGCCCCGGTCACGAGGGCGGTCCTGCCCTCAAGGCGCATCGACATGATCCACTCCGTTGCTCGGCGCTCCGTCATGCCCTGGAGGTCAGGGGTCAGGGCGCGGGTGCCACCGTAAGGCGGAAAGATTGGACTCGCAAGTCCAGAATCGGGATGGGGGATCGGAACGGGGCGGAGGTCGCGCCGCAGACCCTCGTGGCGATCCCTTGCTTCCCCGGCCGCTTCCCTGGTCGATGGCTGGACCTCCCGGGCCATCAGGGTGGGACGATGGACGCATGAACCGAGGGATGACCGCCAAAGGCCTGGCCACGCGGCAGCGCATCGTGGTTGCGGCTGCCCTGCTGATCCGGGAGAAGGGTGCGGCGGAGACGACCCTGGACGACGTGCGGGCAGCGACGTCGACGAGCAAGAGCCAGCTCTTCCACTACTTCCCGGACGGCCGGATCGACATGCTCGTGGCTGTGGCCCGGCATGAGGCCGACCAGGTCCTTGAGGCGCAGCGACCCCACTTGGACGAGCTGACGAACTGGGAGTCCTGGCAGGCGTGGCGCAAGGCGGTGCTTCGGCACTACGGCGAGCTCGGGCGCCGCTGTCCGCTGGGGAGTCTCATCTCCGAGCTGGGCAAATCCTCTCCCGAGGCGCGCACGATCGTCTCGGACCTGTTCGCGACATGGGAAGCGGCGTTGCTGCGCGGTACGGGGACGCTGCTTTCCGATCGCGGGGCGGCGGTCGGTTGTGCGAGGAGTGTGCTGGCGGCTGTTCAGGGTGGCGTGGTGCTCTTGCAGATGACGGACCGCGTCGACTATCTGGAGGCGGCCCTCACGTCCGCGATTGAGCCGATGAGGTCTGGGGCGGCGGCCCGCTAGTCCGATAGCTTGCCCGCTCAAGAGTGGACTTTACGGTCCCCTTTTTGGTGCGTACTGTTGGACTCTGTGGTCCATTCAAGGTTTTCCTGCCTACGTCGGCGACGTCCGCGAGACGTTCCGCAGGGTGCGCTGACCGCGCGAGACCCACAGGTGGCTCCCCGTGTGCTAGCCCTCCGCCGGGCGCGTGCCCGGCGGATGCATCCGGATCACCAGGTACCCCTCGCCGTCTTTCGGTGGCCGGGTCCAGGAACGGGTGGTGAAGGTGTGCAGCCGGCCCTTCATGAGGGCGTGACGCGGCAGGGACGCACCGAACTCCTCGGACACCGCTTCCAGCAGCGGCCGTTCGGCCTCGGCCGCGTCCTCCAGGTCACCGAAGAACCGGCTCGGGGCCAGCGCCTGCGGTATCTCCCCGCTCTGCTGGATCTCTCCGTCCGTGTACGTGAACGCGTACCGCTCGGCACCGTCTCGTGCCACCGAGAGGTGGAAGAACGGCTTCCCGTGCTGTGACCTCAGGCCGCTCCACACCACCACCGCGCGGGTGCCTGCACTGGCGGACGCGGCCGGTGAGACGAAGCGCAGCCGGTCGAACGGGGCGGGATCGCCGTCGAAGGCGAAACTCCAGCCGGTGCCGGCCCGGCCGACCGCCATGAGAGCCCGGTCGTCGTAGGACGAGAACTCCCTTCGGCTGTGCGCCGATCTGCGGCGTGCTTCCCAGAAGGTCATGGGCTCGTTCAGCACGGTGCTGTGCGCAATCTCGTCTGTATCTGTATCTGTATCTGTGTCTGTGTCTGTGTCTGTGTCTGTGTCCGCGTCCGCCTCGTCCGCGTTCCCGTCCGTGAGGCGTGCGGGCAACTCCTGCGGCTCCGCGCCTTCCACCAGGACGAACCGGTAGGACGTGCGGTTGTTGCCCGGGTCCGGGTCCGCGAGCCACGCGAGGTCGTCCGGGTCGAGCCCGGCCGTCGGCCTCGGTGTCTCGCCGGCCTGCCCGCCTCTCGGAGTGGACAGCAGCTCGCGGCCACGCTCGGGAGTCAGTAGCGGCCCGAGTGCCGGGTCGGCCACCCACCCCAGCGGCGCCAAATGGTCCGGCCCCAGCGGTTCCCACAGGGGCAGGGCAGCCATCAGTGTCCGCCACGCCCCGTCGGTGTCTCCCCACCGCGTCAACTCCCGCGCCCGCTCGACCGCTTCCCCGAACGGTCCGGCCGCCGTGTACCGGTACGTGCCGTCCCGCACCTGACCCAGCGTCGCGTACGCCAGTGACACCAGGTCGTCGTCGGCGCCCCGCAGCTGGAACACCAGCGTGGAGTCGTCCCGGTACGAGTGCGCCGCGTGCTCGGCGACCAGTAGCGGCAACAGCTCGGATGCGTACCGCGGGTCCGTCACCAGGCCGTCGAAGTACACCATGTAGGTCCGTCCGAGCAGTCGGCGTATCTGGTCACCCAGCCCCGCCGACCGCGCCCTGCCGTACCCCTTGGCCTCGTCCAGGTCCTTCGCGGCCCGCTCCCAGCCGCCGCGCAGCGCCTCCAGCCGGGCCTCTTCCATCAAGGCGTCGAGCCTTCGCGTCGTGTCGTTGGCGAACACCGGCTCCCCGTCGCTCCGGTGTGCCCGCAGTCTGTGGAACTCGCGGTGCATGGCCCGCATGAACTCACGGAAGTTCGCGTGCCGTTCGGGCGGCTCGGCCCGCCAGCTCGCCCATGTGTACACGGCCCACTCACCGTCCTCGTCCACGTCCTCGGGATCCATGAGGACGTAGGTGACGTCGGACTCGACGTCGAGCTGCAGCGCGCGCCGCCAGAGGTCCGCCGCCCGCCGCTCCTCGGGCGAGGAGTCCTCGTCCAGGTACTCCTCGAACTCGTCCGCGAGTCCTGACTCGTTGGTGTGCCAGTGCGCGTCCCCGGTCCCCGCCAGCAGCGTCACGAACCCGCCCGCGTGCCGCCACCCGTCGCTGACCTCCAGGAACTCCCGGTACGACGGGGGCATCCGGCGGCCGAGACGCTCCTCCATGGCGGCGATCCGCTCCGCGGAGGCGGGCGGGAAGCCCAGCCGGCGCGTCCGCCGCGCGGCCTCGCCCCGCGCCTCGTCGTCGGGCAGGGAATCCGCCCACTCCTCGCTCCACCTGAGGAGAAAGGTCCGCCAGTCGAATGCCGTGGAATCCGTCATACGCCCGATGCTGCCACCCACCACTGACAACGCCCCGCTGCTTCACCCCGGCCGACGGGACTCTCCTGACCACATGTCAGGAAGGGCTGAACGGGAGGCACTCGGTGCACCGACCGGGTGCCTCCCGCCCTACGGCCCTCAGCGCACGACGACCGCGTGCGTCGTCGCCGAACCGTTCGTCCAGGCGGACCGCTTGGCCGTCACCTTCACGGTGATCTTGTGCCCCTTGTCGGCCTTCACCAGTACGTACGTCGACTTGGTGGCTCGACTGATGGTCCTGCCGTCGCGCTTCCAGACGTACGTGTACGAGGTGGCCGTCGGCGACCAGGTGCCGTGGGCGGCGGTGAGCCTGTGGCCGACCTTGGCCGTGCCGGTGATCGCGACCGCCTTGGTGACCTTCAGGGCGGCGCCGACCGCGACCGTGACGGCGGTGGAGGTGGAGGGCGTGGACCCGGCGGTGTTGGTGACCGTGGCCCGGCAGGACAGCTTGTGCTTGTAGTCGGAGGCGGTCAGGGTGCGGGTCTTGCCGGTGGCACCGGAGATGACCTTGCCGTCGCGCAGCCAGGACCAGGCGACCTTGGCACCGGTGCCGGTCCAGGCCGCGTTGCAGGTCACCGTGGAGCCGGTACGGACGGTCCCGCTCAGCGTGGCCTTCGAGGTGATCGCCGGTTTGGTCAGCAGGGTCTGCCACTGGGCCGAGACCTGGGACGTGAAGTCGCCGTTGCCCACGGCCTTGCGCGACAGGACGGTGGCCCGGCCGTCGGGACCGGCGGCGACCTCGCCGTACAGCGCATCCGTGCCGGAGACGGCGGGCGCGCTGCTGAGGGCGGTCGCCTTGCTCCAGGTGCCGTCGGCGCGGAACGCCCACTCGAGGGAGTAGACGTCGCCGTTGTCGACGCTCGGCACCTGCGGCCAGACGACCTGGACGGTGCCGTCGGCGCCGATGGAGGCGTCCACGTCGAAGGGGACGAAACCGGTCGACAGCGTCTGCGGGGCGGACCAGGCGCCGGTGCTCGCGGAGCGGGTGACCGATTTGACGACCGTCTCACGGTCGGCGCTGCTCCAGCCCGCCCATACATAGGTGAGGTCGCCATTGGGCGCGACGAGCGGGTCGCTGCCGTCGCTGTAGTTGAAGGTCGACGCGACCGCGGTCTGTACGTCGCCCCAGCTCGCGGAGGCGGACGTCCGGGTGACCGAGCTCAGGTCGTATCCGTCGTCGGCGGCGTCCGCGCCGTGCCACAGCACCGTGGTGGCGCCGTTGGCGTCCGACGCCACCTGGACGTCACCGTCCGTGTAGCCCACACCGGGCAGCACGGCCGCCTCGCTCCAACTTCCGTCCGCCGTAGGACGGGTGGCGGTGAGGACGGAGTTCCGGTTGCCCGCGGCGTCCTGGTCGTAGACGTCCCACACCGCGGTGGCCGAGCCGTCGGGAGCGACGGCGAGCGCGAAGTCGTAGACGGAACCGGTGGTGACCGAGGCGAGCGGCTGGGCCGTGGACCAAGTGGTGGCGCCCGGGGCGCGGGTGGCCGTCATGACCTTGTAGTCGTTGAACGAGCCCTGGACCCATACGGCGGTGAGGGTGCCGTCGGCCGCCGAGGCGAGCCGGGGCAGGCCGAGGTAGGTGTCGTCCGGGTCCGCGGTGATGATCGGCGTCGGATCCGACCAACCGCCCTGCGCCGGGGTCCAGGTGGCGGCGACGGCGGCGAGGTCGTCGTCCACGTACCTGCCCTCCACCCAGGTCACGACGGCCTGCCCGCCGGGCGTCACGGTCAGGACCGCCGGGGAGGTGCTCTCGAGGCCGGTGGCCAGGGTGTGGGCGGCGCTCCAAGTGCTGCTCTTGGCGGTCTTGACGGCGACGTCGAAGGTCCAGTGCGTGCCGTCGGCCGCCCGGTCGCGCCACAGCGCGAACGTGCTGCCGTCGTCGGCCGTCTTGACGTCGATCAGGGTCTGCTGCCCGTCGGCACCGGTCAGCGCGGTCGCGGCGCTCCAGGGACCGGCCACCGTCGGGTATCCGGCGGCGGTCGCGGGGCTCGCGGGGACCAGAGCGGTGACGGCGGCCACCGCGGCGGTGAGCGCCAGGGCGGTGGCTCTCGGTCTACGTATGCGAGATGTGCTCGTTGCCACGACGGCTCCTGTACGCGATGGGGTGGTGTGGTGGAACTCGACGTGGGGGGAAATTCCGTCGCGAGAGTACCGGGCCTGGTGGAACGGCTGACTGTGGGAATGGTCTAGAGATGATCAAGGTTTCAGCCCTGCACCCGGAAGCGTGCCGTCAGGTGGTGCCGGTGTCGTGAACTGGGGCCGACGCGCAGTTCGAACTCGCCCGGTTCGACGACTCGTCGGTTGTCGGCGCCGACGAGGGAGCAGCGGGCGGCGGGGATCTCGATGGCGATGTCGGCGCTCTCGCCCGGGGCGATCTCGGCCTGGACGAACGCCTTCAGTTCCTGTTCGGCCCAGGTGACGCTGGTGGTCAGGTCGCTGACGTACGCCTGGACGGTCTCCCGGGCGGGACGGTCGCCGGTGTTGGTGAGGCGTACGGTCGCGTGGACCGTGCCGTCGACCGGCACATCCTGCTCCCGCAGGGTGAGCGCGGAGTAGGTGACCGTGGTGTAGCTGAGGCCCTCGCCGAACGCGAACAGCGGATCCTGGGTGAGGTCGGCATAGCGGGTGCCGTGCTGGCCGCGTACCTGGTTGTAGTAGACGGGTTGCTGTCCGACGTGGCGGGCGAAGGAGATCGGCAGCCGGCCGCTGGGTTCGACGAGTCCGAGGAGGAGTTCGGCGATGGCGCGGCCCCCGCGCATGCCCGGGTTGAACGCCTCGATGAGCGCTGCCGCGTTGAGCGCGGAGTTGGGGAGAGTGCTGGGCTTGGACTGGACGAGGACGACGGTCATGGGCGTGCCGGTGGCGGCGATCGCGTCGAGGAGGGCGATCTGGCCGCCGTACAGGTCCAGGGTCGCGGTCGAACAGCCCTCGCCGGTGAGGGCGAGGGTGTCGCCGACCACGACCACCGCGTGGTCGGCCGCCCGGGCGGTGGCCACGGCTTCCCGCAGCTGGGTCTCATCGACCGGTGCGGAGCTGAAGACGGGCGGCTTCGGCTGACCGTCGGGCCAGTTGGGGCCGGTGGGGTCGGGGACGAGGACCTCGATGTCGGCTCCCCGGGCGTGGGTGACCGTCCAGTCGGCGGGGGCGACGGCACGCACCCCGTCCAGCACGGTCTCCACCAGCTCGCGGGGATGTCCGTCCGGCATCCAGTCGACCTGGCCGGAAGCCCCGGCCCAGTCGCCCAACATGGCGTGCGGGTCATGGGAGTTGGGGCCGATGACGGCGATGGTGCGGGGCGGGCCCGCACTGACGGCGCGGCCGTGTCCGTCGTCGGTCAGCCCGCCCTCGAAGGGAAGGGTTCCGTCGTTGCGCAGCAGGACCAGCGAGCGGCGCGCGGTCTCCAGGTTGAGGTCGGCGTGCTCGCGGCAGCCGATGACCGCGCTCTGCCGTTCGGGGTCGGGGGCGCGGGGGTCCTCGAAGAGGCCGAGCTCAAACTTGAGGCGCAGGACCCGTCGTACGGTCTCGTCGATCAGCTTCTCGTCGGTCAGGCCGCGGGCGACCGCCGTCTGGGCCGCATCGAAGAACTCCGGGGTGGTCATGACGAGGTCGTTGCCGGCGTCGACGGCGCGGACGGCCGCCTCGACGTCGTCGGCGCACACCTTCTGCTCCCAGACCATCCGGCCGACGTTGTCCCAGTCGGTCACCAGGGTTCCGGTGAAGCCCCATTCACCTTTGAGGACGTCCTTGAGCAGCCACTTGCCGGCGGTGATCGGCACGCCGTCGATGGACTGGTAGCCGAGCATGAAGGTGCGGCAGCCGGCCCGGGCCGCTCGTTCGAAGGGCGGCAGGAACCAGGACCGGAGCTTGCGTGGGGTCAGGTCGGCCTCGCTCGCGTCCCGTCCGCCCTGGGTCTCGGAGTAACCGGCGAAGTGCTTGGCGCAGGCGAGGACGCCGTGGGGTCGGCCAAGCCGTCGCCCTGGTAGCCGGCCACCATCGCGGCCCCCAACTCGCCGATGAGGTACGGGTCTTCGCCGAAGGTCTCGTTCACCCTGCCCCAGCGCAGGTCGCGGGTGACGCACAGCACCGGGGAGAACGTCCAGTGGATGCCGGTCGCGGAGACCTCGGTGGCGGTGGCCCGGGCGGCTCGCTCAAGCAGCGCGGGGTCCAGGTGCAGGCCATGGCGAGCTGGGTGGGGAAGATCGTGGCGCCGGGCCAGAAGGAATGGCCGTGGATGCAGTCGTCGGCGGTGAGCAGCGGGATGCCGAGGCGGGTTTGCCGGGCCAGCGCGATGGCCTCGTGCATCCGCTCGGGCGAGGCGTGCAGGATCGACCCGGCCAGCTTGGCCGAGACGATGTCCAACAGATCGCCGCGGGCGTCGAGTTGCAGCAACTGCCCGACCTTCTCCGGCAGGGTCATCCGGGCCAGCAGGTCATCGACCCTGACGTCCAGGGACCCCTTCGGATCCAGGTAGGCCGCCGTACGAACCGAGTGCTCCAAAACGAACTCCAAGGAAAGTCGATGCCGGTGAGGGTCTGCCCGGTGGACGGCCGTTCGAGCCCGACCACCACTCTGGACCACTACGCCCACTTCGTGCCGGGGGCCAGAAGACGCGGGCCCCCACCCGCAGGTGGCGCGGCTCAACCCCGAGGTCGGGAGACGGGCTTCTCGCCGACCGGCACGGCTCACTGCGCCGACCTGCACGGCTTTCTGCGCCCACCTGTACGGCTGGCCGCGCCGGCAGGCCCCCGCACACGCCGTATATCCGATGACATTGAGTGTCATCACTAGGATGAGCGGCATGGGTCGATGGATGCCGGACGCAGCGGGCCGACTGTCGCGGGCCGCGCTCGAGCTGTACGAGGAGCGCGGCTTCGAGGACACCATGGTCGCCGAGATCGCCGAGCGGGCCGGTCTGACGAAGCGGACGTTCTTCCGTCACTTCCCCGACAAGCGCGAGGTGCTGTTCCCGCTCTCGGCCCGGATTCACGAGGTGATCGTCGACGCCATGGCCGCCGCGCCGGCCGATCGCTCGCCGCTCGCCGTCGTCATGGAGGGGTACGACGCCGCCGTGGACATGGTGAACAAGGGCCACGCGCAGGCCCGGCGTCGCCGAGCCGTCATCATGGCCAACCCGGAGCTTCTGGAACGACAGCTGACCAAGTTCGCCGCGACCAGTGCGGCCGTGACCGAGGCGTTGTGCGAGCGCGGGGTCGCGCCGCGGGTCGCCTTCCTGACCGCCGCCGCGGGTGCCGCCGCGTGGAGGGACGCGCGCGAATGCTGGATCGAGGGTCCGGAGACACAGGACCTGCACGCCCTGCTGCGTGAATCCGTGGCGGAGCTCAGGTCCGCGGTGGCGGCCCCGCTCGTGCCATAAGCGGGGGCCGCAGCCGTAAGTCGCAGCCGCAGCCGCAGCCACGGCAACAGCCGCAGCCGTAAGTCGCAGCCACAGATACAGGCCAGGCACAGCCAGGCCTCTGCTCACCGCTCTCGTCATCCATGACACCTGGTGTCATCACTGTTACGATGACACCAGGTGTCATCACATGCCACGGGTTCGACCGAGAGGGTGCATCGCGCATGCCGGAAACGTTCGACGAGGCAACCACGCTCAAGCGACGAACCTTCGTCGCGGCGTCGACAGCGGTGGCCGGCCTCCCTCTGCTGACCTCGGATCGCCTGCCCGCATCGGCATCGGCATCCACGCCCACGCCGGCCGACCAGCTCTCCACCGTCCGTCTGACGGTCAACGGCGAGCAGCGCACCGCCCAGGTCGACAACCGCACCTCGCTCCTCGACCTCCTCCGCGAGCACCTGGACCTCCCCGGCACGAAGAAGGGCTGCGACCAGGGCGCCTGCGGAGCCTGCACGGTGCTCGTGGACGACCGGAGGGTGAACTCCTGTCTCATCCTCGCCGTGATGGCCCAGGACGCGCACGTCACCACGATCGAAGGGCTCGCCCGAGGTCGCGGCGAGCAACTGCACCCGCTGCAACAGGCGTTCATCGACCATGACGGCCTCCAGTGCGGCTACTGCACGCCGGGGCAGCTCCTGTCGGGCGTCGCCTGTATCGCCGAGGGCCACACCGGCTCCCGGGCGGAGATCCGCGAGTGGATGAGCGGCAACCTGTGCCGGTGCGGGGCGTACACGAACATCGTCTCCGCCATCGAGCAGACGGCCAAGGAGGCGTGAGCGCGTGCATCCCTTCGCCTTCAGCCGGGTCTCCACCACCGCCGCCGCGCTCAACGCCGGTGCCGGCAACGGCCGTTACATCGCCGGCGGGACCACCCTGGTCGACCTCATGAGGGAGACCGTCGAGCGCCCCGCGCACGTGGTCGACATCAACGCGCTGCCGTACAAGGACATCACCGTCACCCGACAGGGGCTGCACGTCGGTTCCCTGGTCCGGATGAGCGAGCTCGCCGCGCATCCGGAGGTGCGCGCCACCTACCCCGTTCTGACGCAGGCGCTCGAACTCGGTGCCTCCGCCCAGCTGCGCAACATGGCCTCCATCGGGGGCAACATCATGCAGCGGCCCCGCTGTCCGTACTTCCGGGACGTCCACTCCGCGTGCAACCGCCGTGACCCGGGCTCGGGTTGCGACGCCCGGGGCGGTGACAACCGTATGCAGGCGATCCTGGGGACGAGCTCCCACTGCGTGGCAACTCACCCCTCCGACCTGGCAGTTGCCCTCGTGGCACTGGACGCCGTGGTCGAGGTGCGAGGCCTCGACGGCCCTCGCTCCATCCCCGTCCAGGACTTCTTCCTCCGCCCCGGAGACACCCCGCAGAAGGAGCACTCGCTCAGGTCCGGCGAACTCATCACCTCCGTCACCGTCCCCGCCGGAGCGCACACCCGCCGCTCGGGCTATCTGAAGGTCCGCGACCGGCAGTCGTACGAGTTCGCCCTCGCGTCCGCGGCGGTGGCGCTGGACATCAGGGGCGGCGTGGTGCGGGGCGCCAGGGTGGCCGTCGGTGGTGTGGCGACCGTGCCGTGGCGGCTGCCCAAGGTGGAGGAGGCGCTCGTCGGCAGGCGGCCGGGGCGCCGGACGTGGACGGAGGCCGCGGCCCTCGCGGCCGAGGGTGCCGTACCGCTGTCCGAGAACGCCTTCAAGGTGAAGCTGGTCGAACGGACCGTGCGCCGCCAGCTCATGACGATCGGAGGACAGTGATGGCGACGCCCGTCGTCGGGCAGCGGCTCTCCCGCGTGGACGCCCGCCGCAAGGTGACCGGCGCGGCCACCTACTCGGCCGAGCACCGCGTCGAGGGCCTGTTGTACGGCGTGATCGTCAACGGCACGGTGGCCCGCGGCACGGTGAGCCGGATCTCGGTGGACGCGGCGCTCGGCCACCCGGGCGTCCTGCACATCCTGACCGACTTCGGCAGCCTGCGACTTGCCCACCCCGTCGACCGCATCGCCTTCTACGGCCAGCCCATCGCGGTCGTCGTCGCGGAGACCCTGGAGGCGGCGACCCACGGCGCCTCGCTGGTCGAGGCGACGTACGAACGGCACGACGCGGTAACCGACTTGGACGCCCCCGGCATCCCCTCGCAGACACCCGCCGACGAGCCCGACTACAGCCGCGGCGACCCGGCGGGCGCGCTGGCCTCGGCGCAGGTGAAGGTGGACCTGGAACTCACCAGCGCCCGCGAGAACCACAACCCCATCGAACTGCCCTCGACCATCGCCCGCTGGCAGGGCGGACAGCTGACGCTCTGGGACAAGACCCAGTGGTCACAGGGCGCCGCGCGCACGGTGGCCGGCGCGCTCGGCATCGCCGTCGGCGACGTACGCGTGCACAACGAGTTCGTCGGTGGAGGCTTCGGCAGCGGCATCCAGACCTACGACCACGTCATGCTGGCCGCGTTCGCGGCGCGCGAGGTGGGCAAGCCCGTGAAGGTGGTGCTGACGAGGCGTCAGTTCTATTACGGCGCCGGATTCCGGCCGGCCAGTCGGCACCGGATCGCCCTCGGCAGCAGCACGGCCGGGCGCGTCAGCGCACTCGCCTATGACGTCCGGATCGAGAACGCGCGCTACCAGTCCTACACGGACGGCCTGACCGACCTCCCGCAGTTCCTCTACGGCGTCCCCAACACCCGTACCGCCTACCGGGTCACGCCCGTCGACGTCCACTCCCCGTGCTCCATGCGCGGTCCGGGCGTGGTGCTCGGCAACTTCGCCCTGGAAACCGCGATGGACCAGCTCGCGCACGAACTGGCGGTGGATCCGGTCGAGTTGAGGCTGCGCAACGAGCCGACCCGGGACGAGGTCAACCAAATCCCCTTCTCCACACGGAAGTTGCGTGAGTGCTACGAGACCGGCGCCCGTCGCTTCGGCTGGTCCCGGCGGCACGCCGAGCCCGGTTCGCGCACGGACGGCGACCTGCTCATCGGCATGGGGATGGCCACCGCGAGCTATCACAACAACCGGCGCGACTGCAGCGCACGGGCCCGGATGCACGCCGACGGCACCGCCGAAGTCTTCGCGGCCTCCGCGGACATGGGCCCCGGCACCACCACCTCGGTCATGCAGGTCGCGGCGGACGCCCTGGGGCTGCCCGCCTCGGCGGTCACCTTCCGGCTGGGCGACTCCAGCTACCCCACCGCGCCCCTGCATGCGGCGGCCACCACCATGGCGAGCGTGGGCTCAGCCGCGCACACCACCTGCAACGCGCTGAGGGCGGAGTTCATCCGCAGGGCGGTGGCGGACCCCAACTCGCCTCTCCACGGCGTGAATCCGGCGGACGTGCGGGTGCGGGACGGCCGACTGGAGACGTCCGGTGCCCGGGACAGTTACCGGGACATCCTGCGCCGCGCCGGTCTGCCCAGCCTCGACATCACCGGCAACTGGGGCCCGGGCGACGCCGATTCGAAGATCTCCACGTACGGCTACGGAGCCGTCTTCGCCGAGGTCTCCGTCGATCCCCTGCTGGGCCTCGCGCGGGTACGGCGGATCTTCGCGGCGTACGACGTGGGGCGGGTGATCAGCCCCAAACTCGCCCACAGCCAGGCCATCGGCGGCATGGTCGGCGGCATCGGCATGGCCCTCCTCGAAGGCACCGTCACCGACCATCGCGACGGCCGTATCGTCAACGCGAGCCTCGCCGACTATCTGGTGCCGGTGAACGCGGACGTCCCCGACCTCGACGCCGCCTTCATCAACACCGAGGATCCGCAGGCGGATCCGATCGGGGTGAAGGGACTCGGCGAGATCACCATCGTCGGGGTGGCGCCCGCCATCGGCAACGCGGTGTTCAACGCGACGGGCAAACGCCTGACGGACCTGCCGATCCGCCCTGAGGCGCTGCTCTGACCCGGTCACCGCGGGCCTGACACGACCGGACGTCGCGCCTGCGGACCTGGACCGAAGAGACGGGACGCATCTTCGCCAAGGGCCTTCAGTGACCGACGTGGACATACCCGGCCCACAGTGCGGGGCTGGCCGGATACCGGTCGCGCAGGGCGCGTACGGCGCGGTGCAGGGCCCGGGCCGACAGCTCGGTGCGGGGTGGGGTGCTGCCGCCGTGGGTGAGGTCGGCGTAGGTCGCGCGGGTGATCTCCACCGAGGTGGTGTCGTCGACCGGCCAGAGCGTGCCGATGACGCGTCGGTATCCGGCGAGTTGGAAGGCCCCGGTGATGTGCAGTGCCTCGTCGGCGTTGTCGGGGTGCGTGTGGGAGGTGCTGCAGGCGGACAGGTAGGCGAGGTCCGCGTAGGGCAGCTCCATGGCGGAGAGCTGTTCCACGGTCAGCGGCCGGGTGAGGTGGTCGTGGAGCAGCAGCATGCCCGCGGCGGGGTTCTCCCAGGACGTGAGGCCGTGGCAGGAGAGATGGGCGACGGGGTGGGCGGGCAGCGCGCGGACGACGTTCTCGTACGTGGCCTGCGCGCCGGACAGGATCAGGGAGTTCGGCAGCAGTTCCGCGAGCGCCGCGGCCTCCGCCGCCGCGCCCGGCAGCGAGGGGGCGTTCTCCGCGTCGGGCACCGCCACGACCAGCGTGTGCGGGGTCGTACCGGCCGCCTGGGGACCGAACCGGCCGGCCAGGGCGCGCACGGTGGTGGTGTAGGAGGAGACGGCCCGGTCCATCACCGTCGCCCTCCCGGACTGCGCGCCGCTGTCGTGACGGCCGGCCGCGTGGAGCGGGAAGTACGCCATCAGGCCGACGGGGCACCACCAGATGCGGGGCGGGGGCCGCGTGTCGGAGGACGGGGCGGTGAGGCCCAGCGCGTCCAGCACGGGTGAGGTGACCCGGTCCCACAGCCAGCGCAGGATCGCGTCCAGCTCCCGCTGGGCGTCCCGCCGGGCGAGCAGCGACGGGTCGTTCGGGGCGGCGAAGACGGCACGGGTCAGGCGCAGGAGGTGGGTGATGACGTCGGCTTGGGTCAGGCCGGTCAACGGGACCGTCAGGACGGGCTGTTCGCCGTCCGCCCGCAGAATGAGCGCGTCGCAGCGGCGCCCGGAGACATTCACGATCACTACGGGACCCGGCTCGGCATGGCGGCGCAGCGCCTGGACGGAGGGCGCCCGCAGGAAGCCCGCCATGCCGTCGAGGTTCCGGATCCGGCCCATCAGGTCGGCCCAGCTCTCGTCGTTCCCGTCTATCCCGTCGTTCCCGTCGCGGGCACCGGAGTTGAGGGCGGTGCGCAGCCGCAGGAACTCGGTGTGGAGCTCGGGTGACCGGTGCCGCAGCAGCCTGAGGTCACGGGCCTCCAGTGTCCGGCCGTGCAGGATTCCGCGCGACAACTCCAGGAGTTCCAGGGCCCGTTCCGGTCTGCCGAGCTCCAGTGCGGCGGCAGCGGCACCTTCCGACAGTCCCTCGATCTGTCTGAGTCCGATGATGTTGCCCCGGTAGGACAGCCAGTCCGGGGTGAGCTGCGGCAGCAGGGCGACTGCGGCTTCGTAGGCGGCGAGTGAGGCGTGCGGGTCGCCGAGGGCGGCCTCCGTGGCGCCCAGCTGCTGGTAGTTCTTGATCCGTACGATGGGCGGTCCGGCGGCGGACGCGGCCTCGGCGAAGACAAGCCGCGCCTGGCGCCGCCACGCGGCGGTGTCGCCGTCGCCGTGCTTGGCCAGGTCGTTCAGGGTGACGCCCAGAAGCCACAGGCGATAGCCGCGTTCCCCGTGGTCGGGCGGCGTGGCAGCCGCCACGTGCTGGAACAGCCCCAGCGCCTCGTGCAGTGCTACGGCGTCCGTGCCGCGCGCGTGCACGCTGGAGCGGTACAACAGGGCCTCTGCCAGGGCGAGTTGAGCCTGCGTGCGCCAGGGGCCGGGGTCGGGCGCGGCGGCCAGGGCCGTGCGGGCGGTCAGTTCCGCGTCCCTGAGCGCGAGCGGGTCGTCGGTCATGGTGTGCAGGGAAGCCAGCGACTGAATGAGGTCGATGAGAGTGTCGGCGTGCTCGTCGGCGGCCGACGGCGTCTCGATCGTCGCCCGCATCAGGTCGATGGCCCGACGTATCAGGTCGGGGTCCCTGCGGTCCTGGGCGAGCAGCCTGACGGCGGAGGCGAGACGTGCCCGACGCTTGTCGAACTCGGGATCGCGCCGCGGTGTGGCCGCGAGGCACTGTTCGCTCAGGTCGACCGCCTCGACCAGCAGTCGCGCGTCGGTCGTCGCGTCGTACAGGGCCCGCAGAGCGCGTACGAGATCGAACTGTGCCCCGGCACGGTCGGAGGTGCTGCCGGCCTCGGACAGTGCCTCGCGCGCGAGGCCGACGGCTTCCTGGAGCGGTTCGACCTGTGCGGTGGCGCCCGCGAGATGCCGTAGCGAAGTGATCAGGGCCGTCCGGAACATGGGGCGGAGCTCGTCGCCGGGCGGGACGGTGGCGTAGCCCTCGCGTGCCACCTGGACGGCCTCGACGGGGGCGTCCCGGTCCCCGCTCCGCTCGAAGTGCTCACCGAGTTGGACCGCCAGAAAGAACTGGTTCACCTGGCGCATTCTGTCGCCGTGCGGCGTCGCCGCCACGGCCTCGCGGAAGGCGAGCACCGACTCGGCCACGGGCTCGGGGGAGTCGGTGCCCTGCGCGACCAAGAACAGCCGCTGCCCCAGACTGTTGAAGACCCGCCAGCGGTCGTAGTCGCCCGGCGGCACCAGCGGAACACAGCGATGCAGCAGGGAGATCGAGGCCGCGAGGTCCGCTTCCCGCGCCGTGCCGGTTCTGCGGCCGGCGCGGTCGGAGAGCAACTCCGCGGCGGCGAGCAGCACTTCGAGATCGTACGGATCCTCGGCCGCCAGTTCGTGCAGCCCGGCCAGCACGTCGGACGGGTCGGTGCCCCGCCACTCATGCACGTCCGCCATGAAGAGCAGTCTGCGGCGCTTCCATTTGCTCATTGCTCAGTTGCTTCCTTCTGGTCCCCCGCGGCGCCCCGGCATCACACTGGCGCCGCACCGCCGACCACCGTAGCGGGATGCGCCGGATCCCGGGGCCCCGTAGAGTCCCCAACTCCGGGATCATGCAAAGAACATGGCGATCGCGAAGGCAGGGGGCCTCTCGGTGGACGAACTCGCGGAACGGCTCAGTCGCGTGTGCACATTCATGGGTGCGGGCGAGCTGGAGGAGACGGCGCGTGCGGCGGGAGCGGCGGAACTCGTCGCGGCGGTGCTCGCGGCGCTGCGCGGAGACGAACCCATGGCACGCTCCGTGCTGGAGCGCCGGCTGGACACCCTGGACGACCGGATGGCCGCGGCCGGCTTCGGCAACGTGACCAGGGGGACGAGGGGCATGCCGACCCTGCCGGGGAACAGCCCCGGCCATCCGGTGGCGCACCGGTGGAACTGCCCCGCCGCCCACCCCTGCGAGCTGTTGGCGCACCCGGAGTCGCACCCGGAGGCCCCCGTGTGCGCGATGACGGGCCGTCCCTTCGTCTATGGCCCGTCCCGGCTGTGACCACCTTCCTGTCCGCCCTCGCCGGCAAGGCCGCCGAGAAGTGGCTCGCCCTGCTCGTCCTGCCCGGGGTGGGCTACCTCGCCGCTGTCGCCGCCGCCGTCGTACTGGGCCACACCCACGCCCTGGACCTGGCTGAACTCCAGTCCGCCGTCGACCGGTTGGCCACCCACCCAGGAGCCTCCAACGCCGGTGCGATCCTCCTCGTAGCGGCCGGTGTACTGGCGGCGGCCACACTGGCCGGACTGTGCGCGAGAGCGTCGGCCGTCGTCGTGGAGCGCCTGTGGACCAGCCGGGGCGACCGGTGGCCCGGGCGCCTTCTCGTACGACGCCGGGTCCGCCGCTGGCGGCAGGCCGACGCGGAATGCGAGGCGGCCGGCACCCGCGGCGAACTGGCCAGGGCCATCGAACGGCGCGACGCCATCGCCCTCGTCCGCCCCCGGCGCCCCACCTGGATCGGCGACCGCCTCCACGCGGTCGACCAGCGGGTGTACGACGCCTACGACCTGGACCTCGGCGCCGCCTGGCCCCGGCTCTGGCTGACGGTGCCCGACGCCGTCCGGGCCGAACTCCTCGCCGCCCGCGAGGCCTACGGCGCCGCCTTCGGGCTCGCCGGATGGGCCGCGCTGTACCTGCTGTTGGGCGTCTGGTGGTGGCCGGCGCTGCCCGCCGCCGTGGTCGTCGCGGCCACGGCATGGATCCGGGGCCGCGCGGCGACAGCGGTGTTCGCCGATCTCGTCGAGGCCACCGTCGACCTGCACGCCATCACCCTGGCCCAGGAACTCGGCCTGACCGGCGAACGCCCCACCCTCACCAGGGAGATCGGCGACGCCATCACCACCACCCTGCGCAAGGACCCGCCGCCCGATCCACCCCGCGATCAGCCGGGCGCCGTCTGATCGCGACGCCCCGCCTCCCGTCCCCGACGCCAAGGACCACACCGGCCGCTCCGGCATCGGCCTGAGTTTCAAGGAGCGCGACGGCCGCACGGTCTGGGTCTTCGACAGGAAGTCCCTCGACTTCCTGGGGTCGGCGGACGAGGCGCTGCTGGACGTCGGGGTCGTGGACAAGGCGGGCGAGACGCCGGCCGCATGACTCCCTGTTCCTGGAGAGCCGTCCCGTCACTCGGCTACCTTGCACCTCGTCGTGGCCTCGCAGGAAGGGCCGTCTCGTCAGCCCAACAGGGCATCACAGGCTAGGAGTTGACAATGGGCCAGCTGGGCGCGCCAGGCGTGCAGGACACGGCCATGAGGCTGCGGGCGATCAGCGACGAGTTGTCGGACCGCTTCTACGAGCGCGCCGACGTGGTGCGGACGCTGATCGTGACGCTGCTGGCCGGACAGCACTCGTTGCTGCTCGGCCCGCCCGGAACGGCCAAGTCCGAGCTGGCCCGGGAACTCACGGGCAGGTTCGAGGGGGCGTCCTACTGGGAGATCCTCCTCTCGAAGTTCACCGCGCCGACGAGGATGTTCGGCCCCATCGACGTCGCGGCGCTGGCCCGGGGCGAGTACCGACAGGTCTACGACGGTCGCGCCACGACCGCGCACATCGCGTTCATCGACGAGATCTTCAAGTGCTCCACAGCCGCGCTGAACGAGACGCTGGGCTTTCTCAACGAGCGGATCTACCACCCCGAGAGCGGCGGCGAGCCGATCCACTGCCCCCTCATCGGCGCCATCACGGCGAGCAACGAACTGCCCAGCGGGGACGACACGGCCGCGATCTACGACCGGCTGCTGGTGCGGATCGAGGTCGGGTACCTGGAAGACCCCGCCCATTTCGCCGCGCTGGTCCGCTCCGCCGTCAGCCGCCCGGCGGCACCGACCCGGACCACGGTCGAGCTGGCCGCGTTGCAGCAGGCCGTGACCGAGGCCGTCCCGGCCGTGGACGTCCCCGACGTGATCGTCCATGCGGTGTGCACCCTGCGGGCCGCGCTGCGCCGCAGGGAACTCGTCGCCTCCGACCGCCGCTGGCGGCAGGCGGTGGGCCTGCTCCAGGCGTCCGCGTACCTCGACGGCCGCGCGGCGGTCGCCGAGGCCGACCTGTCGGTGCTGACCCACGTGCTGTGGGACTCCCCGGCCCAACGCCCCACCGTCGAGCGCGAGGTGCTGCATCTGGTCAACCCCGATGCCAAGGAGGCACTCGACCTGGCCGACACCATCGACGAGCTGGAGGCCCAACTCGACGCCATGGCAGGGCAGTCCCGCGAGGCGCTGAGCGAGTGGGTCATCAAGAAGGCCCACAACCAGCTCGCCACAGCCGGCAAGCGACTGGAGAAGCTGCGCGCGGAGGCGGCGGGCGCCGGCCGCTCCACCGCCGCCATCGACCGGGTCACCGGCCGCCAACGCGCCGTCCGCGCCCGCGTTCTCACCGAAGCGCTCGGCATGGACGCGAGCATGGTGCAGGCGCAGCTCTGAACACCGGGGGATCAGGACCCATGGACGAGACACGGGGCAGGCTCGACGAGCTGGCGAGCCGGGCCGGGAGGTGGCTGGGCGGATCCGCCGCCGCGTCCGAGCAGCACACCACGGCCGTGGTCGCGGACCGGTTCGACCGGTTCACCTGGCAGGACACCTATGGGCAGTCGGCCGGACTGCGGGACCTGGCCGAGGAGTTGAACCAGCGCTACGACCACACCACCGACCTCCTGACCGACGCGTTCCTGGCCGCCTACAAGGTCGGACCGCGGTTGCGTGAGCGCGCGGAGATGGACCCCTCCCGGCTGGTCAACCACCAGGTCATCACCTCGCTCCTGGACTCGCCGGAGTTCGCCGAGCTGCACCGGGAGACGGCCGGCGACCCCTACGCCGCAGCCATGGCCGTGCTCGCCCAGGCCACCGCGCTGCGCCGGACACTGGAGCGCTCCCGGGATGCCCAGGAACAGGCCGAGCAGGCGAAGAAGGCCCGGCAAGCCGCCGAGGGTGCGGCGACCGCCGTGGGCGAGGCGCTCCAGGCGGCCGTCGACCAGGCCGACGAGGACGGCACCGTGCCGTCCCCCGCCGACGATGCCGTACGACAGGCGGTCGAGGCCGCCGGCGCCGCCGAGGCCACTGCGCGGCAGGCCGCCCGGGACGCCGCGCAGGTCCGCACGGCGGCGGCCCCCGGTATCCGTGCCGCCGCGCGGAACGCGGTGGCGAAGGCCGCCGAGGGCGCACGGCAGGAGACCGCGCTGATGCGGGCATGGGGAGTCGGTCCCGGCGAGCTGGAGCGGATGCCGTTCGATCAGCGGGCCCGGCTCGCCGAGCGGCTGCGCACCGGCCGGCTCGCACAGTGGGCCCAACTGATCGGCCGTTTCCGGCAGATGGCCGACGGCGAGCGCGCCCGCAAGGTCGAGAACGCCACCGGAGAACTGGTCGGCGTCACCCTCGGCAACGACCTCTCCCGCGTCATCCCCTCCGAACTGGCCAACCTCGGACTGCCCGCCCTGCGCGCCGTGTTCGCCGCGCGCTACGCCGCCGGGGAGCTGATGCTCTACGACAGCCAGGGCGAGCAGCGCACCGGCCAGGGCGCCGTCATCGCGTGCGTCGACACCTCGCACTCCATGTACGAGGCGGGGCCCGGCGGAGTCACCCGGGAGGCGTGGGCCAAGGCGTGTGCCCTGGCGCTGCTCGACCAGGCCCGCCACGCGGGACGGGACTTCGTCGGCATCCTGTTCTCCGCCGCCGACAAGCTCCAGGTCTTCCGCTTCCCGGCCGACCGGCCCGCCGGCCTCGCCCAGGTACTCGACTTCGCGGAGACCTTCCTCGGCGGCGGCACCAGCTACCAGCGGCCGTTGTCGGCGGCCGGCGAACTGCTGGAGGCGGAGTTCAACGACACCACCCGCGCCCGCGGCGACATCGTGATGCTCACCGACGACGACTGCGGCGTCACCGAGACATGGATGCGCGGCTGGAACGAGGCCAAGCACCGGCTGGGCTTCCGTGTCTTCGGCCTGGCCATCGGTGCCCCACGCGTCGCCGAAACCGACTCGGTCCTGGACGCCCTGTGCGACAACCTGCGCTCCGTCGAGGACCTCACCGACGTCCACGCCGCCGCCGACCTCTTCCGCGTGATCTGAAGCCCCAGGCCGCTCACCTGAGGCTTCACAAAGAGCGGGTGACGAGATCGGTACGGTCAAGGTCCGGGCCGGCGCCGACCCCGGCCCGGACCTTGACCGGTGTTGGGCAGCACACCGTGGCGGGGTACAGGCCACATGTGCGCTGCCGACCCGCCCGCGGCTGTTGGGGGGCGCCAACGGGCGGTGACCGGCCCGAAGGGGTGGAGATCGGCCGGCCGATCTCCGCGCGGCGGACCGAAGAGGCGGACGCGCGAACACCAGAAATCTACGACGTGGTGGCCGCCGTGCACGATCCACTGAGCGCGGCTGTTGTCCGCACAGCGCGGGGCGATGGCATGGGCCGTGGTCACCCGGAACGCAGTGTCTGCGAGGGCAACTCGCCGAAGCGGGCTCGATAGCGGGACGCGAAGCGACCCAGGTGGTCGAAGCTCCAGCGATGGGCGACCTCGCTCACGTTCACCTCGCCCGGCGTGCCGCGGCGCAGCTCGTCGTGGGCGCGGGTGAGGCGGACGTCGGTGAGGTAGGCCAGCGGGGTCATGCCGACGTACTGCTGGAAGGCTTCTTGGAGTCGCCGCACGCTCACTCCGGCGAGCCCGGCCAACTCTCCTACCGTGAACGGGTGTTGCGGCATGCTGTGGATGGCCTCGACAGCACGCTTGACGGGGCCCGGGCGCAGGGCGGAGTTCGGTCGGTCGAGCTCGTCGCGATAGCGGTGGCCGGTGGCGAGGAGGAGCCCGGTCAGCAGGGCCTCCTGGAGCGGGCGGGCGACCATCGGCCGGGTGAGCAGCCCGCCGTCCTGTATCTGGTCGAACACCGCGCGGATCATCCGTACCCAGCTCAGGCCCGCGCCGTGTGCGACGTCGAGTTCGGGTGTGAGGACGACGGGGGTGCGCAGCGGTCGGCCGAGAAGGCGTTCGAGTTGACCGTTGAGGGCCTTGGGATCGATCTTCACGGCCAGCATGGAGCAGTCGGTGCTCACGCGGTCCAGGGCCGTGTCGCCGTGCGGCTGGAAGACGGCCGCGTTCGCGGCGGTCGCTACCGCGTTGGTGTGCGTACCTTGACGCCAGGCCAGGTGGCCGCCCATGGGGATGTCCACGTGGTAGGAGCCGAGTTCTCCGAACCGTATCCGCACCTCCGCGCCGAAAGAGAGTCGTCCGAGGGTGAGCGGACCGAGTGCGGCGATGTCGTACCGGGCCGTGAACTCGGCACTGCCCTCGGGCACGTCGATGAAGTTGGCGTAGAAGCGTTCTTGGAGGACCTGCCGAGCCTCGTCCACATCCGTCGTCCGGAACTTCAGCACATCCTGGCCCTGGTTGGGTGAGTGGTGCATACCGCAACCTCCTGCGCCGTTGGACCGTACGAGAAACGGTGCACATTATCGCCACCCATTGCCTGCCGCCGTGTCCCTGATCTTCTGCCGCACGGCAGATTTGGCCGGAACGAGACGTCGCCTCGGGCTGAACCTCTCGGAGATCTCGGCTCGGAGGCGCAACGAGTCCCTCTGGGTGGCGGGCGGGCGGCCGAGATCTGGAAGCGGGTGTTGCCGGCAACCGAGGGCGGAGCACGACGAACGCCCGCCGGAGGAGGTGAAGGGTGTCTCCGCCCGGAAAGGCGGCTGCCTGTCGGCGCCCGGCGGGGTTCGGCTCGTGGGGGACGCCGACAGGAGTGATCAGCCGGGCCAAGTGCCGGTCAGCCGACGGGTGGCGGTGGCGTCGGGGGTGCCCTCGTCATGGCCGAGCCGTTTCCAGACCTGCTTGGACGCCGCACCGGCAGGCATGCCGCTGAGGGTGCCTATGGTCAGGCCGAGTGGTTTGTCAGCGATCCTGCTCGCTTTCATCGGTGCTTCCTGGAGCGGCGGATGAACAGCAGCGCGATGAGCGCACCGGCCGCGGCGAGCAGCGGGGCGCGATTGGCCCGTGCCGCCTGTAGGCCCTGGCCGGCCTTCTCGCGTACCGGCTCCGGGGTCTTTTCCTGCACCACATGAACCACGTGTGCGGCCGTGTCCCGCAGTTGGGCCTTGACCTGTGTCGTCTTCTCCTCGACCTGCTGCTTGACGGTGTCCGTCTTCTCCTGGGTGCGGGCCTTGACGTCGGCCTTCGCCGCGAGCGCCTCGACGGTCTCGCCGAGTTCCTCGCGCGTCGCCTCGACCTGCTCACGGAGTTCCTCCGTGGAGGGTGTTGCCTCATCGCCCGTGTGCGGTTTGTCCTCGGTCATCGCTGTGCCCTCTCCTTGATTTCGGCCACGTCGGCCTTGACGCTGTCGATGGTCTGTTCCGGCGTCGGCGGGGACGCCTTGCCGATCTCGGCGTTCTCGGCAGGCCCTGTGGCGTTCGGCGTTCGTTCGTGCTCGCCGGAGGTCATGGACTGCCGTGGACGGCGATCAACCGGCCTTCTCCTGCCACCGTCTGATCGTGTGTCCGTGTACCCGGGCAAGGACGCCTCACCGCTTGTCGGAGCAGACGTCACCACAGCGGCCGGGACGGAGAGGTGGTGCGCGCCGCTGCGTACCCGCTCCGCAGTCGGTCCAGTTCGGCGCGTTCATGGTTCCGGACGTCCAGCGGGTGACGGGAAAGCCATGACCGGCGCCCTCGCCGCTTGACGGACGGCACGTGGTCAGTGCTGGGTTTCGTCGCCGTGGCTGCGCAGGAGTTCCTTCATCTTGGCCGGTAGTCAGGTGCCGGGACTGCTGTTGCGGCACGACCAAGGTGTCGGGCGTCGGCCCAAGGCGCCGGAGGACCAGAGGGAAGCCTGGCCGCTGGAGACCGCGCAGCGCGTACGGGAGGCGATCAACGCGCGGTACCGCATCGCAGTCGTGCTCGCGCTGGGCTGCGGGCTGCGGCAGGGCGAGGTCTTCGGGTTGTCGCCGGAGGACGTCGACTTCGCCCGTGGAGTCCTGCGCATCCGCCGACAGGTCCAACTCCTCGGCGGGCGGCTGTACTTCACCTTGCCGAAGGGCGGCGGCGCGGTCCGGAGCCCGACCAGGAGACGAGGAAGTTCCCGCTCGCCATCACCACGACGTACGGCAACGCCCTTCGCGCGAACATCCTCAACGCAGAGGTGTGGAAGCCGGCCCTGGCAGCCGCCGGCGTCATCCCCATGCGACAGAAGGGCGAACAGCGGAAGGCGTCGCGCAAGGACGGCTTCCACGTGCTTCGGCACACGTACGCCCCGGTCATCCTGGAAGCGGGCGAATCCCGGAGGTCGGAGGCAGGGGGCGCGGGGCCATCGACGCTCTGCTCAGCCAGCCTGCGCTTCAGCGGCGAGTCGTCCGCGGGTCAACGCCCGCGATCGCAGGAGACCGCGCGCATCGGAGCGCGGCTCATTCTCCCCGGATTCTCCCCAGCGGCCTCGGAAGCGCCGTCGGAGCCCGCGTTCCGGGCCGCAGTCACTCCCGGGAAAACCTCCGGGGGTGATTACTCAAAGCCAGTCTTTCCGCTTGAAGATGACGTACAAACTGGTGCATACGACCGCCATCAGGATGATCGCGAAGGGATACCCGAGCACCCAGTGCAACTCCGGCATCCGATCGAAGTTCATCCCATAGATCGTCCCCACCAACGTCGGCGCGAACAAAATCGCCGCCCAAGAGGAAATCTTCTTGATCTCCTCGTTCTGCTCGAACCCCGCCTCCGCCAACGCCCGCATCTCCGCGTTCTGTTGCTGCGTGACCAGCGTCGCGTTCACCGTGAGGATGTCCGTGAGGGCCTGGCGGAAGCCGTCGACTCGTTCGCTGGTGTGGGTGACGTGGTCGGCGACGTCGCGGAGGTAGCGCTGGAGTTCCTCGTCGGTGCCGTATTTCGCGAAGCCGGCCATCAGGCTGTGCAGCATGCCCACCAGGGGGCGGGTGGCGCGCTGGAACTCGACCATTTCGCGGGAGAGTTCGTAGATGCGGCGGGAAACCTGCGGTTCGTTGCGGAAGACCTCCGTCTCGATCTCGTCGATGTCGATCTGGACGCCGGCGACCACGGGCGCGTAGCCGTCGACGACCGCGTCGAGGATGGCGTACAGCACCGCCTCGGGGCCGAGCCTCAGCAACTCCGGTGATTCCTCCATGCGTTGGCGGACCGCCGAGAGGTCGGGGGCCGCGCCGTGCCGGACCGTGATCACGAAGTCCGGGCCGACGAAGACGTGGAGTTCGCCGAAGTCGACCTCCTCCGTCGTGTCCAAGTAGCGGGCGGCGCTCAGGACCACGAACAGCGTCTCGCCGTAGCGCTCCAGTTTCGGGCGCTGGTGGGCCTCCATCGCGTCCTCGACCGCCAGCGGGTGGAGGTCGAACTCCTCGGCCAGGGAGAGGAGTTCACTTTCGGTGGGGCGGGCGAGGCCGATCCAGGCCATGCCGGAGGGCTGTTCGCGCAGCTCGCGGAAGGTGTCGGCGAGGGTGTCCGGTGCCGAGACCCGCACGCCGTCCCGGTACAGGGCGGCCTGGACGACGCTGCCCGCGTCGGAGGGTTCCGAGGGGGACGCGTCGGTGGTGGACACCGGGGGCTCGGGAGTGGGCGTCGGGGGCGGGGCCGGGGCGCGGCGCCAGCCGGACGTCCTGCCGTTCCCGCCGTTCCCGTCCTTCCCACCGATTCTGCCGATTCTGTCGTTCTTCGAGGTGGGGCGGGCGCGTCGCTGGGGCATCCCGGTGCCTCTCGATCGAGCCTATGTCTATGTCTATCTCTATGTCTCTATATCTATTTCTACGTCTATGTGATCACAGGGCATGAGCAGGATATACGGGGCAAACAGCCTGGGCGTGTGAACCCGCTCCCGGATCCGGTGAGAGTTGCGGACCGAAGGTGTCCGCAATCGCCCTTAGCGTGGGGAGCGTGACCAAGGCGAAGTCCCCGACCGCTCCCGTACTCGACATCCGCGCCCTCAACCGCGCCACCCTCGACCGGCAGCTCCTCCTGCGCCGTTCGCCCCTCTCCGCCCACGCCGGCATCGAGCATCTCCTCGGCCTCCAGGCCCAGAACGTCAAGCCGCCGTACTACGCCCTCGCCGCCCGCCTCGCCGGATTCGTACCCGAGGAGCTGTCCGGGCTGATGGCCGAGCGGGAGGTCGTCCGGATCGTCACCATGCGGTCCACCATCCACACCCACACCGCCGCCGACTGTCTCAGCCTCCGCCCGCTCGTGCAGGCCGCCCGTGACCGTGAGCTGGGCAATTTCCGCAAGGGGCTCGTCGGCGTCGACCTGGACCGGCTCGCCGTGCGCGCCCGTGAGCTCGTCGAAGTCGAGCCGCGCACCATGAAGGAGTTGCGTGAGGCGCTCCTCGTCGAGTGGCCGGACGCCGACCCGCAGGCTCTCGCGATCGCCGCCCGTTGCAAGCTCCCGCTGGTCCAGGTCACCCCGCGCGGGCTGTGGGGGCGCAGTGGTCAGGTCGCGCTCACCACCGCCGAGCACTGGCTGGGGCGCCCCGCCGAACCCGCGCCCGCCCCGGACTCGACCGTCCTGCGCTATCTCGCCGCCTTCGGGCCCGCCTCCGTCAAGGACATGCAGACCTGGGCCGGTCTGACGCGGTTGCGCGAGGCCTTCGAGCGGCTACGGCCCCAACTCGTCACCTTCTACGATCCGAACGGCGTCGAACTCTTCGACCTCCCCGACGCGCCCCGCCCCGCCGCCGACACCCCGGCCCCGCCGCGCTTCCTGCCCGAGTTCGACAACCTGCTCCTCTCCCACGCCGACCGCACCCGGGTCGTACCGCCCGCGTACTGGGGCCGCGCCTGGCAGGGCAACGTCGCCCACCGCACGTTCCTCGTCGACGGGTTCCTCGCCGGGGTCTGGAAACTCGACGACGGCGACGGCCACCTCGTCGTCGAGCCCTTCGGCAAGCTGACCAAGGCCCAGCAGCGCGACGTGGTCGCCGAGGGGGCGCGGATGCTCGGCACCATGCACACGGGGACGTCGTACGACATCCGGTTCGGGACGGTCGTACAGCCGTAGAACCCAAGGGCCCGGGACCCAAGGACCGAGGACCCAAGGACCGAGGACCCAAGGACCGTAGAACCGCAGAACGCTCAGTCCGTGCGGCCCGTCACCGCGACCGTCACGCCCAGGCCGATCATCGTGAAGCCGCCCGCGCCGCCGATCAGGGACAGGCGGCGGTCGGAGCCGGCGAACCACGTGCGGGCCGCCGAGGCGGTCAGGCCCCAGAGGGTGTCCGTGACCAGGCCGATGGAGATGGGGATCAGGCCGAGCAGGAGCATCTGGAGCGGGACCTGGCCGGCCGAGTGGTTGACGAACTGGGGGAGTACGGCGGCGAAGAACACCACGCCCTTGGGGTTGGTGACGCCGACCAGGGCGCCATCCAGGACCGTGCGCAAGTCGCCTCGGGGCTCCGTCCTGGAATCTGTTCGCATCGCGGACGCCTTCAGGTCCTTGCGGTGGCGGAACGCCTGGACGCCCAGGTAGACGAGATACGCAGCGCCCGCCAGTTTCACCGTCAAGTAGATCGTGACCGATCGTTCCACCAGTGCGCCGATGCCGAACGCCACCGCCGTCACGAGGAGATACGAGCCGAAGACGTTGCCGAGCGCCGTCGCCACCGCCGTGCGGCGGCCGTGGGCGAGTGCGCGGCCGATGACGAACAGGACACTCGGGCCCGGGATCACGATCACCAGCAACGACATCGCGGCGAAGGCGAGGAAACGGTCCGTGGACACCATGCGATCACTCCCATCCGGCGCTCATTGAAACAGGCGGGAGGGGGTCCGCTCTAGGGCCCGGTCGGTGGCTCGCACATGGATAGGGTGCGTTGCGGGCTGCTCGTGGAAGCCCGCAACGCACCCTGGTATTTCCCTGAGGGATGCTCAGGAGTTCTTCCGGGTTACGAGTTGACCTGTGTGGTCACCAGGCTGGAGAACTTGGTCAGCCGGGAGTAGACCCCCGGGTAACCCGCCTCGGCACAGCCCTCGCCCCAAGAAGTGATCCCTGCCAGGACGCCCCCGATGAGCAGGGGACCGCCGCTGTCGCCCTGGCAGGTGTCTACGCCGCCGGATGTGTATCCGGCGCAAACCATGTCGGTCGCGATGAAGTCCGAACCGTAGGAGCTCTTGCAGCTGGTGTCGGACACGATCGGGACGGTCGCGGTCCGCAGCTGGTTGGAGGAGCTGCCGTTCTCCGAGGTGGTGCCCCAGCCGAGGATGCGGGCCGTGGCGCCGGTCGCGTACACGGAGGTGTCCGTGGAGGCGACGTACTTCGCCGTGGTGTACGGCATCGACGTCGACAGCGTCAGCACGGCCACGTCATTGCCGTTGGTGGCGTCCGTGTAGCTGGGGTTGATCCAGATCTTGCTGACCTTGCTGACGGTGCCGTTCGTACCGTTGAGGTACGTGCGGCCGCCGACCACGCGGACGCTGCTGGTGGTCTCGCCGACCATACAGTGGGCGGCGGTGACCACCTTGGTCGCGGAGACGAGCGTGCCGCCGCAGAACTGGTTCTGCGAGGCGTCCGTGATCTGCATGACGAACGGGTACGCCGTCGTCGTGGTCGTGGAACCGCCGACGATGGGCTGGGGGGCTGCCACAGCGGTGGGGGCGCTGAGCAGTGCGGTCGCTGCGGCAGCGGCTGCTGCTGCGACGACTGCGGTGGTTCTCTTGGCGCGGTTGAGCCCGAACATGAGTCTCCTCATTGGCTTGCCGGTGGGGGTCGCGCGGGTGTGGGGGGTGCAACGGGGGTCGCGGGACCGACCCCCGTATGCCCGGGCGAGCGGCACACCCATAAGCTAGAACCCGGAACACCCAGCTCCCAATGAGGGAACCCCCTAGGGGAGTTGGGCAGGGAAAACCCTCGGTCGCCGCACAGTAAACCCGTAGGGTCCTCAGTTCGGACGGCGCCCCGCCGCCAGTCGGACGATATCCACCCGCGAGCGGATCCCCAGCTTGCGGTAGACCCTGGTCAGGGTCGCCTCCACCGTCTTGACGCTGATGAACAGCCGGGCGGCGATCTCCCGGTTGGTGGCGCCCTCCATGACGAGCGCGGCGACCTGACGCTCCATCGAGGCCAGCCCGTCGAGCCCCTCCAGGGTGGGCGTGGGTGTGGGCACGGGCGTCGGCTCCGGCGCCCTGACGACGGTGGCCTCGTCCACCTGCCGCAGCCAGGGCAGCGCCCGGCAGCGCCGGAACAGCCGGGTCGCCTCGTCGTACGACGTCGGTCCCGGCTGTCCGGTGCGCAGCGACGCCAGCGCGAAGGCGGCGCGGGCCTCCTCCAGGCCGTAGCCCAGCTTGGCGAGGCGGTCCTGGACGGACGTCAGTTGGGCGACGGCCTCGTCGTGTTCGCCGCGGGCCGCCCGGACGAGCGCCTCGGCGCGGTCGAGTACGGCGAGGACGCTCTCGCGGCCCAGGCGCAGCGCCCGTTCACGGGTCACGTCGATGACGTCCTGGGCCTCGGTGATCTCGCCGATCCGGACGAGGGCCTCGGCGAGGTCGCCGTGCCAGCGGCCACGCGCCGGGTCGGTCACCCCGAGGGCCTGCTCCAGTTCCCGTACGCGGCGCAGCGAGCGAACGGTGCCGTGCGCGTCCCCGGCGACCAACTGGGCGTATCCCAGGGCGCCGAGGGCACGGGACAAATACATCTGGTCGCCGTCCTCCTCGGCGTGCTCGACCGCTTCCCGGGCCAGCGCGAGGGCCTCCTCGACGTCACCGCCGGAGGCCTCGGCGAGCGCGGTGAGCATCGCGGACGCGGTCTGGCCGATGCCGGAGTCGCGGGCCAGGCGCAGGCCTTCGCGGGCCAGGTCGAGGGCGCGGCCGCAGTGCCCGGAGCGCAGTTCGGTCTCGGCGAAGCCGCGCAGGAAGTGCACCTCGCTCTCCACCGAGCCGCGCCGCCGCACCTCGCGCAACAGCGCGGTGATGGTCGCGCGGGCCTCGGGCAGCTGATCGCTCATCACCAGCCAGCGGAACCGGGCCGAGCCCGCGCCGTTGTGATGGCACGCCACCCTTGGATCCTGGGGCTCCTTCAGCGCGCGCTTGATGGTGAGCGGGGCGTCCGGATGCCCCATCAGGGTCTCGGTCTGTGCCTGGAAGGAGAGCGCGAGGAGTTCGGTGCGCCGGTCGCCGGCGCGCGCGGCGAGTTCGGCCGAGCGCGCTGTCTCCGCGCGGGCCTCGGCGAAGTCGCCCTCAACCAGTAGGGCGCGCCAGGCCAGTTGGTAGCGGACCAGGGCGAGCAGCCGGGGGTCGTCGCCCGCGTCGGCGAGGGCCTGCGGGAAGACGGCGTCGACGTCCGCCATCGAGTGGCCGGCCGTGTCGATCACGATGATCCAGGCCCGCACCCGCTCGGCGGGCACCGAGGTCCGGGTCAGCACCTCGCGGGCGATGTCCCGGGCGAGGTCCAGCTCGCCCGCGGTGATCGCGTCCTCGGACGCCTGCAACCGCCGCTCGTCCGGGCCCGGCACGCTGTCGGCCGGGGTGTGCCGGGCGGCGAGCAGTCCGAGCGAGGCGGCGACCGAGGGCGCCCCGCGGTCGCGGGCCAGGGTGGCGGCCTCGGCGAGCCGGGCGGCGACCTCCGGGTCGGTACCGGTGGTCGCGAGGGCGAGATGCCGGGCACGCTCGATGGGGTCCGAGGCCGCGGTCGACAGCGCGGCGTGCGCGGCCCGCCGCTCCTGCGCGGGGGCCTCGGCGTACAGCGCGGCCGAGATCAGCGGATGCGCGAACCGTACGGCGGGCGCCTCGGGTTCCGTTGCCAGCAGCCCGAGTTCGGCGGCCTGGGCGGTCTCGGCCTCGGCGTTCTCGCGGCCGGCGTTCTGCAGCAGGGACACTGTCGGGCGGGCGCCCGCGCTCGCGACCAGGAGCGTGCGGCGGGCCTCGGCGGGCAGCATGTCCAGCCGGCTCAGCACCAACGCGCGTAGCGAAGTGGGCACCGGCAGCGGCTCGCCCGGTCTCGGCGGGGTCGGGTTCTCGGCCAGCGCGCGCCCCAACTCCAGCGCGAACAACGGGTTTCCGCCACTCGTACGGTGGATCTCGCGGACCGTGGAGCGCGGCAGCCCGGTGTACCCGCGATGGTCGAGCAGCGCCGACACCTGCGCCCGGGACAGCGGGCTGAGCCGGAACGCGAGGGTGTCCGGCGGCGACGCGCTCAGATACCGGTCGTACTCCTGGCCCTCGGTGCGCACCGCGAACACCATCTGCACCTGGGTGTCCCCGAGCCGCCGCGCGGCGAACCCGAGCAGCTCCGCGCTGGCCGGGTCCAGCCACTGCAGATCATCGGCTACGACGAGGACGGGACCGTCGGCCGCGAGGGCGCGCAGCGCGGACAGGACCGCTAGGCGCAGGGCGAGTCCGTCGCGCTGGAGGGAGGACTCGCCGCGGCCGGTGAGCGCGGATTCCAGTGCCGTGCGCTGGGCCACGGGCAGCCGCTCGGACACCTCGTCCAGGACCAGACCAAGGAGGTCCGCGAGGGCCAGGAAGGGGAGATGGGATTCGGACTCCGTGGCCGAGCAGCGCAACACGGTCCGCGCCGTCTCGCCGTATTCCGCGGCCAACGCCCGCAGGACGGTCGACTTTCCTATTCCGGCGGGCCCGTGGAGCAGCACACTGCCGCCCTCGGCGAGCTGGTCACGGGCGGCGTTGAACATCTCCTCCCGGCCGATGACCAGGTCGGGGCGCGTTCTGGCAGGCTCCTTGAAGTCCCGTCGCACGGTCACCGCTCCCCTCGTGTGTCGTGTCCGGGCCAATATTAGGCAATCAGTCCTTGAAATTCGGATGGACGGGGTCGTGAGGGAAATAACAACTGTGCAGCATCCGGAAATTCAAAGCTCCGATGAATGAATAGCCGGTCGCCAACGGGGGCTCTCCTCACGGCAGCACCCCCGCCCGCCGCGCCGCCACCACGGCCTCCCCGCGGGTGTGCGCCCCGAGCTTCCGCATCGCCGAGCGCAGATACCCCTTGACCGTCTCCGCCCGCAGCCCGAGCCGCTCCGCCGCCACCGCGTTCGTCGCCCCCGCCGCCACACACGCCAGGACGTCCAGCTCCCGGGGCGCCAGCTCCACCTCCCCGGTGGCCGCCTCCGCAGTCAACAGGCCACAGGCGTCCAGGAGTTCGGCCCGCAGCGCCGGGTCCGGGATGCGCGGGGCCAGCGCCCGCAGCGCCGCGTGCGCCTCCCGCACCTGCTCCCACACCGCGCTCGCCGCCGGGTCAGGGGCCGGTGCCGGACGCGCCGCGCTCAGCAGCTCCCGCACCTCCTCCCGTACCACCAGCGCCTGTTCCACGTCCCGGGCGGCCGCCATCGCCGCGCTCAGCATCCGGTCGCCCAACGGCTGGGCGGTGCGCAGCGCGCCGTAGAGGACACCGCGCACCCGGCGGCGTACGACGACCGGGACCGCGAGGATCGCGCGCAGGCCCTCGGCGGCCACCGGGGCGTCGTACTCGTGGCTGATCTGACGGGACGCGGAGTAGTCCAGGACGGCGCACGGGCGGGCGAGGGCGACCGCCTTGCCGCCGAGACCGTTGCCCGAGGACACCGCGAGGGCGCGCAGCGACGGGGTCAACGTGCCGCTCAGTTCGCTGATGCGCATCTGCTGGCGGCCGGTCTCCACCAGGCCGCCGAAGGCGACCGGCAGCCCCGTGCCGCGTCGCAGCCGTACCAGCGCCGCCTGAATCTCCACCATCCCTGCCGCGTCCGTAGCCACCCGCTTGCCCCTTCATTGCGGCCGCCCTGCTGCACACACCCCCGTACGGGGGTAGTGAGACCTGCATCACCGATTACACGATGTCAGAGAGCCGCCCGGAATGGTCCGGTACCTAGGAGGACAGATGACGACGGCGAGTGAGTCGTTCCGTAGTGCGCGGGACTTTCTGCTGGCGCACCGTACGGACTATGCCACGGCCTACGACGGTTTCTCCTGGCCCAGGCCCGAGCACTTCAACTGGGCGCTCGACTGGTTCGACGTCATCGCGGCCGGCAACGACCGCACGGCCCTGCGCATCGTCGAGGAGGACGGCACCGAGGCCGCGCTGTCCTTCGCCGAGATGTCCGAGCGCTCCAACCGTGTCGCCAACTGGCTGCGCGTCCAGGGCGTCGGCCCCGAGGACCGGATCCTCGTCATGCTCGGCAACCAGACCGAGCTGTGGGAGACGGCCCTCGCGGCGATGAAACTGCGCGCCGTCGTCATCCCCGCCACCCCGCTGCTCGGCCCCGCCGACCTGCGCGACCGCGTCGCACGCGGCCGGGTCCGGCAGGTGATCGTGCGCTCCGAGGACGTCGACAAGTTCGACGAGGTGCCCGGGGACTACACGCGGATCACGGTCGGCGGCGCGGTCGAGGGCTGGCGGACGTACGAGGACGCGTACGCCGCGTCGGCCGAGTTCACGGCCGAGGCCCCGACCCTGGCCGACGACCCGCTGATGCTCTACTTCACCTCGGGCACGACCGCCCACCCCAAGCTGGTCGAGCACACCCACACGTCGTACCCGATCGGCCACCTCGCCACCATGTACTGGATCGGTCTGCGCCCCGGCGACGTGCACCTCAACATCTCCTCGCCCGGCTGGGCCAAGCACGCCTGGTCCAACCTGTTCGCGCCCTGGAACGCGGAGGCGACCGTCTTCATCCACAACTACACGCGCTTCGACGCGGCCCGGCTGATGGCCGAGATGGACCGCGCGGGCGTCACCACCTTCTGCGCCCCGCCGACCGTGTGGCGCATGCTCATCCAGGCCGACCTGAGCCAGCTGCGCACCCCGCCCCGCGAGGCCCTGGCGGCGGGGGAGCCCTTGAATCCCGAGGTCATCGAGCAGGTGCGGCGGGCGTGGGGCGTCACGATCCGGGACGGCTTCGGCCAGACGGAGACCGCCGTGCAGGTGTCGAACAGTCCTGGCCAGCCGTTGAAGACGGGTTCGATGGGGCGGCCGAGTCCGGGTTACCGGGTTGAGTTGCTGGACCCGGTGTCGGGTGCGCCGGGGGCGGCCGAGGGCGAGATCGCGCTCGACCTGTCCGATCCGCCGGTGGGCCTGATGACCGGTTACCACGGGGACCCGGACCGTACGGCGGAGGCGATGGCCGGCGGCTACTACCGCACCGGCGACATCGGCGCCCGGGACGCGGACGGCTACATCACCTACGTCGGCCGGTCCGACGACGTCTTCAAGGCCTCCGACTACAAGATCTCCCCGTTCGAGCTGGAGAGCGCCCTGCTGGAGCACGAGGCGGTGGCCGAGGCCGCCGTGGTACCCGCGCCGGACGAGCTGCGGCTCGCCGTGCCGAAGGCGTACGTCGTGCTCGCGGCGGGCTGGGAGCCCGGACCCGACACCGCGAAGGTGCTGTTCGAGCACTCGAGGGACGTCCTCGCCCCGTACAAGCGGATCCGCCGCCTGGAGTTCGCGGACCTGCCCAAGACCGTCTCCGGCAAGATCCGCCGGATCGAACTGCGGGAGGCGACGGCCGCGGGGTCGGTTGCCGAGTACCGCGAGGAGGACTTCCGATGACCTTGCCGACCAAGTCGCCGATGAACTCGTACAGCCATGGGACCGGCGGGACTTCACTCCTCGGTGACACCATCGGCTCCGACCTCGACCGGGCGGTGGCCGCGTGGCCCGACCGTGAGGCGCTCGTCGACGTGCCGTCCGGGCGGCGCTGGACGTACGCCGAATTCGCCGCCGACATCGAGGAGTTGGCGCAGGCGCTGCTCGCGAGTGGGGTGGTGAAGGGCGACCGGGTGGGGATCTGGGCGATCAACTGCCCGGAGTGGGTGCTGGTTCAGTACGCCACCGCGCGGATCGGCGCGGTCATGGTGAACATCAACCCGGCGTACCGCACCCACGAGGTGGAGTTCGTCCTCAACCAGGCGGGGATCTCGGTCCTGTTCGCCTCGGTCAGCCACAAGGCGAGTGACTACCGGGCGATGGTCGACCAAGTGCGGGGCGGGTGCCCGGAGTTGCGTGAGGTCGTGTACATCGGCGACCCGAGCTGGGGCGAGTTGCTGGGACGCGGCACGGGTGACGCGCCGTACGCCGAGCTGTCCTGCGACGACGCGATCAACATCCAGTACACGTCCGGCACGACGGGCTTCCCCAAGGGCGCCACGCTCTCCCACCACAACATCCTCAACAACGGTTATTTCGTGGGGGAGTTGATCGCCTACACCGAGCAGGACCGGGTCTGCATCCCGGTGCCCTTCTACCACTGCTTCGGCATGGTCATGGGCAACTTGGCGGCGACCTCGCACGGCGCGTGCATGGTGATCCCGGCGGCGTCCTTCGACCCGGCGGCGACGCTGAAGGCGGTCGAGCAGGAGCGCTGCACGTCGCTCTACGGCGTACCGACCATGTTCATCGGGGAGTTGAACCTCCCCGACTTCGCGTCCTACGACCTCTCCTCGCTCCGCACCGGCATCATGGCGGGCTCGCCCTGCCCGGTCGAGGTGATGAAACGGGTGGTATCCGAGATGCACATGGCGGAGGTGTCCATCTGTTACGGCATGACGGAGACGTCCCCGGTGTCCTTGCAGACGCGGGTGGACGACGACCTGGAGCACCGCACCGGCACGGTCGGCCGCGTCCTCCCGCACCTGGAGGTCAAGGTCGTCGACCCGGCGACGGGTGTCACCCAACCCCGGGGCACGGCAGGGGAGTTGTGCACCCGCGGCTACAGCGTGATGCTCGGCTACTGGAACGAGCCCGAGAAGACCGCCGAGGCGATCGACGCGGGGCGCTGGATGCACACGGGTGACCTGGCGATGATGCGTGAGGACGGTTACGTCGAGATCGTCGGCCGCATCAAGGACATGATCATCCGGGGCGGCGAGAACATCTACCCGCGCGAGATCGAGGAGTTCCTCTACACCCACCCGAAGATCGCGGACGTCCAGGTGGTGGGGGTGCCGCATGAGCGCTACGGGGAGGAGGTACTGGCGTGTGTGATCCCGCGCGACCCGGGGGATCCGTTGACGCTGGAGGAGCTGCGGGGGTTCTGCGAGGGCAGGTTGGCGCACTACAAGATTCCGAGTCTGCTTCAGATCATGGATGCCTTTCCCATGACGGTGTCGGGGAAGGTGCGGAAGATCGAGCTGCGGGAACGCGCTGTTCGGGGGCGGTGAGGTGGGGGTGGCGGTGGCTGTCGTTGGGGGTTGTCGGGAGAGGTGATCGGCGGGGGTGATCGGTGGGGGTTGGTGCGGTTCGGAGCGTCGGAGCGTCGGGGTGCTCGGGAGCGAGGGCGCGGAGTCGGCTGGATGCCCTGCGACGGCTCCCCGTTACGCCGTTCCGGCGGCGCAGCCGCTTGGTGTCGTGACGCCGGCAGCGACGACCGCGAGATCCCCAGTTCCGTCTGCTGCTCGCCGATCCGGCAGGAGGTGTGCGGGACCGGTCGGGGACGCCGCGCCTTCTACGACCGCTGCGCTGCTGACGGCGGTCATGGCCGACGTGAGGTTGCGAGCCTGGGCCTCGGACCGGCCTCGGACCGCCTGCGGACCCCGGCCCGCCTCTGGACCCCGGCCCGCCCACTGTCTGCCGCCACGAACCCAATGCGATCGCGCCGACCGCCCGACTAACCCCCCGTCGCGTCGAGTTGATCCGCCAGCTCGTTCATCGGCTGGGGCGTGCCCGTGAGGTCGAGGACGAACAGGGGGACGCGGAGGGCGTCCGCGCGGGCTCGGGCGTCGTCGGCGTATCCGGCGAGGGAGAAGTAGACGCAGTCGGTGGACTCCGTCATGGCCGTCAGCCACAGGCACTCCACGTCGCGCAGGGAGGCCGGCCGCACGGTCGGGTCGACCTGCGCCAGGATGCCGCGGGCGGCCAGGCCGATGCCGGACGGAGGCCGCTGGTCGGCGCGGCGGATGTCCCGGTAACCGAGCCAGCGCAGATACAGCGCGGCGGCGGTGACCGCGTCGCGCGCGGTGCGGATCGTGACGGGTTGGAACGCCGGGCGGCCCCGGACATCGGTGCCGGTCTTGGCGGCCCCCGCGGCCGGTGACGCCGGCGGCTCGGTCGGCGCTTCCTCGCCCGCGACCGGAATCCGCAGCAGCGTCCCGCACGGGCAGCCCAGTTCCGGGTACGGCCACTCGTCGAGCCGGCCGCAGGCCGCGCAGCGCACCGCGATCCAGTCCTCGTCCCACACCCGGTGGTTCACGACCGTCGCCACGCCGCGCCGATCCAGCGGCGGGGCCACAGGGGCTCCGCACACACAGGGATACGACGGTGCGGCGTAGACGTGCTCACGTCGGCAGGCCGGACAGCGCACCGGCACGCTCTCGGACATGCGCCCCATCGTCCTCCTGAAAACCCCTGCTTGTCCCTCTCTTGACGGCCTTGCCCCCTCCACTTACATTACTTCCAGATAGCAGAAGTTAAAGTCCACAATGCGGAAGTTAAGTAATCGAGGAGTTTCACCGCGGGGCGCGACGGTGATGCGAATCCGACAGCCGAAGCAGGAGTACTCCATGGCTCGTATGACCGCTGCCCGCGCGGCAGTCGAGATCCTCAAGCGCGAGGGCGTCAGCGACGCGTTCGGCGTCCCGGGTGCGGCGATCAACCCCTTCTACGCCGCACTCAAGGCCTCCGGCGGTATCCACCACACCCTCGCCCGCCATGTCGAGGGCGCCTCGCACATGGCCGAGGGCTACACCCGTACCCGCCCGGGCAATATCGGCGTCTGTATCGGCACCTCGGGCCCGGCCGGCACAGACATGATCACCGGCCTCTACTCCGCGATCGGCGACTCGATCCCGATCCTGTGCATCACGGGCCAGGCCCCGACCGCCGTGATCCACAAAGAGGACTTCCAGGCCGTCGACATCGCCTCGATCGCCGGGCCGGTGACGAAGATGGCGGTGACCGTCCTGGAGGCGGCCCAGGTCCCCGGCGTCTTCCAGCAGGCGTTCCACCTGATGCGCTCAGGTCGCCCCGGCCCGGTCCTCATCGACCTGCCGATCGACGTGCAGCTCACCGAGATCGAGTTCGACCCGGAGACGTACGAACCGCTGTCGGTCTACAAGCCGACCGCGACCCGCGCCCAGATCGAGAAGGCGATCACGCTCCTCAACGCCTCCGAACGCCCGCTGATCGTCGCCGGCGGCGGTGTCATCAACGCCGACGCGGCCGAACTCCTCGTCGAGTTCGCCGAGTTGACCGGCACCCCGGTCGTCCCGACCCTGATGGGCTGGGGCGTCCTCCCCGACGACCATGAACTGAACGCCGGCATGGTCGGCCTCCAGACCTCGCACCGCTACGGCAACGCGACCTTCCTGGAGTCCGACTTCGTCCTCGGCATCGGCAACCGCTGGGCCAACCGCCACACCGGCAAACTGGACGTCTACACGGCGGGCCGGAAGTTCGTCCACGTCGACATCGAGCCCACCCAGATCGGCAAGATCTTCGCCCCCGACTACGGCATCGCGTCCGACGCGAAGGCGGCGCTGGAGCTGTTCGTGGAAGTGGCAAGGGAGTTGAAGGCGGAAGGCCGACTCCCGGACCGCTCGGCGTGGGCGGCATCGGCCCAGGAGCGAAAGTCAACTCTCCAACGCCGCACGCACTTCGACGACATCCCGATCAAGCCCCAGCGCGTCTACGAGGAGATGAACAAGGCCTTCGGCCCGGAGACCCGGTACGTCTCCACGATCGGCCTCTCGCAGATCGCCGGCGCCCAGATGCTCCACGTCTACCGCCCCCGCCACTGGATCAACTGCGGCCAGGCGGGCCCCCTCGGCTGGACAATCCCGGCCGCACTCGGCGTCGCCAAGGCCGACCCCGAGGCGTCCGTCGTCGCCCTCTCCGGCGACTACGACTTCCAGTTCATGATCGAGGAACTGGCGGTCGGCGCACAGCACCGGATCCCGTACGTCCATGTCCTCGTGAACAACGCCTACTTGGGCCTGATCCGCCAGGCGCAGATAGCGTTGGACATCAACTTCCAGGTCAACCTGGAATTTGAGAACATCAACTCGCCTGAGCTGGGCGTCTACGGCGTCGACCACATCAAGGTCGTCGAAGGCCTCGGCTGCAAGGCCATCCGCGTCACCGACCCCACCGAACTGGCCACGGCCTTCGAACAGGCCAAGAAGCTCGCGGCGGAGTTCCGGGTCCCGGTCGTCGTGGAGGCCATCCTGGAACGCATCACCAACATCGCGATGAGCAAGACGAACGACATCAGCGCAGTGGTCGAGTTCGAGGAGATCGCAACCGAGCCGGGCCATGCACCAACGTCGATCAGGCCTCTGAAGGTCTGAGACGCAGCAGTAGCAATTGGGGGCGGCCCATCCAGGCAGGATGGGCCGCCCCCGATTTTTTTGTAGGCGCGCAGCGCCACAAAAAAGGGGCGCGGGGCTGTGTCAGTATGCGGCTCCGCCGCGTGGGCGCGACCAGCCACGAACGGCCCGCACTCCGCAACGAACAGAACCCGGCAGGACCAACCCGGCCCCAAACCCGAGTTTCACTGATCGTGGTGCTCAGACAACCCGGGCCAGTCCTCCGGCCCACCCCCCTCCCACTCGATCAGATCACTCTCCTCGACCTCGACCCGATCCAGATCGGCCAGCCGCAGAATCTCGACGACATCATCGAGGTGAGAGGCGATACCAAGCGTCTCCGCGCCACTGGTCACCCGGCGGGAGCCGTCCAGCGCCGGCGGGTGCACCACGACGCGCGGGAATTCCGGTGGATGTGCCATGCCTCCAGGCTGCTGCGCGCACAGCGCTTCCGCACCCGGAAACACCGAAGAGCGCCGGATACGGAACCATCCGTACCCGGCGCTCATCGTGGTGGCCGTCCGACAGCGCGAGGCTGGGCGCGACAGGACGTTCGCGCCGCCGGACGGAGTCTGTGGCCTCGACGGTGAGGCCTTCAGGGAGCTCCTCAGGGAGCCCCTCTATAGAGGCGTTCGGCTGGGACCGCGGCGGTCGCGACGGGACCGGGGGTCTCCTTCCCTCAGGTCGAGAAGGAGGCCTCGGAACCTTCACCACCGCACTGGCTCGCACACCGCCGCGGTCCTGGCCCCGCCCGCGCGGTGCCGCCGACCACCCCTCATCCGGGTCGTCCGGCACACACGGGCCGTCTGTGGAACCTTCCGGTTCTTCGGCCCCGGCTCAGTCCTCGCGCAGGGCGTGGACCGCCTCCTCCACGCGTCGGCCGTACTCGGGGTCGGCGGCGTGGAAGTGGGCGAGGTTCTTCTCGATCACGTCGTCGCGGGAGACCTGCGCGAGGCCGCCGGCGATGTTCGCGACGAGACGGGACCGCTCCTCGGACGACATCAGGCGGTACAACTCGCCCGCCTGGAAGAAGTCGTCGTCCTTCGTGTGTTGCGGAGCCCCGTGCGTGCCCGTGTAGCCGGTGACCCCCAGCGGGGCCGACAGGGCGCGGCCGGTCTCGGTCGGGCCGTCGTAGGAGTTCGGCTCGTAGTTCTTCGCCGCGCGGCCTTGGGAGGTGGCGTTGGACGCCATGAAGCCGTCGCGGCCGTAGTTCTGCGCGGTCGTCGCCTTCGGGGCGTTCACCGCGAGCAGGGTGTGGTTGACGCCCAGGCGGTAGCGGTGCGCGTCCGCGTAGGCGAACAGGCGGCCCTGGAGCATCTTGTCGGGCGAAGGGCCGATGCCCGGCACGAAGTTGTTCGGGGAGAACGCGGCCTGCTCGACTTCGGCGAACACGTTGTCCGGGTTGCGGTCCAGCACCAGGCGGCCCACGCGCCGGAGCGGGTAGTCGCGGTGCGGCCACACCTTGGTGACGTCGAACGGGTTGAAGCGGTACTCCGCCGCGTCGGCCGCCGGCATGACCTGGACGTGCAGTGTCCAGGACGGGTTCACGCCCCGCTCGATGGCCTGAAGCAGGTCCGTCTGATGGGAGTTGGGGTTCCTGCCCGCGAGCTCCGCGGCCTGCTCACTGCTCAGGCTGCGCACGCCCTGGTTGGTCTTGAAGTGGTACTTGACGAAGAAGGCCTCGCCCTCCGCGTTCGTCCACTGATAGGTGTGCGAGCCGTAGCCGTTCATGTGCCGGTACGACGCCGGGATGCCGCGATCGCCCATCAGCCAGGTCACCTGGTGCGTGGCCTCGGGGCTGTGCGCCCAGAAGTCCCATACGTTGTCCGGCTCTTGACGGCCCGTGAAGGGGTCGCGCTTCTGCGAGTGGATGAAGTCCGGGAACTTGATGGGGTCCTTGATGAAGAACACCGGGGTGTTGTTCCCGACCAGGTCGTAATTGCCCTGCTCCGTATAGAACTTGACCGCGAAGCCGCGCGGGTCGCGCACCGCGTCCGCGCCGCCGAGCGAGTCGGCGACCGTGGAGAAGCGCAGGAACACCTCGGTGCGCTTGCCGACCGTGCTGAGGAAGTCGGCGTGGGTGAAGTCGGTTATGTCGTCGGTGACTTCGAAGTAGCCGTACGCGCCGGAGCCCCGGGCGTGCACCACTCGCTCCGGGATGCGCTCGCGGTTGAACCGGGCGAGTTTCTCAAGGAGGTGCTGGTCCTGGAGGAGGAGCGGGCCGCCGATGCCGGCGGAGGCGGAGTTCTGGTTGTCGGCGACCGGGGCGCCGGACTCGGTCGTGAGCACGCGCTTCGACATGGAGAGCATTCCTCGATGATTCGTTGAACTCGTTGAGTTCGTTGAACTGGTGGGCATGGTTCCGGGCGGCGCCAACGCCTGGGCGCGACAGGACAGTTGTCAGCGACGGCGCCGCCCGGGGCTTGGGGGAGAGGGCTAGAGCTGCGCGCCCGACAGGCGTTCCACGGAACGCAGCAGCGCCGAGTGGTCGAGTCCGCCGTCGCCCTGCGCACGCAGGCTCGCGACCAGCTGCGCCACCACCGCACCCACGGGCAGCGCGGCGCCGACATTGCGGGCCGCGTCCGTGACGATGCCCATGTCCTTGTGGTGCAGGTCGATCCGGAAGCCCGGCTTGAAGTCGCGGTTGAGGAAGTTGTCCTTCTTCCGCGTCAGCACGGTGGAGCCCGCGAGCCCGCCGTTGAGGACGTCGAGGGCCGCCGCCAGGTCCACGCCCGACTTCTCCAGGAAGACCACGGCCTCCGCGCACGCCTGGATGTTCACGGCGACGATCAGCTGGTTGGCGGCCTTCACGGTCTGACCCGAGCCGTGCGGACCGCACAGCACGATGGTCCGGCCGAGCGCGTCGAAGATCGGCTCGGCCTCCTCGAAGTCGGACTGTCCGCCGCCGACCATGATGGACAGCACGGCCTCGATCGCACCGGCCTCACCGCCGGAGACGGGGGCGTCCAGGACGCGAATTCCCTTTTCTGCGGCCGCCTTTGCGAGGTCGACCGAGGTCTGCGGGGTGATCGACGACATGTCGATCAGGAGGGTGCTGGCGCGGGCGTTCTCCAGGATGCCGTCGGGGCCGTAGGCGATGGCCTCGACCTGGGGGGACGCGGGGACCATCGTGATCACCACGTCGGCGTCCCGTACGGCCTCGGCGATCGAACCGGCCGCGGTGCCGCCGGCGGCGGTCAGGCGGTCCAACTTGTCCTGTTCCAGGGTGAATCCGGTGACGTCGTAACCCGCCTTGATCAGGTTCTCGGACATGGGGGAGCCCATGATGCCGAGGCCTATCCAGGCAACCGCCGGGCGGGTCGGGTGGGCAGAGTCTGCGTGCTTGCTCATGCGGGTGCCTCTCTAACTGCTGTGCTGCGTCGGGGAGTTCAGCGTGCTGCGCGCGGGAGCCAGTCGAAGGCCTCGGCGCTCGGGCGGTCGCCGGGCTTGTACTCCAGGCCCACCCAGCCGTCGTAACCGGCCTTCCTCAACTGGTCGAGCAGGTCTTCCAGTTGGAGCGTGCCGGTGCCGGGGGCGCCGCGGCCCGGGTTGTCCGCGATCTGCACATGGCCGGTCTTCGCGGCGAACTGCTCGATCACGGACGGGAGTTCCTCGCCGTTCATGGACAGGTGGTAGAGGTCCATGAGGAAGCGCGCGTTGCCGAGGCCGGACGCGGCGTTGACCTTGTCGACGGCTCCTACGGCGGCGGGCGCGCTGACGAGCGGGTACAGCGGCGACTCGGGCTTGTTCAGGGCCTCGATCAGCAGGACCGCGCCGATCCGGTCGGCGGCGCGGGCCGCGAGGACCAGGTTCTCCAGCGCGAGTGCGTCCTGCTCGGCCGGGTCGACGCCGGCCACGCGGTTGCCGTAGAGCGCGTTGAGCGCGGTGGCGCCGAGGGAGTGGGCGAAGTCGGCGGCCACGTCGATGTTCGCGCGGAACCTCTCCGACTCCTCGCCGGGGAGCGACAGGGCGCCGCGGTCCGGGCCCGGCAGCTGTCCTGCGTAGAAGTTCAGGCCGGTGAGCTGGACGCCCGCGTCCTCCAACGCCCGCTTCAGCGCGTCGAGTCGGGACTGCTCGGGGGTGGGGGAGTCGACCCAGGGCCACCACAGCTCGACCGCGGTGAAGCCGGCCGCGGCGGCGGCCGCGGGGCGCTCCAGGAGCGGGAGCTCGGTGAAGAGGATCGACAGGTTGACGTTGAAGCGCTGGTCTTCGAATCCCATGGGGGCCGCGCTCCCTTCCGTGTCGAGAGTGTCGAGGGCGATGTCGCGAGCCAGTGTTGTAATTCCGTATTGTGGAAGTTCGTTTCTGCTTAATGGAAGATTGCCGTCGGGTGTCGGAGCTTGTCAAGAGGGCTCGTGGGAAAACGGCGCCGCGCGTTAGGTTGTGCGCGTGCGATTGCGAGTGGAGTTCACGACAGAGCCCTTCGATCTCGACGAGGCGCCCGCGCATGCGGTGGTCGCCAGGGAGGTCATCGAGGCGGCGGAGCTGGACTCCGTGGATGTGGGGCCGTTCGGCAATACGGCCGAGGGCGGTACCGACGCGGTGCTCACCGCCGTCGACGCGCTGCTGCGCAGGACCCTGGAGGCCGGCGCCACCCGGGTCTCGCTCCAGCTCAACGTGATCGGCGAGGGTGACCGGTGACCGGCGTCGGGGACGAGCCGTTCATCACGGCCGTGAAACCGCTGGTCGACGCCATGGGCGGCGAGATGCTCCCGCCCGGAGAGGCGGGCCCCGACGACGTTGTGCTCGCCTGGGAGGGCGCCGACGTGATCGCCGTACGCCTGCCGCAGCTCGCGGACTCGCTGGACCACATCCTGGCCGCCATGGAGCGCAAGAAGGGCAAGCCCCTCGCGGACCTGGACCGCAAGGCCAAGCAGGAGGTCGTACGGATACTGGAGGCGCGCGGCGCCTTCTCCGTGCGGCACGGGGTGGAGACCGTGGCGAGCGCGCTCGGGGTCAGCCGGTTCACCGTGTACAACTACCTGAACCGTGAGAAGGACGCCTGAGCTGGACTGTCGGAAGGGTGCCCGGCGCGGGCTTCCGGATGGCCGTGGGCTCTGTTACCCGGAATTTTCAACAAAGTGTTGACGTGGTGTTGTCGAGGGCGTTAGCTACTGGGCAGCCCGTTCGACACAAGGCCACGGAGGCTCCCGTGACTACGACTTCCACGCCGCCGGGGCTCGTCCGGTTCAACGTCCTGGAGGAGCACGCGGCGCTCGCCGCCCTCCTTGAGGCGTGTGCCTCCACGGCGTGGGCGCGGCGGCTGCTCGCCGCCCGTCCGTACGCCGGCCCCGAGGACCTGTACGCCGCGAGCGACTCCGCGATGGCGGAGCTGACCGCCGACGACCTGGCCGAGGCGATGGCCGGCCACCCGCCGATCGGCCGCCCCAAGCCGGGCGACCCGACCTCCAGCCGGGAGCAGCGCGGCATGGCGGGCGCCTCCGAGGAGCTCAGGGCGGAGATGCTGGAACTGAACCTGGCCTACCAGGAGCGGTTCGGCCATGTCTTCCTCATCTGCGCCACGGGCCGGACCGGCGAGCAGATGCGGGACGCGGTCAAGGAGCGGATCGGCAACTCGCCCGAGCAGGAGCGCGAGATCGTCCGCGCCGAACTCGGCAAGATCAACCGCATCCGGCTCGGCAACCTCGTACAGGAAGAGCAGGCATGAGCACGAGCACCACCGCCTCCGTGTCCACCCACATCCTGGACACCTCCGTCGGCCGTCCCGCCGAGGGCGTCGCCGTCCAACTCGCCGCCCGGAACGGCACGTTGGGGGAGTGGCGGCCGCTCGGAGGTTCGGCCACCGACGCGGACGGGCGGTGCAAGGACCTCCCCGCGCTGCCGGCGGGCACCACACACGTACGGCTCGACTTCGAAGTGGAGCCGTATTTCTTGAAGTTCGAGAACCAGCAAGCCGATGCGCAGCAGGACGCCCCCGCGAATCGGGACAGCGGTGCGACGACCGGAGTGTTCTTCCCGGAAGTGGCGATCACCTTCGCCGTGAAGCCCGGCGAGCACTACCACGTACCGCTGCTGCTCAACCCGTTCGGCTACTCCGTATACCGAGGGAGCTAGCAGACACATGCCTACGATCCTGGGCCAGAACCAGTACGGCAAGGCCGAGAACCGAGTCGTCAAGATCACGCGGGACGGCGCCACCCACCACATCAAGGACCTCAACGTCTCCGTGTCGCTGAGCGGCGACATGGACGAGGTCCACTACTCCGGCTCGAACGCCAACGTGCTGCCGACCGACACCACCAAGAACACGGTGTACGCGTTCGCCAAGGAGCACGGCATCGAGTCCGCCGAGCAGTTCGGCATCCATCTCGCCCGGCACTTCGTGACCAGCCAGGAGCCGATCAAGACCGCGCGCATCCGCATCGAGGAGTACTCCTGGGAGCGGATCGACACCTCCGACGCCAACTCCCGGTTCATCGGCGCCGACGAGGTCAAGCACTCCTTCGTCCGCAAGGGCCAGGAGACCCGGGTCACCCAGATCACCTACGACGGTGAGAACTGGGAGGTCATATCCGGGCTCAAGGACCTCGTCGTGATGAACTCGACCAACTCCGAGTTCTGGGGCTACGTCAAGGACAAGTACACGACCCTCCCCGAGGCCTACGACCGCATCCTCGCCACCCAGGTCTCCGCCCGCTGGCGCTTCAACTGGTCGGACGACGAGCAGAAGATGCCGAGTTGGGAGAAGTCCTACGAGCAGGTGAGGAAGCACATGCTCCAGGCCTTCGCGGAGACGTACTCGCTGTCGCTCCAGCAGACCCTGTACCAAATGGGTTCGCGGATCATCAACAACCGCAGCGAGATAGACGAGGTGCGCTTCTCCCTCCCCAACAAGCACCATTTCCTTGTGGACTTGGAGCCGTTCGGTCTGAAGAACGCCACCGAAGACGGTGCTGTGTACTTCGCCGCCGACCGGCCCTACGGCCTGATCGAGGCGACGGTCCTGCGGGACGGCTGCGAGCCGAAGATCCCGGTGGATCTCACCAACCTCTGAGCAACTCCCTTTGAACCGGCGCCTGTTGGACCGGTTCACTCTGCGGCACCCGTGGCCCGCCCGTCCCGTGCGGGCCGCGGTACTCAAATCCCCGGGTCCTGCCGTGCCCATTCCATACAGTGAATAGGACGAACCATGGCAGCAGTTCAGCGCATCGTCATCGAGAACTGTTCGATCGCGACGGTGGACGCCCACGACACCGAGTACGCGAACGGGTACGTCGTTGTCGCCGGCAACCGCATCGAGTCGCTGGGCGCGGGCAGCGCGCCCGAGGGCCTGGAGAACGTCGTACGCCGTATCGACGCGTCGGGCCACCTGGTGACCCCCGGTCTGGTCAACACCCACCACCACTTCTACCAGTGGATCACCCGGGGTCTGGCCACCGACCACAACCTCTTCAACTGGCTCGTCGCGCTGTACCCGACCTGGGCGCGCATCGACGAGCCGATGGTCCGCGCCGCCGCGCAGGGTTCCCTCGCGATGCTGGCCCGCGGCGGGGTGACCACCGCGCTGGACCACCACTACGTCTTCCCCAAGGGCTCCGGCGACCTCTCCGGCGCGATCATCGGGGCCGCCCGTGAGATGGGCGTCCGCTTCACGCTGGCCCGCGGCTCCATGGACCGCAGCGAGAAGGACGGCGGGCTGCCGCCGGACTTCGCCGTCGAGACCCTGGAGGGTGCCCTCGCGGCGACCGAGGCGACGGTACGGGAGCACCACGACGCCTCCTTCGACGCGATGACCCAGGTGGCCGTCGCGCCCTGCTCGCCCTTCTCCGTCTCCACCGAACTCATGCGTGAGGGCGCCGAGTTGGGCCGTCGGCTCGGCGTACGGCTGCACACGCACGGCTCGGAGACGGTCGAGGAGGAGCAGTTCTGCAAGGAGCTGTTCGGCATGGGCCCGACCGACTACTTCGAGTCCACCGGCTGGCTCGGCGAGGACGTGTGGATGGCGCACTGCGTCCACATGAACGACTCCGACATCGCCGCCTTCGCCCGCACGAAGACCGGTGTCGCCCACTGTCCTTCCTCCAATGCCCGCCTCGCGGCCGGTATCGCCCGCGTCCCCGACATGCTTGCCGCCGGCGTCCCGGTCGGCCTCGGCGTCGACGGCACCGCCTCCAACGAGTCCGGCGAACTCCACACCGAACTGCGCAACGCGCTCCTGATCAACCGCCTCGGCGCCCACCGCGAAGCGGCCCTCAACGCCCGCCAGGCCCTCCGTCTCGGAACGTACGGCGGTGCCCAAGTCCTGGGCCGCGCAAGGGAGATCGGCTCCCTGGAGCCGGGCAAGCTCGCCGACCTGGTGCTGTGGAACCTGGACACCCTCGCCCACGCCTCGATCGCCGACCCGGTGACCGCGCTGGTCTTCGGCGCGGCGGCCCCGGTCACCGCGTCATTCGTGAACGGTCGTCAGATCGTCGAGAACAACCGCCTGTTGCACGTCGACGAGGACACGATCGCCCGCTCCACGCGGGAAGAGGCCCAGCGCCTGGCGCGGATCGCCGCGCAGGGCTGACCACGCTCAGCATGAATCGCCATACGGCGTCGCTGAGTTGAAGAGCTCCGGTCGAGGGGGACGGCCCTCGATCGGTGGCCGTGGCCGGGGCGTGCATGGATGTGTGCGCCCCGGAACGGCCTTATCTGCCCCTTTTATTAGGTTCCGTCCCTCGGTCCCGCACGACCGCGCACCACCTCCATGAAACCCACGTCAGAGCCGACGTGTTAGCTGACCCGGAGGAACCGCCGTGACCGCCCACCCCGTCGACGAAAAACTCCCCGCACTCAAAATGGCCACCACAGGCCTGCAACACGTGGCCGCCATGTACGCGGGCGTCGTCGCCCCGCCGCTCATCGTCGGGGCGGCCGTCGGCCTCTCCGGCACCGAACTCACCTTCCTCACCGGCGCCTGCCTCTTCACCGCGGGCCTCGCGACCTTCCTGCAGACCATCGGCATCTGGAAGATCGGCGCCCGGCTGCCCTTCGTCAACGGCGTCACCTTCGCCGGGGTCGCCCCGATGACCGCGATCGTCGCCTCCACCAAGGACAAGTCCGACGCGCTGCCCGTCATCTTCGGCGCGGTGATCGTCGCCGGCCTTCTCGGCTTCCTCGCCGCCCCCTTCTTCAGCAAGGCGGTCCGCTTCTTCCCGCCGGTCGTCACCGGCACCGTGATCACCCTGATAGGCGTGTCCCTGCTGCCCGTTGCCTTCGGCTGGGCGCAGGGACCCGACCCCTCGGCACCCGACTACGGTTCGCGGACGTACCTGGGCCTCGCCGCCGCCACGCTCGTCATCGTCCTGGTCCTCCGCCGCTTCACCCGGGGCTTCGTCAAGCAAATAGCCGTGCTGCTCGGCCTGTTGCTCGGCACGCTCCTCGCGATCCCCTTCGGGGCAACGGACTTCAGCCCCGTCGCAGACGCGGACGTGATCGGCTTCCCGAGCCCCTTCCACTTCGGCGCACCGCAGTTCCAGCTCGCCGCGATCATCTCGATGTGCGTGGTGATGGTGGTCTCGATGACCGAATCCACCGCGGACATGCTGGCGTTGGGCGAGATCGTCGACCGCCCCGCGGACGAACGGACCATCGCCGCCGGCCTGCGCGCCGACACCCTCGGCTCGGCACTCAGCCCGCTCTTCAACGGCTTCATGTGCAGCGCCTTCGCCCAGAACATCGGCCTGGTCGCCATGACCCGCATCCGCAGCCGGTACGTCGTCGCCACCGGCGGCGGCTTCCTGGTGCTGATGGGCCTGTGCCCGATGGCCGCGTCGCTCATCGCCGTCGTACCGCGCCCGGTGCTGGGCGGAGCGGGCGTCGTCCTGTTCGGCTCGGTCGCCGCCAGCGGCATCCAGACCCTCGTCAAGGCGGGCTTGGACCGGGACGACAACATCCTGATCGTGGCGGTCTCGCTGGCTGTCGGCATCATCCCGATCACGGCGCCGGACTTCTACCACGCCTTCCCGCAGACCGTACGGATCGTCCTCGACTCGGGCATCTCCACGGGTTGCGTCGCCGCGGTGGCCCTGAACCTGGTCTTCCACCACCTCGGCCGGGCCCGCGCACAAGCTGGGGGTACGACCGGAGCCGTACCCCTCGCCCGTCAGTCGATCTCGTAACTGTCCCCGTACACCTTCCACTTGAGCGGTGTGTCCAGGTCGAGATTGCCCTTCTTCAGGAACACCCGTTGTGCCGTCTCGACCCGGGTCACGTCGCTGTGCGCCTCCTCCTGCTTCATCGCCCAGACACGGGCGTCGAGGAAGGCGCCCAGATACGTCGTCTCGTCGCCGCCGTCGGTGGGAGTGGCCGCGTGCTTGCGGGCCCGGGCGCGGATGCCGCCGAAGCAGAGGGGGTCCGTGCCCGGGCCGTGCATGACCATCGCGTCGTAGTAGACGAACTGCCCGAGCGTGCCCACCCCGTCCTTCTTGGCGCGCGCCACGGCCGGGTCGAAGTAGCCGCGGTCCCGCTCGTCGCGCTGCGCCTTGCGGAACGCGGCGGACGTGTGCGCGGCCTTCCGCCAGGCGGAGGGGAAGCCGGGGGCCAACCCCCTGTGCGAGGCAGTGCCGTTGACGGCGCGCAGCGCGGGCAGATAGCCGGCGAGGACATTGCCCGGGGCCCGCTCCGTGTACAGCTCGACGAGCGCCAGCATGTCGCTGGTGCCGGAGCAGAAGCCGATGATCCCGCCGGTGTAGCCGCGGCCGTCGCCGATGTCCTCGATGTACGCGTACTGCGCCTCCCAGTCCAGGGAGGAGTTCTCCGCGCTCGACACCAGCCGCATCGCGATGTCCTTCTTGGCGGGCGCGTCGAGCCCCGCCCCACCCGAC
>Ga0307515_10000463_pt1 | contig 97084 bp, 91 predicted proteins | sample 17_EM_MG_FD_194513 | JGI IMG/M metagenome (GOLD analysis project Ga0307515, IMG submission 194513) | Populus trichocarpa ectomycorrhiza microbial communities from riparian zone in the Pacific Northwest, United States - 17_EM | ecosystem: Host-associated > Plants > Roots > Unclassified | place...
GGCAGAGCGCCACGCTGGGCAAGGCGGCGTTCGCCGGGCGGTATGGTTTGTCGAAGAGCACCTTCCTGTACGCCGGCTTCTCGGTCTCCACCGGCGACCTGAAGGAGTACATCACCGAGAACCGCGTGGTCCAGGCGGGCTTGCGCATGGCTTGGTGATTGGCTGAGCGGCTGAGCGGCAGGGCACTCGGCAGGGTGCCTTGCCAGAGACACGTCGGAACAAAACATCGAATCGGACACACCCATGCAAACCCTTCAGACTGCTCGATGCCTCTGGCGCGCGCTCGCCCCTTCGTTCGCGCTCGCGGCGGCCTCTCTGTTCGCGGGCGGCCACGCTGCAGCAGCCACCTACGCCTACATCTCGAACGCTGACAGCCAGGAGATCTCGGTGCTGTCGCTCAACCCGCGCAACGGCGAGCTGACACCGGTCGAGACCGTCAAGGTCGGCGGCAATGTGATGCCGCTCGCTGTGAGCCCCGACAAGCGCGTGCTCTACGCCTCACTGCGTTCGCAGCCGTTTCGCGTGGTGAGCTTCGCCATCGACGCGGGCACCGGCCAGCTGCGCAAACTCGGCGAGGCCTCGCTGGCCGACAGCATGGCCAACATCGCCACCGACCGCAGCGGCCGCTGGCTGTTTGCAGCGTCCTACGGCGGCAACAAAATCACCGTCAACTCGATCGGCAAAGACGGTGCCGCCGGCGCTGTGCAGCAGCTGATCACCACCGCGCCGAACGCCCACTCCATCCAGCCCGATGCCAGCAACCGCTTCGTTTTCGCCACCAGCCTCGGCGGCGACAACCTCTCGTCCTGGCGCTTCGACGACAGCGCCGGTGTGCTGAGCGCGAACGACCCCGCGCTGACGAAGACACGCGCCAAGTCCGGCCCGCGCCACTTCGTGTTCGACCGCGCGCAGAAGTTCGTGTACCTGCTGTGCGAACTCGACGCATCGCTCTACGTCTTCGCCTACGACTCCGCGAAAGGCACGCTGCGCGAGCTGCAAGCGACGACGGTGCTGCCGCCAGGCTTCACCGGCAAACCCTGGGCCGCTGACCTGCATCTCTCACCCGATGGCCACTACCTCTACGCGTCCGAGCGCACCTCGAGCACGATCACCACGTTCAAGGTCGACGCCGCCACCGGCGAGCTGAAGACGGTCGGTCAGGTGTCGACCGAGAAGACCCCGCGCGGCTTCGCAATCGACCCTTCGGGTCACTACCTGCTCGCAACCGGGCAAGATTCGCACAGCGTTTCCGTGCACGCCATCGACGCCGCGAACGGCAGTCTGAGCCTGCTCAAGCGCTACCCGGTCGGCCAGAACCCGAACTGGGTCGAGATCGTGGAGCTGCCCTGATGCACAAACCTTTTCTGATTCGCCCAAGGACCTTCAAGATGACCACACGCCGCCACACCCTCGCCATCAGCCTCGCGCTCGGCCTGTCTGCACTTTCGAGCGCACCTGCCTCGGCCGACGACGCCTGGCCGAACAAGCAGCCGATCAAGATCATCGTGCCCTTCGCGGCCGGCGGCACCTCCGATGCGCTGGCCCGCCTGCTTGGGCAGAAGCTGCAGGAGTCCCTGAAGCAGACGGTGCTGGTCGAGAACCGCGGCGGTGCCGGCGGCATGATCGGCGCTGATGCGGCCGCCAAGTCGCCACCCGATGGCTACACCATCGTGCTGGGCACGATCTCGTCGCACGCGATCAACCCGGTGCTGCAGCCGAAGATGCCCTACGACGCGACCAAGGATTTCGCGCCCGTCTTCTTCATCGGCAATATCCCGAACGTGTTGCTGGTCGGGGCGGCGCAGCCGGCCAAGAACGTGAAGGAGCTGATCGCCGCCGCCAAGGCCGCGCCGGGCACCTTCGCGTTCGGCACCGCCGGTGCCGGCAGCTCGCAGCACCTGTCGGGCGAGAAGTTCAAGCTCGCCGCCGGCATCGACCTCACGCACGTGCCCTACAAGGGCAGCGGCCCGTCGATGCAAGACCTGATCGCCGGCCAGATCCCGATGAGCTTCGACACCGCGCTGGTGGCCCTGCCGCACATCCAGAGCGGCAAGGTCCGCGCGCTGGCCGTCACCTCGATCAAGCGCGCCAAGGTGCTGCCCGACGTGCCCACGCTGGCCGAGTCGGGCTTGCCCGGCTTCGACGTCGCGTCGTGGCAGGCCTTCTTCGCGCCGGCGGGCACGCCCGCGCCGATCGTCAAGCGCCTGTACGAAGAGCTGACCCGCATCACCGCGCAGACCGAAGTCGCCGCGCGCCTCTTCACCATGGGCGTCGAGCCCTCGCCGATGACACCGCAGCAACTGGGCGATTTCCAGAAGGCCGAAATCACGAAGTGGGCGAAGATCGTGCGCGACGCCAACGTGAAGCTCTGATCGGATCCAAGGAGAACCCCGTGCCCGTCGACACACCTGCGGCCAATCCCGCGGCAGCGCCCCTCAAGAAGCCGCTCTTCATCACCATGCACGAGAGCGACAACGTCGCGATCGTGGCCAACAACGGCGGGCTGCCGGCGGGCACGGCGTTCGACAACGGCCTCACGCTGGTCGACAAGGTGCCCCAAGGCCACAAGGTGGCCCTGGTCGACATCGCCGCCGGCGAGCCGGTGCGCCGCTACAACGTGAGCATCGGCCGCGCCGCGAAAGCCATCCCCGCCGGCAGCTGGGTGCACGAGCGCCTGCTCGAAATGCCTTCGGCACTCTCGCTCGAAGGCCTGCCCATCGCCACGGTGAAGCCCCCCGCGCTGCCGCCACTCGAGGGCTACACCTTCGAGGGCTACCGCAACGCCGACGGCTCGGTGGGAAGCCGCAACATCCTCGCCATCACGACCACCGTGCAGTGCGTGGCCGGCGTGGTCGAGTTCGCCGTCAAGCGCATCAAGAGTGAGCTGCTGCCCAAGTACCCGCACGTCGACGATGTGGTGGGCCTGGAGCACACCTACGGCTGCGGCGTGGCCATCGACGCGCCCGACGCGATCATCCCGATCCGCACGCTGCGCAACATCAGCCTCAACCCCAACTTCGGCGGCGAGGTGATGGTGGTGAGCCTGGGCTGCGAGAAGCTGCAGCCCGAGCGCTTGCTGCCGCCGGGCTCGTTCGCGATCGTCGATGAACGCAATGTCGCCGACGTCGGCGCGACCGAAGAGCCGAAGCTCGACGTGGTGTGCCTGCAAGACGATGCGCACGTCGGCTTCATGTCGATGATCGACTCGGTGATGGCGATGGCCGAAGAACACCTCGAACGCCTGAACGCGCGCCGCCGCGAAACCGTGCCGGCCAGCGAGCTGGTGGTGGGCGTGCAGTGCGGCGGCAGCGATGCGTTCAGCGGCGTCACCGCCAACCCGGCCGTGGGTTTCTGCACCGACCTGCTGGTGCGTGCCGGCGCGACGGTGATGTTCTCCGAAAACACCGAAGTGCGCGACGGCATCGACCAGCTCACCTCGCGCGCCAGCACACCCGAGGTGGCCGACGCGATGATCCGCGAGATGGCCTGGTACGACGCCTACCTCGCCAAGGGCCGCGTCGACCGCAGCGCCAACACCACGCCGGGCAACAAGGCGGGTGGGCTGTCCAACATCGTCGAGAAGGCGATGGGCTCCATCGTCAAGAGCGGCAGCGCGCCGATCACCGGTGTGTTGTCACCCGGTGAGAAAGTGAAGCAGAGAGGCTTGATCTACGCCGCCACCCCGGCCAGCGATTTCATCTGCGGCACCCTGCAGCTCGCGGCCGGCATCAACCTGCATGTGTTCACCACCGGCCGCGGCACGCCCTACGGCCTGGCCGAGGTACCTGTAATCAAGGTGGCCACGCGCAGCGACCTCGCGCGGCGCTGGCACGACCTGATGGACGTGAACGCCGGCCGCATCGCCGACGGCGACGCCACCATCGAAGAGGTGGGCTGGGAACTCTTCAGCCTGATGCTCGACGTGGCCAGCGGCAAGAAGAAGACCTGGGCCGAGCGGTGGAAGCTGCACAACGCGCTGGTGCTGTTCAACCCTGCTCCGGTGACCTGAGCGCCCGCCTCCGTTCGCCCTGAGCTCGTCGAGGGGTGCGCGGTGCCCCGCGCTGGCTTCTCATGACAACAAAAGGAGACAAGACATGCACGAGAGTTCATCGGCGCCCCGCCGCCACTTCCTGAAAGCCGCTGCCGGCACCGGCCTCGCAACGCTGGGCAGCGCAGCGCTCGCCCAAGCCTTCGAGTTCAAGCCGAACCAGCGCTACCCCGACCCGGCGGTGCAGATCCTCGACCCGAGTTTTGCCAAGTACCGCATCTACAGCAGCACCATCGAGCAGGTGGCCACCGGCATGCGCTGGGCCGAAGGGCCGGTGTACTTTCCCGACGGCGGCTATGTGCTGGTGAGCGACATCCCCAACAACCGCATCATGAAGTACAGCGAGAAAGACGGCAGCTTCACCGTCTTCCGCAACGCGGCCAACTACGCCAATGGCAACACACGCGACCGTCAAGGCCGCCTCGTGACCTGCGAGCACTCGGTGACGCGGCGCATCACCCGCACCGAGAACAACGGCAAGATCACCGTGCTGGCCGACAGCTTCGAAGGCAAGCGCCTCAACGCGCCGAACGACATCGTCGTCAAGTCCGACGACAGCATCTGGTTCACCGACCCGCTGTTCGGCATCAACGGCGAATGGGAAGGCTCGCGCGCCAAGCCCGAGCAGGCCACGACCAACGTCTACCGCATCGGTGCCGACGGCAAGATCGCCGCGATGATCACCGAGCTCGTCAACCCGAACGGGCTGGCTTTCTCACCCGACGAGAAGAAGCTTTACGTCGTCGAATGGAAGGGCACGCCCAACCGCAGCATCTGGAGCTACGACGTCGCCGCCGACGGCAGCTGCAGCAACAAGACCAAGCTGATCGACGCCGCCGACCAGGGCGCGCTCGACGGCTTCAGGGTCGATCGCGACGGCAACCTCTGGTGCGGCTGGGGCAGCAACGGCGCACTGCAACCCGAGCCCACCGACGTCGGTGGGCGCAAGGTCTACCAGCTCAAGGGCAAGTCCGAAGATCTCGATGGCGTGATGGTGTTCAGCCCGCAAGGCAAGCCCCTCGCTCACATTCGCCTGCCCGAGCGCTGCGAGAACCTGTGCTTCGGCGGGCCGAAGAACAACCGCCTCTACATGGCGAGCTGCCATTCGCTGTACGCTTTCTACGTCGAAGCGCACGGGGCGGTTTGATCAGCTGGCGAACAGGCTTGCGAGCCGATTGACCGCCGCATCGGACGCCGCGCGGTCGGGCGTGCTGTCGGCATTGCCGAAGTCGCCTTCGGCCTGCGCCTGCACCAGGATGCCGTCGCGCCGCGGTACGACCGAGAGGTTGTGGCCGCGCCAGGTGATGCCGTAGTTCACCTCGGGCTGCGGGATCAGCCGCGCCGTCTGGCCGCGCACCGGGATGATCGACTCGTCGCCCAGCAAGGCACGCGCGCCGTAGCCGGTGGCGTTGACCAGCGTGCGCTCCTTCAGAGAAGCGAACTGGCGCGGGCTCTCGAACTCGCGTTGCACGATCTCGCCGCCTTCGCGAAAAAAGTCGTCCATCAGCAGGCGCGTGTACGACGGCAGATTGAACACCAGCTGGCTGTAGCGCCGCACGTGCGGCACGGCGAACGGGTGCTGCTCGCGCGACAACGGCTGCGAGCGCGGGCGGATGTCGCTCAGCAGCAGCCGTTCGAGCTCGGGGTACTCGGGCTCGGTGTGCGTCTCGGGCGCTGCGCCCGCTGGCATCGGCTGATCGAACGGCGTGTCGGACAGCACGTAGCCATCACGCCACTCGACCGGGTCGCCCGCCAGGCCGAGCAGGCTCTGGTAGGTGCGGAAGGAGTAGCGCGCCATCGCCTCCCAGCGCTGCTGGAACTCGGGCGTCGCGTTGGCTTCGGTGCAGATGCGAGAGTCGGGCGACCACACACCGGTGGCCGCCGACGAACGCACTTCGGGCGGCCGATCACGGCAATAGATGCGCACCTTCAGCCCGGCACGCTGCGCCACGCGCGCAGACGTGAGGCCGATGGCACCGCAGCCGATCACCGCCAGGTTTTTCTGTTTCGTGGCGAGCGCCAGGCGCACCGCCAGCATCGCCGAGCCCCACGAGAGCGACCAACCGCTGCCGCCGTGGCCGTAGTTGTGGATCACGGTCTGGTGGCGCAGCTGCTGCGCCTCGATACGCGGGCCTTCGGCCCGGAAGGGGCGAGTGCAGACAGAGACGTCGATGATGCGGTCGGGTCTGGCACGGATGGAGGCCAGCGCTGGAAACGGGGCGAATGCGGGGTGTTCAGAGGCCGCAGCACTCGGCGCTTCTTGTGCCGACACTGCGCTCGTGAAGGGGACCGATGAAAACGAAACCAGCGTTGCGCTGGTCTTGCCGATGAAGTGGCGACGGTGCATGGAAGTTGTCTGAGCCAGTAACGGCTGATTGTGCTGCTTGGCGATCCCTGCAGAGAAGCACAACGGGTTTCATCGTCAAGAGAGGAGCACGACTTGCTGAGCCCATGGTCATGGTCGTCCATGGAGCCATCGTCAGCCGGCCCATCAGGGGTACTGGTGCCCGCGCTGCGTGCGTCGTACATCCGCTGCGGGCAGGCCCGTGGTGGGGCCTCTGCCTGGCAGGGCAGAGGCAGCGGTGCGCGTGCTGCCCGACGCATCGGTGTCCATGCCCACGGTGCCTTGCCACACACTCCGGGCTCTGTCGTTGCCCGTGCACTCTGAATCCTTGAACGCCGGGCTGCTGGTGGACTCGATCATGTTGGCGCCCGCCGTGAGCTGCGTCGAGAAGCTCGCAGGAAGGCCGGTATCCACTGCCTGCATACCTGCTTACTGAATCTTGCGGATGGTCTGGTTACCTTGGTCCGTCACGTACAGATTGGTGCCATCGGTGGTGACGCCAACTGGATTCTTGAAACGCGCCTCTGCGCCTGTGCCGTCAGTCGACCCACTGCTGCCCGCCGTGCCCGCCAGCGTGGTGACCACTCCCGTGGCAATCACCACTTTGCGCACGGCTTGGTTGTAGCGGTCCGCCACGTACAGATTGGCACCATCGGTGGTGATTTCCATGGGTTCATGGAAGCGCGCCGCCGCGCCCGTGCCGTCAACAGAGCCACTGCTGCCTGCCGTACCCGCCAACGTGGTGACTGCGCCCGTGGCAATCACTACCTTGCGGATGGTGCTGTTGCCATAGTCCACCACATAGAGGTTGGTGCCGTCGGTGGTTATTCCAACGGATTCGTTGAAGCGCGCCGCTGTACCCGTGCCGTCAGCAGAACCACTGCTGCCCGCTGTGCCCGCCAACGTAGTGACCGCGCCCGTGGCAATCACCAGCTTGCGGATGGTGTTGTTGGCGCTGTCCATCACGTACAGGTTGGTGCCGTCGGTGGTGATGCCAGTGGGTTGGCTGAACCGCGCCGCCGCGCCCGTGCCGTCAACAGAGCCACTGCTGCCTGCCGTACCCGCCAACGTGGTGACTACGCCGGTGGCAATCACCACCTTGCGGATGGTGTGTGCGGTCTGTTCTGTCACGTACAAGTTGGTGCCGTCAGTGGTGACTCCGGTGGGGTCGGAGAAGAGCGCTGCTGCGCCCGTACCGTCCGCAGAACCACTGCTACCCGCTGCGCCAGCCAAGGTGGTGACCACACCTGTGGCAATCACGACCTTGCGCAGGGTGTTGTTGCTGCCGTCCGCCACGTACAGGTTGGTGCCGTCGGTAGCAATTCCACGCGGATCGTGGAAGAGCGCCGCGGCACCCGTGCCGTTCGTAAAACCACTGCTGCCTGCCGTGCCCGCCAGCGTCGTCACCTGGGTGCCGAGCGCAAGCGCCTTGCCCTGGATGGAGCCGCCCATTTGCGATGTGTTGGACGTGCCGGTGCCACCAGAGTACTCGCCGCCCCCGCCACCCCCACCACCGCACGCGGCGAGCAGGGTCGTGAACAGCAGGGCGAGCGGGAGGAGGAAGGTCTTGAAGGTTTTCATGGCGATGGCGTTCACTGAATCTTGCGGATGGTGTTGTTGCTGGTGTCCGCCACATACAGGTTGGTACCGTCGGTTGTGATGCCATTTGGGCTAAAGAAGCGCGCCGCTGCGCCTGTGCCGTCCTCCGCGCTGTGGCTACCGGCCGTGCCCGCCAGCGTCGTGACCACGCCCGTTGCAATCACCACCTTGGAGATGGTGGAGCTGGATTCCGCCACATACAGGTTGACGCCATCGGTGGTGATCCCTTGAGGGCCGCCGGCCGTGCCCGGCAGTGTCGTGACCACGCCCGTTGCAATCACCCCCTTGCGGATGCTGGTGTCGCTTCTGGAGATCACATACAGGTTGGCGCCATCGAAGGTGATCCCTCCCGGCAGCACGAAGCGCGCCGCGGCGCCTGTGCCGTCGTCACGACCAAGGTTGCCGGCCGTGCCCGCCAGTGTCGTGACCACGCCCGTTGCAATCACTACCTTGCGGATGGTCCCGTTTTGCGTGTCGGCGACGTACAGATTGGAGCCGTCGGTCGTGATCCCTTCCGGATCGCCGAACAGCGCGGCTGTACCCGTACCGTCCGCAGAGCCTCTTCTGCTGCCCGCCAGCGTGGTAACCACGCCCGTGGCAATCACTACCTTGCGGATGGTGCTGTTGGTGGTGTCCGCCACGTACAGGTTGGTACCGTCGGTGGTGATTCCCTGCGGGTTGTAGAAGCGCGCTGCCGTGCCTGTTCCATCAGCAGAACCCCTGCTGCCCGCAGTACCTGCGACGGTGGTGACCATGCCCGTGGCAATCACCACCTTGCGGATGGTGTGGTTCGTTGTGTCCGCCACATACAAGTTGGTGCCGTCGGTGGCAATTCCGCGCGGGTTGTCGAAGCGTGCTGCTGTGCCAGTGCCGTCCGTCGATCCACTGACCATAGGCGAGCCCGCCAGCGTTGTCACTTGGGTGAACGGTAGTGCCCATGCCGCGTACAGCGTGACGCTGGCCGTGTCGACGTACAGGTTGGCACCCGCCGCGTAAGGCGTGCCGCTGCTGCCTTCGGATGCGATGTTCCAGCCGGTGAAGGTGTAGCCCGTCTTCACCAGCGCACCAGTGTTGCCCAGCACCGTGGTGATGGCGCCAGCGGCATAAGCGGTGGCGTCCACCGGAGCGGTGCCGCCGGTGTTGCCATTGCCGTTGTAGCTGACGGTGTAGTGCGGTGCCCACACCGCATACAGCGTCACATCGACTGATCCCATCGTGATGCTGGCACCCGGCGCGTAGGCCGTGCCGCTGCCGTCGGCTGCTGTGTTCCAGCCGGCGTAGGTGTAGCCCGTCTTCACCAGCGCACCGGTATTGCCCAGCACGGTGCCGCTGGCGCCAGCGGCATAAGCGATGGAGTCCACCGGAGCGGTGCCGCCGGTGTTGCCATTGCCGCTGTAGCTGAGCGTGTAGTGCGGTGCCCATACCGCATACAGCGTCACATCGACTGATCCCATGGTGATGCTGGCACCCGGCGCGTAGGCCGTGCCGCTGCCGTCAACCGCCGTGTTCCAGCCGGTGAAGACATAACCCGCCGCCTTCACCAGCGCACCGGTGTTGCCCAGCACGGTGGCGCTGGCGCCAGCGGCATACGCGGTGGCGTCCACCGGGGCTGTGCCGCCGGTGTAGCCGTTGCCGTCGTAGTGAACCGAGTGGGTCGGCACCCACGCCGCATACAGCGTGACGTTGGCCGAGCTGATGGCCAGGCTGGCGCCGGCCGCATAGGCCGTGCCGCTGCCATCGGCCGCGATGTTCCAGCCGGTGAAGGCGTAGCCCGTCTTCACCAGCGCGCCGGTGTTGCCGAGCACCGTGGCCGTGCTGCTTGCCGCGTAGGCCGTGGAGTCGCTGGGCACGCTGCCGCCGGTGCTGCCGTTGGCGTTGTAGACCACAGCGTAGGTGGCGGCCGCGGGTGAACTGCCACCGCCACCGCCCCCACCGCCGCACGCGGCGAGCAGAGTCGTGAACAGCAGGAACAGCGGGAGGAGGAAGGTCTTGAAAGTCTTCATGGCAGGCTCAGATGAAAGCGGGAGGCAGGGTTCGGCAAGATCTTGGCAGGCAGCCACTCAAAGCATCGCGCTCAGCATCACGCCCAGCCCGATGACGCTGACCAGCCACACGCCGGTGCGCAGGTACTCAACGCCCAGGTAGTACACGGGCACGTAGACGATGCGGGCCCAGAAGAACAGCGTGGCGCCGCTCTCGATGCGCGGGCTGCTGAGGCCCGCCGCATGCGCGGTGAGCGCGATGGCCGCGAAGAGCACGAAGTTCTCGAGCGTGTTGCGTGCAGTGCGCTCGGCGCGGCCGGCCAGGCCGGTGGGCTCGGGCAGGCCCTCACGGTTGCCGGTGACCACTTGCAGGCCGCCGGCCGACAAGATGCGCGCGCGGATCAGGCTGGCCACCAGCAGCAGCAGCCAGGTGATGACGGCCATCCAGGCCACATAGGTGAGGGTCGGTGTCATTTCAGAACGCTCCACCGGGGAACCACGGCGCGCCTTTGACGCGTGCGGGGTCGACGTAGAAGGTCTTGATCGGCACGAGTTCGGCGCGGCCCTTGAGCTCGGGGTCGGTCTCGTAGTGTTCTTCGCCTTCACCGCGCTTCCTGGGCTTGCCGGCGGCCTGGTCGAACATCGGGCGGATGCAGCCTTCGCGTGCTTCTTCGGCCCGTTCGGCCGAGATCGGCCGGCGCTTGGCGAAGGGCTGCGAGCCGAGGTGCAGCATCTCGCCCACCAGGCGCACGGGTTGGCTCAGGTCGATGAGTTCCTGCTCGGCGTTGAAGCCCACCAGCACCTTGGCCGCGCCGCGCAGTTCGTACTGCACGACCTTGTAGCGTTTGGGGCCGTTGCGTGCCGCCGAGCCCCAGGGTGCGTCGGGGTTGTTCTCGGAGCTGCCGATGTAGAAGTAGCGTGCGTTGGCGGCGGGCACGGGCGGCAGCGGGTAGCGTTCGGCCCAGCTGTTGTGCATGTCGGCAAACAGCCGGCGAAACTCGGCCGGTTCGGCGCTGGTGGCGGAATAGGCGAACACCGGCATCACGGCGTTCGACATCGAATAGCCGTCGATTTCGAACACGCTGTTGGCGGCGCCTTCGGTGGGGCGCGCGAACGCGGGGAACGGCTGCAGTGGCGCCTTCACCTCATTGAGCCGGAGGCTCTTGCCATCGGGCGCGAGCTTCCAGTGCCCGGCAAGCAGCAGGTCGACCGAGCCGCCCATGAATGCGAAGCAGAAGGTGCGGTCGTCAAGCACGGCCATCTGGGCCTGCGTCTCGCTGCCGGATTGCACGTATTCGCCCACGAAGGCGCGTTCGGCGGGGGTGAGGGGCGTGGCTGCTTCGACAGGTGGGGTCATGGTGGAGGCGGTGAAGAGCAGAAAGGCCAGCGCGGCTGTGAAGACCGTGGGGCGCTGCGTGGAGAGATGTGTCTTGGGCATGGGATTGCTGTGGATGAGACGGCGCGCGGCGTCTTGTCGGCGTGAGCCGGCAGTGTGGGCAAGCGCAGATGCGCCGGCTTGAAGCCACGCGACACCGCCCGTGCGTATGGCACGGTATGACGTGTTTAGTGGGTGTCGGGCAACACGCCGGAGCGGCCCTGCGGCGAGTACAGCGTGACGTTGGCCGAGCCGACGGTCAGGCCGGCTCCCGGCGCGTAGGCCGTGCCACTGCTATCGGCCGCGGTGTTCCAGCCGGAAAGCGTATAGCCCGTGCTCACCAGCGCGACGGCAAGCACCAAAGGCATTGCATGCTGGAGACCATAGAACAGATGACGACCCGACAGCATGACTACTCCCATTTCTGAAGAACTCACACCCGCAAGAACTGCGGGGGAGGCATGAACAAAATCCTTCGTTCATGCTATGGAAGTAGGGGCGCGGTTGTCTTGAATCAAACCGACATCTGCAGCGCGCCTTTACACCTGGGGACAACAAAACTCCCAGTCGCAGGTACAAGCCCGCCCGCATGGCCAGCAGCGATCAACGCACCTTCAGCGCCTGCCTGAGGCGGTAAGGCCAGTGGGACTCCTGGGTCTCAATCGCGAATTGCAAATCAGTTGGATTCAAACCTGAGTAGCGCTTCACTTCTCGGCACAAGTGCGCTTGATCGGAGAATCCCATTTCATACGCCACGTCCACCAAGGGCTGACCACCGAAGGCGTTTAGTTTGCGTCCTCGCGTCAATATCGACTCCATGCGCGCCAGCCCACGAAGCGAACGCATGGGAAGTCCCAATTGTCCTTTTATCAACCGCTCCCGTTGGCGCGTGCTTTGCCCAAGGGTTGAAGCAGATGCACGCAACGCCACAGCGTCAACCCAGTCATTGAACAACGTCAATCCATCCGGCAGGCTTGTCACGGGCTGCTGAACGCGGAGCGACCTCCAACGAGGCGTTAAAAATGCCTCAACAATTTGAATGCGTGTCAGATCGTCGCTGGCCTTCAAGACAGCAATGGCCATCTTCTGCCAATCTCGATCAAGTACAGATTGCAGGCCCTTGGCTTGGTCAAGCAAGCTTGAGACATTCAATTTGGTCAACGCATGAAATGCATCCGGAAAGAAGGTGAGCGAAAACCCAGCCGCTGGGCCATGGCTCTGCCAAACGTTGGGTTGTGTGCGAGGACCGCGCAAAACAACGCGCCGTGACGAAGGGGGTAACCCATCTTCACCAATCTGAATCGGCGACCTTCCACCGTGGATCGACCAAATGACGCTCACCAGCGGAGACACCGGCAAATGACTCAAACTCTGCTTTGGACTCAACTTAGCGTCCATAGTGTCACGCACCACATAAGCACAGACACAATCTGCCAGCACGGGCGAAGGCAGGAATAGCGATGTGCGCGTATCGGGGTGTATGGCCCCGTCATCCTCGTTGAGGGGGGCGGCCACATCGTGTGCCGTGCATGCCACCTTCATGCTGTCAACCAGCATCGAACCCACCGTCTTGGCGCCGTCGTTGGAGGTGGCCCAATACGCCACCACCGGCGCACTGGCGTGCAACGCTCGCCGCGTGATAACGGGCATACGGCAGGTGGCCTGCGGTCGAACTTTCAACGGCGGCCACAAAGCGCACCATCGGCGACCACCCGCCGTGCGCCTCCAGCGCGCGGACAACGACGTAATAGGCTCGGGCACGTGTCATGACCACGAGCCTAACTCACACAGTTCGCGTTCAGGCTGCCCAGAGACGCCAAGAACATCACGACTGCCGGCAGTCCGGGTGAGCCTCCACCGAGCGGTTGACCTGGGACAGCGCCACGACAGGATATTTCAGCTCTTTGGCGAGCGCCCTAGGGCCTTGAGCATCGTGCTGATCCGGCAAGGCTCACGTCGGCTAGCAGCCTGGATTGCCCTTATGGCCGCGCCGCCAGCACGCTTGAAAACTCCGCGTCTTTCCAATACGGCTCGAAGTCTGTGTCTTGCATGAACTGTCGACCTCGAAGCCTAGTTGCTGCCCGAAACGTTCGAGCACGCACTCAATCACCTGCTCTATCACGAGATCGACCTGAATGGCTTCGATGCCCGCTTCCACAACGATGAGGTCGGTGCGAGCGTCTTGCCGCGAGGCGTCGGCTCGAGAGAACCGGCAGTTCCCGTCAGTGAAAGAGAACACCTCCGGCCTCGCGTCGACCGTGATCTGCTCGGCGTACTGGACGGTCGAACCCACGCAAAGAGAGCACACGGAAGGGCGTGTAGATGAGCCGCGAATAGCCCGGCGCTTCAACATGAACGCGAATTCCATCCGCAAACGGAGATCCCAGTTCGGCGGGGACGTTGACATTTGCCGTGAGCGCGTACGAAGTCAGCTTGCATGCGATGTGGATGGTGTCGCCGACACAGGTTCGATTCAGGCACCACACGTTGTAGACAACATGCGGGAGCGCTCTGTGGGTTGATTTCCGTGCAAGAACCTGCGGTTCGATCAAGTTGTTGACGGGCTGTCTTATGGAATTGAAGTCAACACCACAGAATCGCGCGGCCCCTCCGTGAGCCGCTTTCGCGCCTCTTCATTTTCCGTTCATGTCACGAGGTAGATTTATGACACACACGACCGTGCGCGCCCACTGGGTCGCGACTTCCCTGTCCGCCGTTGCTGCGCTCATGCTGGCCACGCTCGCCGCTTGTGGCGGCGGGGGCTCCTCAGGGGATTCCGTCCCCCTGGCGCCACCGTCCCAGACCACGGTTGCCAGCTACACGGTTCGCGACTTCAGCTTCGTCGATGCCAGTAACTACGCGCTGCGCTATTACTACAGCGACAACGTCGCCGATTCAACGGGCCTCTACACCTACTACGACGTACGCGAAGCCCTCGGCAACGGCAAGCCTGCCGTCGTGGTGTACAGCACCAACCGCTACGTCAGCGCCAGCGGCTGGCACACGCCGTTGAACGGCGCGACACCCAATACCAGCACCGCGGGGGCGACGAGCAATTACACCTACAACTACGGCTATACCGGCCAGTCGGCGCGCACAGACAGCGACGTCAGCGGCCAGTCGATCGCAAGCGTCGTTGCACTGGCGCAAGACCTGAGCGTCAACACCTCGTCCACCTTGAACGGCGTTTCGACGGCTGGCCTCTCGGGCACGATGCCAACGGGCGCCAAGGTCCGCAAGATCGTCAACACCGACCTCAGCACGCCGGTCGGCTACGACCCGACCGACGGCACCGTCGGCAACGGCGTGACCAGCCTGGCCACCCTGGTCACGGCCTTCCCGGTGCCAGCCGCCGGCACCACGATCACCACCTCGAATTCGGTGACGATGGGCGGTCTGCACGGCACTGCCGGTTGCGGCACGACGGTGTGCTTGCAAGAGCGCATGCGGGTGGCCTTCGGTGGCGGCACCAGCGTCACGTACTACCTGTGCGACGTCAACACCAGCACGTCGGTGCAAAGCAACTGTACGGTCGCCGGCACCGGCAGCTTCGCGAACGGCATTGCGGCCGACGGCACGACACCGATCATGACCTTCTCCGGGCTGCCCGCCGCCGCCAGCGTGCAGACCTTCACCCGCGTTTTCGTGCAACTCGCCGGCAAGGTGTACTTCGGCTTCCAGGACAAGCTGACGACATCGACCCAGACGCGCCTGAACAATGTGGCCTTCGAAGCGCTGAGCAGTGCGCTGGGCATCACCCCGCCTTCGATCCCAACCCACCCGGTCTCGACTGGCGGAATCTGGAGCGTCAACTACGCCGGCGGCGACACCGGCAACTGCACCGCGATGGCCGTCAATGCCGCTGGCCACGTGATCGGCATCTGCACCTCAACCGGACTGGGCGGCAGCTTCATCGTCAGCGGCACGGCAGCCGCCGACGGCAGCCTCACGCTCGGCAGCACCACCAGCGACGCGAGCTTCAGCGGATCGCTCGGCGCCACGACCGGTTCCGGCCCGTGGCACAGCACCAGCCTGTCGGCCTCGGGCACGTGGGCAGCCACCCGCCAGTGAGTCAATGAACGCCCGGCAGGCGCGATGCCACCGGGGGCGGACTGGTTCCGCCCTCGGGGCGCGATGCCGCGCTCATGGACCCGCGCCGTTACGCCGCAGCGGTTTGAACATGTTCATGCCGCTGATGCCGTAGCCGATCGATCGGTACAAGGCCTGCGCGCCAGTGTTGAAGCTGAAGACGTGCAGGGCCAGCGAAAACAAGCCATGCGAGACGGCGAACTTCTCGATCAGGTCGAGCGCCGCCTTTGCGTAGCCCCGCCCGCGGTACTCGGGTTGGATGCGGATGTTGTAGACGTAGCCCGAGCGCACACCGCCGCTCTCAACGATGGCGAACCAGAGCACGCCGAGGGGCTCTCCGGTGGGGTGGTGCTGGATTTCGAAGACGAAGTGATCGGGCGTCTGCAGGCCCTGGTGCAACAGACCACGGAATTCGCTGCGGGCGCGCTCCAGCGCCAACTCACTCGGCCACCGGCCCGATTGAACGTTATCGGTGGCATACCCAGCGATGGCCTCTTCGGCGAACGACTCGAACGCTTCCGTTCGCATGGGAGTCAGGATGATCACGGTCGCCCCTCGCCCAGCGCCCGCCGCTCGGCATCATGGTGTGGTGGATGGCTCCACTATCTCACCATGCACGGCCGCTTCGGATCAAATTTCCAATCGCGAATGAGGTATTGCATGGCCACCGCGTCGTCGCGTGCGCCCAGACCGTGCTGCTTGTAGAGCGCATGGGCTTTCTCCACCTCGGCCATGTCGAGCTCGACGCCGAGGCCGGGCTTCTTCGGCACCTGCACGTGGCCGCCGACGATCTGCAGAGGCTCTTTCGTCAGGCGCTGGCCGTCTTGCCAGATCCAGTGCGTGTCGATGGCGGTCACGCGGCCGGGTGCGGCAGCGCCGACGTGGGTGAACATCGCGAGCGACACGTCGAAGTGGTTGTTCGAGTGCGAACCCCAGGTGAGGCCCCAGTCGCGGCAGGTCTGCGCCACACGCACCGAGCCGGCCATGGTCCAGAAGTGCGGGTCGGCGAGCGGGATGTCGACCGACTGCAGGCTCAGTGCGTGCGTGAGTTGCCGCCAGTCGGTGGCGATCATATTGGTGGCGGTGGGCAGGCCAGTGGCACGGCGAAACTCAGCCATCACCTCGCGGCCCGAGAAGCCTTCTTCGGCGCCGCAGGGGTCTTCGGCATACGCCACCACGCCGTGCAGGTCGCGCATCAGGCGCACAGCCTCTTTCAGCATCCAGCCGCCGTTCGGGTCGAGCGTGACGCGCGCTTGTGGAAAGCGCTCGTGCAGCGCCCTCACCGCCTCGACCTCGGCGTCACCACTGAGCACGCCGCCCTTGAGCTTGAAGTCGTTGAAGCCATAGCGTGCACGGGCGGCTTCGGCCAGGCGCACCACCGAGGCCGGTGTCATGGCCATCTCGTGGCGCAGGCGCTGCCAGTCGTCGGCATCGGCGGCTTCATCCGCCGGCGTGGCGTAAGGCAGGTCGGTGCGTGTGCGGTCGCCGACGAAGAACAGGTAGCCCAGCATCTCAACCGAGTCGCGCTGCTGGCCTTCGCCGAGCAGTGCGGCAACGGGCAGGTCGAGGTGCTGGCCCAGCAAATCGAGCATGGCCGATTCGATGGCGGTGACCACGTGGATGGTGGTGCGCAGATCAAAGGTCTGCAGGCCGCGGCCACCTGAGTCGCGGTCGGCAAACAGGTCGCGCACGGTGCGCAACACGCGTTGCACGTCGCCCACCGGCTGGCCGATGACGAGCGTGCTGGCGTCTTCGAGCGTCTGGCGGATCTTCTCGCCACCCGGCACCTCGCCCACGCCACTGCGGCCGGCGTTGTCGGTGAGCAGCACCAGGTTGCGTGTGAAGAAGGGGCTGTGTGCGCCGCTCAGGTTGAGCAGCATCGAGTCGCGGCCGGCGACCGGGATCACGCGCATCGCGGTGATCCTGGGGGTGGAGGTGGTGTGCGTTGCCATGGGTGCGCCTGTTCGTTGCGTGGGGTTCGGTGTGTCGTTCAGTGTGTTGTTCAGTCAGCGGTGATCTTGCGCGTCTCGATCACGCTCTTCCAGCGTGCGAACTCGGACTGCTGGAAGCTCGCGAACTGCGCCGGCGTGTTGGCCACGACCTCGATGCCGATCTTCGCGAAGTCGGCCTTGACCTGCGGGTCGTTGAGCGCAGCCACCAGCGCGGTATGCAGCTTGGTCTTCACCTCGGCGGGCAGGCCCTTGGGCGCGGCGATGCCTTGCCACGAGTAAACGTCGACACCCTTCACGCCGCTCTCGCTGAGCGTGGGCACGTCGGGCAGCACAGCAGAGCGCTTGTCGCCGGTGACGGCCACCGCGCGCAGCTTGCCCGAGGCGATGTGCTGCAGCACGGCGTTGACGTTCTGGAACGAGGCGTCGACCTGGCCACCCAGCAAGTCTTGGATCGCCGGGGCACCGCCCTTGTAGGGAATGTGTGCACCGCTGGTGCCGGTCTGCAGCCAGAAGAGTTCAGCGGTGAGGTGGTCGGACGAGCCGTTACCCGACGACGCGAAGGTCATCTTGCCCGGGTCTTTCTTGGCGGCGGCGATCACGTCGGCCACGGTCTTCAGCGGCGATGCGGCGGGCACGACCAGCACGTTGGGCGCGCGCACGGCCACGGTGAGCAGGTCGAAGTCTTTCAGCGCGTCGTACGGTATGCCCTTGATGAGGTGCGGCGCGATCACGAAGGGGCCGAGCGAAGACACCAGCAGCGTGTAGCCGTCGGGTGCGGCACGCTTCACCTGCCCCGCGCCGATGGTGCCGGTGGCACCGGCGCGGTTGTCGACGATGAAGGTCTGGCCGAACGCGGTTTGCAGCGGCACCGTGAGCACGCGGGCCAGGCTGTCGGTGGACCCGCCGGGCGGGAACGGCACGACGATGGTCACCGGCTTGTCGGGCCAGGCGGCCTGGGCCGGGGTGCCGACGAAGGCAGCGATCGAGAGGGCGAGGGTGAGCAGCAGTCGGGTCATGGGGGGGTCTCCAGCAGATCTGATTGGTAGCGCTAACAGTATTCTATGGTAGCGCTACCTTTTGAAGCCGCAAAGCCCCCTGCGGAAGCAAGCTTCAGCCGCTGGCCCGCTCGATGATCTGGAAGCCGAGGTCGACCACCTTGTCGGCCACTGGCCGGCCTTCGGCCCGGTCGACGATGAAGCGCGCGGCCTGGCGGCCGATGCCGGTGCCGTCGATGCGCACGGTGCTCAGCGCGGGGTGCGCGTCGCCCGCGAACGCGAGGTCGCCGAAGCCCACCACCGCCAAGCGGCCGGGCACGGCGATGCCGCGGGCGCCGGCTTCGGTAAGCACGCCCAGCGCCAGCAGGTCGGAGCTGCAGAACAGCGAGTCGACCGCAGGCGCGGTGTCGAGCAGCTGCGTCAGGCCGAAGCGGCCGCCGCCCAGCGTGGTGGGTGCCGGCACATGGCGCACCGGCACGTCGGCCGCGTTGCGCGCCATGCCCAGGCGCACGGCCTCGTCGATGAAGCCCTGGTTGCGGCGCTGCGCGCGCTCGTCGTCGCCACTCAGCAGCGCAGGGTGGCGCCGGCCCTTGGCGTGCAGGTGGCGGGCCACGGCTGCGCCGGCCTGGGTGTGGGAGAAGCCGACCAGCATGTCGATTGGCGTGGGCGTGAGGTCCCAGGTCTCGACCACCGGGATGCCGGCCGCCAGCAGCCGGCGCCGGCCGGCGGCTGAATGCATGATGCCGGTGAGCACGATGCCGTCGGGCCGTCGGCCGATGATGGCGTCGAGCAGCGCGTCTTCGCGCGACTCGGTGTAGCCACTCTGGCCCAGCATGAGCTGATAGCCGGCATCGGCCAGCGCCGCGGTCAGCGACTCCAGCATCTCCATGAACACCGGACCCGAGATGGTGGGCACCACCGCCGCCACCAGGCGGCTGCGCGACGAGGCGAGCCCGCCAGCCATGCGGTTCGGTACATAGCCCGTGCGCGCCACGGCGTCACGCACCTTGGCCAGCGTGTCCTTCGCGACGTGGTCGGGCGTGTTGAGTGCACGCGAGGCGGTGATGGGCGACACGCCGGCCAGCCGGGCCACGTCGCCGAGGGTGATGCCACCGCCGCCGCGGCGAGGGCGTCTTGCGGTGGGGGGGTCTTCGGCGGTCATGCAGCAGTGTAGCTTTGCGGATGACACCGCTACCATTCACTGGCGCACCCCCGCTCCGGAACGAGCCACGCTGCGCGCGTGGGCTCCGTTCGGGCTGAGCTCGTTACTGATTGATCCTTTCACGGACTTTTTGCCGCTTTTTCGCAGTTTGCAAGGCAGCCACCGGTGCTGCAATTCAAGACATGCAAGCCGCCGAACAACTCTTCTTCGAAGGCACACGCCAGATCGCCGCCCACAACTATGCGGACGCGGAAGACTGCTTCCGCCGCACGGTGGCGATCGCCCCGCACCTGGCCGAAGCCCATGCCAACCTCGGCTGGCTGCTCGACGAAGCCAATGCGCCCGAAGAAGCCGATGCCTGCTACCGCCGCGCGCTGGCGCTGAACGCGTCGAACCCGCAGATCCACCTCAACTACGGCGCCCTGCTCGCCCGGATGAAGCGCTTTCGCGAGGCCGAGGCGGCGTACCTGACCGCGCTGCAGCTCAACCCGCAATCGGCCGCCGCGTGGTCGAACCTCGGCGTGCTGTGCGCACAGATGGCGCGCTGCGCCGAAGCGATCACCTGCTGCGTGAACAGCCTGCTGATCGACCCCGACTACGCCAAGGCGCACATCAACCTCGCCTACCTCTACCTGCGGCAAGGCCGCTTCGAAGAAGGCTGGGCGCACCTCGAACGGCGCACGTGGAAGTACACGCCGCCGCAAGGCATCGACTGTCCGCGCTGGCGCGGCGAGTCCTTGCAGGGCAAGTCCATCCTCGTCGGCCATGAAGGCGGGCTGGGCGACATGATTCACTTCGCGCGCTATGCGCAGGTCTTGCGCGACCAGGGCGCGCGCCGCATCACGCTGGTGTGCCCACCGGCCTTGCTGACACTGCTGGCCACGATGCCCGGTGCCGACGAGGTGCTGAGCCTCGACGCTGCACTGCCGGCAGGCAACTGGGATTGCTGGGCGTCGTTGATAAGCCTGCCGTATCACTGCAAGACGCGCCTGCACAGCGTTCCTGCCTCGCTGCCGTACCTGCGTGCGAACCGCCACGCCGCCGCGCGTTGGAACGCCCTGCTCCCGCCGGCTCGCCTGCGTGTCGGGCTGGTGTGGCAAGGCAACCCGAAGTTCGAGAACGACGACGAGCGCTCGATCGCATCGCTCGACCTGCTGCAGCCGCTGGGCGGCATAGCCGGCGTGAGCTTCATCAGCCTGCAGAAAGGCCGCGGCGAAGCGCAGGCCAAGAACCCGCCCCAGGGCCTGGACCTCGTTTGCCTGCCCGACGAGATCGACGATTTTGCAGACACCGCCGCCATCGTCGCCAACCTCGATCTCGTGATCAGCGTCGACACCGCCGTGGCCCACCTCGCCGGCGCGATGGGCAAGCCCTGCTGGATCCTGCTGCCGCATCACATGCCTGACTGGCGCTGGCTTGCCGCGCGAGACGACTCGCCGTGGTACCCAGGTGCCGTGCGCCTGTTCCGTCAGCCCACCCGCGGTGACTGGGCAACGGTGCTTACTCGGGTGCGCGCGGCGCTGAACGATTTCACGCCAGCTTGACGCCGCCGCGCTCTCAGCGCGCGAGCCGAATGCCGCTGAACTGCCAGCAGGCCGTGGTCGGGAAAAAGTTGCGGTAGCTCGCCCGCAGGTGCGAGCGCGGCGTCACGCACGAGCCGCCGCGCAACACCATCTGATTGACCATGAACTTGCCGTTGTATTCGCCGACTGCGCCCGCGCTGGCCTTGAAGCCGGGGTACGGCAGGTAGGCGCTGGCCGTCCACTCCCAGCAGTCGCCGAAGAGCTGCTGCACGCTGCTGCCGTCGCCTGCCGGGGCGGGGTGGAAGCGGCCGTCGTCTTGCACGCAGCCGCTGCCCTGCCAGCCGGTGAGGTGCGCGGCGCGCTCCCACTCGGCTTCGGTCGGCAGGCGGGCGCCGGCCCAGCGCGCATAGGCGTCGGCCTCGAAGTACGAGACGTGCACCACCGGCTCGTGCGCGTTCAGGAGGCGCAGGCCACCGAGGGTGAACTCCTTCCAGCCGCTGTCTCCTTGCCTTACTTCTTCGCGCCGCCCCTCTTCGCGCCGCCAATAAAGCGGGTGCTCGCGCTTGTGGGCGTTGCGCCAGTCCCAGCCTTCGGACAACCAGAGCCCCGGATCCTGGTAGCCGCCCTCGGCGATGAACGCCGCGTACTCGGCATTGGTGACGAGGCGCGAGGCCAGCTCGAAAGCCGGCACGAACACGCGGTGGCGCGGGCCCTCGTTGTCGAAGCTGAAGCTGTCGCCCGCGTGGCCGATCTCGCCCAATCCCTCTTCGAAGGCGTGCCACTTCAGCGGAGGCGCCAGCACCTCGCGCGGTGCCAGCTTGCCGTAGGCCGGCAGCAGCGGGTTGCATGAGAACAGGTGCTTGATGTCGGTCAGCAGCAGCTCCTGGTGCTGCTGCTCGTGGTGCAGGCCGAGCTCGATGAGTTCGAGCGCAGCGTGGTCGACCGATGCGATCAGCCGCTGCACGCGGCGGTCGACGTCGGCGCGGTAGGCCAGCACCATGTCGAGCGCGGGGCGCGTGAGCAAGCCGCGTTGCGGGCGCGGGTGCTTGTCGCCGACGGCGTTGTAGTACGAATTGAAGAGCACGCGAAACGCCACGTCGAAGGGTTTGAAGCCGCCCTCCCAGCGCTCGAGCACGAAGGTCTCGAAGAACCAGGTGGTGTGCGCCAGGTGCCACTTGGCGGGGCTGGCTTCGGGCATCGACTGCGCAGCTGCGTCTTCGGGCGACAGCGAGTCGGCCAGCGCGAGCGTCTGCTCGCGGACCTGGCGGTAGTGGGCGGCGAGTTCGCGAGCGTTCAGTTCGTGCATGGGTGTTGCTTTAGGGACAAGCCAGAACGACGGCAAACCAGCGCCGCTCGTCGGTCCAGGCCACCGTGCGGTGGAAGCCGGCTTCGTCGAGCAGACGGGCGAAGCCTTCGATGTCGTACTTGTAGCTGTTTTCGGTGTGGATGCGCTCGCCGCGTGCAAACGCGCGGCCGCCACCCGGCCACTGCACGATGTTGTCGGCCATGGCCTCGAGGTGCATCTCGATGCGCGAATCTTCGGCGTTGAAGAAGGCGACGTGCTTCCAGTTGGCGAGGTCGAAATCGCTGCCGATCAGGCGGTTGAGGTGCGTCAGTACGTTGAGGTTGAAGGCCGCGGTGACACCGGCCGCATCGTCGTAGGCGGCTTCGAGCACCGCCACGTCCTTGCGCAGGTCGACGCCGATGAGCAAGGCGCCGTCGTCCTGCAGCATGTGGCGCATGCGGGTGAGCAGACCCTTGGCGTCAGGCAGGTCAAAGTTACCGATCGACGAGCCGGGGTAGAACAGCAGCCGGTGCGCCTTGGGCACGTCGGCCGGCATCTCGATTTCGCGTGTAAGGTCGGCACCGAAGGCGCGCACCTTCAGCGCGGGCATTTCGGCTTGCAGGCGCATCACCGCCTGCTGTAAAAATTCTTCGGAAATATCTACAGCAACGAAGCGCGAGGCGGCGATCGATTCGCACAGATCGCGCGCCTTTTCGCAGTTGCCGGCGCCGAGCTCGATCACGGTGCGGCCGGTGCCGACCTTGCGTGCAATGTCGTCGGCATGGCGCCGCATGATTTCGCGCTCGACGCGCGTGGGGTAGTACTCGGGCAGCCGCGTGATGTCTTCGAAGATCGCCGAGCCACGGGCGTCGTAGAAATACTTGGGAGAGATGGTGGCCGTGGGCTGGCTCAGGCCCTCGATGATTTCGCGTATGGCGTCGGTCATGAACTCTCCTGAGTGGGGCCTGGGCGAGATGCGACAAGCTCGGCGGACACCTTCAGCGGCCGTCGGCCATGATCGTCGGAGACCAGCGCTGTTGGCAACAAAGCTGCCAGCAGCTGACATCCCCCCGACGCCTTCAATGCAGACTACCTGCAAGCCCTCGTCGTCGCTGGAAAGGGGTTTCTTACACTGGCATTTGGCATGCCACGCCCGGCGGTTGAGCCCGACGGTACGGCTTGCGACGATTTGCGACAAGCCTGAAATGTTGCCGCTGCAGTGCACAACGCGCTCTAGACTTCGAGGCCATGAGCAAACCCCTGGTCCTGATGGTCGACGACGATGCCGAGCTGTCGGGCATGGTGGGCGAACTGCTCGAACGCGAAGGCTGGGCCGTGCACACCGTGCTCACGGCCGGCGATGGCGAGCGAGCGCTGGCGCAGCGGCAGCCCGAAGCCGTGCTGCTCGACGTGATGCTGCCCGACGCGAACGGCTTCGACGTCTGCCGCCGCTGGCGCGCCGCCCACCCCACGCTGGGCATCGTGATGCTCACGGCACGCGGCGACCCGATGGACCGCGTGCTCGGCCTCGAGATCGGTGCCGACGACTACCTGCCCAAGCCCTTCGAGCCGCGCGAGCTGGTGGCCCGCGTGCGCGCGCTACTGCGCCGCCAAGCGCCGGGCCGCGCCGACGTGCCACAGCTTCGCTTCGAGGGCCTGGTGATCGACCTGCTGAAGCGCGAGGTGCTGGCGGGCACGCAGGCCGTGGTACTCACCAGCGTCGAATACAAGCTGCTGATCGCGCTGGCTCGCGTGCCGGGCAAGCCGCTGTCTCGCACCGAGCTGAGCGAGGCCGTGCAGAGCGGTGGTTACAAGCCACTGGACCGCACGGTCGACGTGCAGGTGGCGCGCTTGCGCCGCAAGCTGGCCGAGGCCGCGCCCGGGCAGGAGTGGATCGACACGATCCGCGGCGAAGGCTACGTCTTCGTCCCGAGATGACAGCCCCAAGGTGCCTGCGGCCCGGTGCTCGACAGGCGGCATGACGACATGAGATTCCTTCCCCGCTTCGACAGCCTCTTCTCGCGGCTGCTGCTGGCGCAGATCGGCCTGGTGTGCGTGCTGCTCTTCGTGATCGGCGCGCTGTTCTTCGTCGATCGCAACGTCACCATCGCCACGCTGTATGCGGACCGCTGGGCGCCCGAGCTGGCAAGCGCGGCAGGCTTGCAGTCGGCCCCGGAAGCGCTGACACCCGTGCTGCGCAGCGCCGAACCGCCCCCACGCGGGCGCGTGGCGTCGCAGAACGCACCCCGCTTCGTGGCATTGCGCCAGGCCTTGCAGGCGCGTGGCGTGCCGGTCGACGAGGTGATGCTCACGCTGAGCGGGCCCGAGCCGATGGTGTGGCTGCACGTGGTGCCCGAGGGCCGGCCGGCGGTGTGGCTGGGCGTGGCCGGGCAGCTGGTGCTGCCCGAGTGGTCGCGCCGAACCGTGCTGGCCTTCGTGCTGTCGGCAGTGTTGCTGGTCGGCGTGAGCTGGGCCTTCACGCGCCGACTCACGCGCCCGCTGGAGCGCCTGCGCACCCGCATGCAGACGCACACGCCAGGCGGTGCGGGCCTGCCGCCGCTGGGTTCGGTGTCGGCCATCTCGCCGGAGATCGCGGCCATCGACGCGGCCTACACCGACCTGCTGGCACGCTTGCAGCAGCATGAGCGCGAGCGCGCCGTGCTGCTGGCCGGCGTGTCGCACGACTTGCGCAGCCCGCTTGGGCGCATCCGCATGGCGGCCGAGCTGCTGCCCGACATGGCCGGCGTGACCGCGCGCAAGGCCTCGATCGTGCGCAACATCGGCCAGGCCGACCGGCTGATCGAGAGCTTTCTCGACTACGTGCGCTCGGGCGAACTGGCGTTCGACGAAACGGTGGACCTGGCCGCCGCCGCACGCACCGTGGTGGCCGGCTTCGAGCGGCCGGTCCACGAACTCGACATCGCAGCGCCCGCCAGCCTGCCCTGGCCGCGCGCCAACCGCCTGCTGGTCGAGCGGCTGCTGGCCAACCTGATCGACAACGCGCTGAAGCACGGCAAACCGCCGGTGCGATTGAGCCTCGGCGGCGACGCCAAGCAAGCCTGGATCAGCGTCACCGACGCCGGCCAGGGCATGGACCCGCAGGCCCTGCAGCGCCTGCAGGAAGCCTTCACGCGCGGCGACGGCAGCCGCTCCACGCCCGGCAGCGGCCTGGGCCTGGCCATCGTGCGCCAGGTGGCTGCGCGACTCGGTGGCACGCTGTCGTTCGACCATGACAACGGTGAGCCTACTGTTCGCGTCACACTCGCTCACTGAGCATTTCAAGCTTGTCGCAATTCGTCGCGCAACGTGACCGCACGCCCGGCCCGGCTCGACTTCAATGGGAGCCATCAACACAACCTCTGGAGCCGACCATGCGTTACTTTCATCCGACCCTTTCGCTGACGCTGCTGTGCGCCGCGGCCCTCACCGCGTGCGGCGGTGGCAACGACGACACTGACAGCAGCACCAGTGCCGACACCGCCACCAGCTATGCGGCGAACGCCACGCTGATCGCCGGCGACGCCAGCTCAGCGCTCGACGAAAGCGTGGTTGCCGCGCAAGCAGTGGTCGCCACGCAAGCCGGCACCTCGGTGCCCACCAGCGCTGACACACACGAATCGGCCATGGCGGTGCCGACGGAGACGCCGCAGGCCGTGGCCAACGTGCCGGTCAACTGCGCCGGCGGCGGAACCGCCACCTTGACGATCACCGGTGGCACCGTGAGCAGCGTGCTCAACGGCCAGCTCGATGCCGGCGAGGTCTACCAGATCGTGTTCGCCAACTGCAAGAGCTCCACGGGTGCCACCACCGTGAACGGCACGCTGGCGATGACAGTGCTGAGCGCCAGCGGCAGCGACCTGTCCATCACCACCACCGCCACCGACCTGTCGGTCACGCTGCCGCGCGGCACCGTCACGCTGAACGGCAGCACCTCGCGCCAGGTGAGCAGCAGCGCAGGTGCCGGCGGCACCACGGTGCTCAACAGCCAGTTCAGCTCGCCCAGCCTCACGCTGGCCACACACTTCAACGCGCGCAGCAGCAGCTTCACACTGAGCGCCGTCAGCATCGCGCGGCAGAGCACCTGGCTCAACGGCGTGCTGCAGTCGAGCTCGATCAACGGTACGCACACGCTGTCGGCCGCGCTGCCCAACGGCTCGTTCAGCTACACCGTCGCCACGCAAGGCGGCGTGAGCTATGCCGCCGGCGGCCTGCCGACTTCGGGGGCCTGGACCATCACGCTGCCGCTCACGCGCGTGGGCGTGTCCATCGCGAATGCGGTGGCAACCATCACCGTCGACGACGGCAAGGACGGCACGATCGACCGCACCTTCACCGTGCCGATCGGCCGGCTGGAGTCGGACGCGGGCTGAACCGCCCGCACGGCCTGAGGTATCGTTTCGGCTCTTTCGACAACGATGAGCCGCCTCAGGCCCGTCTTTCCATGGCCACCGCACGCAGCAAGCCTGTCGCGAAGTTCCGCATTCGCGTCACCGCGGGTGACGTGATCGCCATTGGGCCCGGCAAGATCGCCTTGCTCGAAGCCATCAGCGAAACGGGCTCCATCACCGCCGCGGCCAAGAGCCTGGACATGTCGTATCGGCGCGCCTGGATGCTGCTCGACGAATTGAACCGCGCGTTGCGCAAGCCCGCCGTCGATTCTGCGAAAGGCGGGCAGCATGGCGGCGGCAGCGAGTTGACCGATGTGGGTCGCCAATTGATCGACACCTACCGCCGTATTGAAGAGACGGCCTCTCGCGCCTGCGCGGCCGACATCAAGCGCCTGGTAGGCCTGATCGCAGGCTAGCGCTGAAACGTGCGGAGCGCCGCACGGCGCATGTAAGAAGAGCGCGGCCACCTCGACACACCCACGTCGAACTCTCGGCAAGGGTGGAAGTCGAACCGAGGCTTCCCTCCTCCCCCTCTCGGAGAACCGCCATGAACACCACCACCCGCAGAACGATCCTGACCTTCGGCGCATCGGCGCTTGCGTACGGCTTCGTCGCGCTGCGCGGCGGTGGCTTGAAGCAGGCCGAGGCGGCGAGCCCCGAAGCGTTCGAAGTCACACACACCGATGGCGAATGGCGCAAGTTGCTCGATGCCAACCAGTACGCCGTGCTCCGCCACGAAAGCACTGAGCGGCCCTATTCGAGCCCGCTCAATGCCGAGCACCGCGAAGGCCGCTTTGCCTGTGCGGGTTGCGCGCTCGAGTTGTTCAGTTCGAAGACCAAATTCGACAGCGGCACCGGCTGGCCGAGCTTCTGGAAGCCGCTCGACGGCGCCGTGGTCGAGCGCGAAGACGGCTCACTCGGCATGCGGCGCACGGAGGTCCACTGCCGGCGCTGCGGCGGGCACCTCGGGCACGTCTTCAACGACGGGCCGAGGCCCACCGGCCTGCGCTACTGCATGAACGGCGTCTCGCTGACGTTCAAACCCGGCGCAGCCTGAGCGCCGCGCAACCCGTTGCGGCCCGTGTTGAGCGCGGTTGAACTGCGGCGAGCGTTATGCTTTGCGGTATATTTCGAAAACCCCTCATCGCAACGGCCGCTGGTCTCGCATGCGCTCAACTTTCTTCACCCGATCACTGCAGCGCCTTAGCGTCGCTCTGCTCTTCGCCAGCACACTGAGCGCCCACGCCGCCGACCTCACCGTCTCGGCTGCCGCGAGCCTGACCAACGCTTTCAAAGAATTGGGCACCGCGTTCGAAGCGCAGAACCCGGGCACCAAGGTGTTGCTCAACTTCGCAGCTTCCGACGCTTTGCTCGCGCAGATCGCCAAAGGCGCCCCCGCCGATGTGTTCGCATCGGCCGATCAGGAGACGATGGACAAGGCCGACGCACAGAAGCTCCTCACGCCCGGCTCGCGCCGCAACTTCGTCAGCAATGCACTGGTTCTCGTGACACCCAGCGACAGCAGCTTGAGCCTGAAGGCGCTGGCCGATCTGCAGCAAGCCGGCGTCAAGCGCATCGCACTCGGCAACCCGAGCGGCGTGCCCGCCGGCCGCTACGCCAAGAGCGCGCTCGAAGCCGTGAACCTGTGGGCCGCTGTCGAGCCCAAGGCCGTGTTCGCGCAGAACGTGCGCCAGTGTCTCGACTACGTGGCGCGCGGCGAGGCCGAGGCCGGCTTCGTCTACGCCACCGACGCGGCCACGCAGAAAGACAAGGTCAAGGTCGCGTTGACGATCCCGACCGAAACGCCGATCAGCTACCCCATCGCCACCATCGCCGGCAGCCCCAACCCGACAGATGCGCGCAAGTTCGTCGAGTTCGTTGCGTCGCCCACGGCGCAAGCGGTGTTCGCACGCTACGGCTTTCAGAAGCCCTGACGCCAGCGGCAACCGATGGAATCGGCATGGATCCCGCTGGCGCTTTCGCTGAAGGTGGCGGGTTGGTCGACGGCCATCAACCTGGTGCTGGGCGTCGCCGTCGGCCTGCTGCTGGCGCGCCGCCGCTTCATCGGCCGCGAGTTTCTCGATGCGGTGCTCACGCTGCCGATGGTGCTGCCACCCACGGTGCTCGGCTACTACCTGCTGGTGCTGATCGGCAAGCGCGGGCCGATCGGCGCGTGGCTGTACGAGACCTTCGGCATCAACCTGATCTTCACCTGGCAAGGCGCGGTGATCGCGGCCACCCTCGTCGCATTTCCGCTGGTGCTGAAGGCTGCGCGTGCCGCGTTCGAAAGCGTGGACCCGCAGCTGGAGAAAGCGGCGCGCGTGCTTGGGCTCAACGAGTGGTCGGTGTTCTTCCGCGTCACCTTGCCGATGGCCTGGCGCGGCATCCTGGCCGGCGTGCTGCTGGCGTTTGCGCGCGCTCTGGGCGAGTTCGGCGCCACGCTGATGGTGGCCGGCAGCATCCCCGGACGCACGCAGACCCTGTCGGTCGCGGTGTACGAGGCGGTGCAGGCAGGGCAGGATTCGGTGGCCAACGTGCTGGTGCTGATCACGTCCGTCACCTGCATCGTGGTGCTGTTGTCCGCGGGGCGCCTCGTCCCCGGACGGGTGGCGCAGTAGTCACATGAGCTTCGATGTCGACATCGCCAAGACCGTGAGCAGCGGCAAGCGCCACTTTCACCTGCGCGTGAAGTTCCAGTCGACGGCGGCCCGCACGGTGATCTACGGCCCGTCGGGCGCGGGCAAGAGCCTGACGCTGCAGGCGCTGGCCGGGCTGCTGACACCCGACACCGGCCGCATCGCCTTCGACGGCAAGCTGCTGTTCGACCGCGACACCAACATCAACATGCCCGCGCGCGACCGCCGCTTCGGCTACCTGTTCCAGGACTACGCGCTGTTCCCGCACCTCAACGTGCGGCAGAACATCGCATTCGGGCTGACGGCCGGCGTGCGCAACCCGCCGGTCAAAGTCGGTGGTGAGGCCGTCGACCGCTGGCTGCGGACCTTCGAACTCGGCGACGTGGCGGCGCAGCTCCCGAGCGAGCTGTCGGGCGGGCAACGCCAGCGCACGGCCCTGGCGCGCGCGCTTGTCAACTCACCACGCGCCCTGCTGCTCGACGAACCCTTCTCCGCACTCGACCCCGAGTTGCGCGACCGCATGCGCAGCGAGCTCGACGAACTGCTGCAACGCATCGACATCCCGATGCTGATGATCACGCACGACAAAGACGACCTGGCCCGCTTCGGCGCCGCCACGCTGTACCTGCGCGAGGGCCTGATCTCGGAGCACCCCGCGCCTGCACTGTTGCGGGCGTCGCCTTCGTCACTGCATGCCGTGTGAGCGGCGTCGGTGACACGCGCTGGTGAGACGCGCTGATCAGGCCGTGCGGCTTTTCGGATCAGCGTCCTGGGTGTAGACCGCACCCGATGCGCGCCCGCCGGATTCCTGAGCGGCCATCGCCACGTTGCGGCGGCGCCAGGCCCAGGTCTTGATGGCCTGCGGCAGGATGCTGATGCACGAGCAGTAGTAGATGAACTTGAAGCCCATCAGGCGCGGCCACACTGGCGTGTTGCGGAACAGGTCACCGGCCAGGATGGACAGCAGCGCCTCCTGCATGCGCCACACGTTGCGCGGCTGCATGAAGATCTTGCGGATGGCCGGCGAGGTGATGCGGTAGATGAACCACGAGAACATCTTCGGGCCGTGCTTCATCATCTTCTCGAGCCGGCGGAACTGCTTCTCGGCCATCGGCATCTCGCCCTTCAGCCAGTGGTCGACGGCCACCGCGCTTTCGAAGGCGCTGTTCATCGCCAGGTACACGCCCGATGAGAACATCGGGTCGACGAAGGCATAGGCGTCGCCGATCATCACGAACTTCTCGCCGCGGCAGATCTTGGAGTCGTAGGCGTAGTTGCCGGTCGTGGTGGCCGGCTCCAGCAGCGTGGCGTCTTTCAGACGTTCGGCCAGCTTGGGCGCGAGCGCGATGGTCTGCATCAAAAAGTCGTTGAGGCTCGCACCCTTGCGGTTGTCTTTGAAATAGCCGGGGTGGGCGACCGCGCCGACGCTGGTGGTGCCGTCGAGCAGCGGGATGTACCAGAACCAGCCGTGGTCGAACCAGAACAGCGTGATGCTGCCCTCCCATGCGCCGGGCGTGCGGTAGGCATTGCTGAAGTGGCCGAACAGCGCGGCGCTGGCGTGCCGGCGGTTGCGCTGCTTCACGTCGAACTGGTTGGAAAGCAGCGTGTCACGGCCGCTGGCGTCGATGACGAAACGCGGGCGCCATTCGGTCTCGGTGCCGTCGTCGCTCTTCACCTTGACGAGCGCGCGGCCGTCGCCGCCCTTGCCTGCCTCCATGTCGGCATGCGTGACGCGGTAGCCCTCGAAGGTGCGCGCGCCCCGCTTGGTGGCGTGGCGGAACAGCAGTTCATCGAACTCCGAGCGCCGCACGTGCACGGCATAGGGGAAGGACTTGTCCATCGCCTCGGCAAACAGGAAGCGGCTGGTGTGGTCGTGCCAGGGCGAGACGAATTCGGCGCCGTGCTTGGTGATGCCGATGGCCTCAACCTCCTTGCGCACGCCCAGGCGGTCGAACAGCGGCATGTTCATCGGCAGCAGCGATTCGCCGATGTGGAAGCGCGGGTGCTGGGCCTTCTCGAACATCACCACGTCGTGGCCCTTGTCTGCCAGGAGTGCCGCCACGGTCGATCCGGCCGGGCCGCCTCCGATGACGATGACGTCGGGCATGGTGCCCGCAAACTGCTGAGATGCCATTGCGCTGTTCCTGTGCTGGGTGATGTGTCGAGAGATCGATGACTTACGAATGGCCTGTCTCAGCGGTGATGCGTCGAATGCGGCTCACCCCAAAGTATAGGAATACTTTATGTGGGGTCTTTAGGGTGACAGCGTGATGCTGTGCTCGCCTCGGCCATGCGGGGCGAGCAGAGATGCACCGGGCGTAACGCCGGGCGCTCAATGCGCGGCAAGAAGGGGCACCTGAACACGGCGTCGCACCGTGACGGCAATGCGCTTCCCGGTCGATCCCTCGGCGAGGCCGAGGTTCGCCGGGTTCAGATTCAGGAATTCGCCGACTTGAAATAGCGGGCTTCGAGCCCCTTGGCATTGGTGAGGTGCAAGGCGACCATCACCCGCTCCATCAAGGTCAGCTGCTGGATGCGCCCGTCGGGCATGGCCAGCACGGTGCCGAGGATCGGCTCTTCAGCGATCGTCGATTCCTGGTACTCCCTGGACTGCAATGCTTCTCTCATGGGGTCTCCTTGTCTGCTTTGCACACCGCTACCGAGGGCTGAGAGCCTCTGTAACAAGCTGTATTTTACGGCTCAGGCCCGGTTCATGGAGCGCCGTTTACCCATGGGCAAACCCTTGTTCAGCGAGGGCTGCTGTCCTGCTGTCGACTCTCAGTCAGTTTCGAATTCCTCTCACTCAGTTCTGAACTCCGAAACAGGGGACGGCGTTCGCTTGGCTTGATGGGCGGCGGCGCCAGTCGACGCGGACTCTCTCAGGTAGCTGGCCTCATCAAAGCCATACCGGAAACAATGGCGACACGCGGGCAGGAGAAAGTCCACCATCGTCTTAATCAACGCTTGCCGTCATGCACCGCATCTGCCTGCTCTTTCCAGCCTTGCTCGCCCTGCTGACCTGCAACTCGAAGTTAGTCGGAGCCATCCTTCCAACAGGAGCTTCCACGTGACCAGGCCGATGGCAAGGCAAGTGAGAGACCGAGCGTCGACGAAATTTTCCGAGCTCGCCGCCGTGATCGATGGCGAAGTTGTAGAAGTGCAGGGGTGGATCGCGCCGTTTTCTGTGCAGGCCGAAGCCAGCTACTTCGCGCTGGTCGAAGACCCTTCGTGCTGCCTCGACTGTCTGCCGGCAGACGCTACTCGGCGAATTGAAGTATTTGCCAAGGTTCCTCTGGCCATCACCGGCAGTCGGATTCGCTTGAGAGGGACGCTGCACCAGTTGCAGAGCGACGAAGCCGGTTGGCGCTTTCAACTCCGGGGCGCGCGGTTGGTCGAGGCAGCAAATGGCGAAGATGGCGCATTCAATCGACGCCAGGTATTGAAGGCGGCAACCCTGGCTTGCCTGGCCGCCGCGAACCTCGAAGCGTTTGCTGCCCCGGCAACGCAAGTGTCAGAAGCAGAAGCACGTAAGTCGATCGAGGACATGGCGACGGTAGATGTGCACTCGCATGCCGGCGGTGTTATTGGATTGCGCCGTGTCAACGACGATGATCCGTTCACGCCGGTCGCAGACCCCATGCGCGAGGGCGGCATGGCGGTGCTTTGCCTGGCCACCGTGTCCGATTCGCCCACGCACCACGTGACGGCAGATCGTCGCATCAGGCCCTTTCGTGCTCCGGAACCTGGGGAGTTGTACGCCTACGGGCAGCGGTCATTCAAGCGCATTCACGAGTTGGCGCATGCTCAGAAATTAACGTTGATCAAGAACGCTGCCGCCCTCGTGCTGGCCCGCAGTGATCGGCCCTCGATCATCGTCAGCGCAGAAGGCGGCGACTTCCTCGAGGGAAAGACGGACCGCGTCGATGAGGCGTACGACCACTGGGCGTTGCGGCATCTTCAGTTGGTGCACTATCGCGTCAACGCACTTGGCGACATCCAGACTGAACCGACGGTGCACGGCGGCCTGACCGACTTTGGAGCGGAAGTCATCAAACGCTGCAACCGGTTGGGCATCGTGGTGGACGTGGCGCACGGCACCTACGATCTGGTAAAGCGAGCGGCAGGTGTGACGACCAGGCCGCTGGTCCTGTCCCATACATCGCTGTCGTCGCAGCCCGGAGCCCGCAGTCGTCTTGTTTCCGCAGAACACGCGCACGTGGTCGCCGACACCGGTGGTCTCGTCGGCATCTGGCCTCCCGCTGGCATCTTCCCCGACATGCCCGCAATGGCTGCGGGCATAGCGAGGATGGTGGATGCGATCGGTATCGATCACGTCGGCCTTGGGAGCGACATGCGAGGCCTTGTCGGCCCGTCCGTTTTCTCGTCGTACCGGGATCTCCCGCTTTTGGCGCAGGCGCTGCTCGCGCATGGCTTTCAAGTCCCGGACGTTCGAAAGATTCTCGGCGGAAACTACGTGCGCGTCTTTTCCGCAAATCTTTAGCTTCCTCGGACGAGCCGGCCACCTCGCGTTCAAGGTTGGCGGTTTGGCGCCAGTGCTTCGTCCACAGAGCTCGGCTGGTGCATCGGGCAGCCATTGCGGCTGCCTCTGAACTCCACCGAGGCGGCATACGCCTGCCGGCGTGCCCGCATCACCGAACCCAGCGGCTGGTGGTCGACGACGCCATGCCAGGGGCTGAACGACAAGGCCTCGTCGAGCGCGGGCGAGCCGTCCTCGTCCCACGTCACCTGCCTTGGCACGGTGATGCGCGCCACCGCGACATACGGGCTTTGCAACTCCGGCCACGCGACCGAGGCGTCTTCGATCGGCATGGTCTCGAGATCGGTGCAGAGCTGAACGCGCAGCTCCCACTCCGCGCCGTGGTCGCGAAAGTGGTCGCGCACCGCTTCGCGCAAACCGTCCGGGTGATGCCGCAGATCCAGCGGCGCGCCGGTCAGCGCCTGCAGTTCGGGCGACACCGGCGCCAGCGAGAACTTGCCCACGTACAGACCATGCCGCATCGGCACCTGGGTGAAGAATGTGTCGCCGAGGATGTGCGTCATCGCATGGCCGCCCAGGCCCTTGATGGCGTCGCTCTCGATGTTCACGCTCTCCAGCACACGCTCGGTTCCACGCAGCAAGGCCGAGACAGCTTTCTTCAGGCCCTCGGCCTTGTCGGCGGTGGCCGCCAGCAGCTTCAGGCTGCCGAGAAACTTCTTGGCGTTGGGCACGGGAAGCGCAGGGCCGTCGACCATCAGGAAGTCTTGCGTCGTCGCCTGCTCCGACCCTGGCAGCCGTTTTCCCTCCACACCGATGACCTTGATCGCCACGCCATGCGGCGTCGACACGCTGTCGCCGAGGATATCGCCCGGCGAGGTGGACAAGCGCATCACCACCGGGTAGCTGCGCGGCTTGGCGAAGATGCCCTGCGCCCACTGGGGAGCGAGCCCGTCGAGCACGCGCATCTCGCCGCGCAGGATGCCGTGGCCCTTGGCATGCACGCTGCGCAGGCCGTGGCCGCTGTCGGCAAAGGTGGTGTGCGAGATCTTGAGCAGCGCTTCCGTGAGCTCGGCGATGGTCTCGGCTTCGTCGCTCGCAACCTGCTCCATCGCGTAGTCGTAGGGAATCGGGGTGCCGGAGAGTGTGCGGGGCATGGGTGCCTCCTGGTGCCAAGGGTTGGCCCATCTTGGGCGCAGGCGCTGGTTGCGACAAGCTGATCCTGGTGTCGGCCGCTTCCTACGCCACCGTCTCGTTCGTGCGAACGTCACACACGCGTCATGCTGGGCAGGCACAGTCAAGGGTTGCTTTTGAAACCCTTGCCATCATGCTGCTCCGATCTCTCGTGAACTCCCTTGCGTTGGCCGTCGCCGTGTCGGTCGCGCCCGCCGCGGCACAGGCTGACGACGGCGCGCCGGTCGACCTCAAGTTCGCCAGCTTCTTCAAGCAGCCCGTGGGCCCGCGCGGCCTCGAGATCGCCGAGGCACTGCGTGCCGCCGACGGCCAGCGCGTGCGCCTGGTCGGCTACATGGTCGCGCAGGAAGAGCCGCTCGCCGGCCGCTTCATGCTGACGCCGCGGCCGGTGCGCATGAGCGAGCATGCCGATGGCGACGCCGACGACCTGCCACCCGCCACCGTGACCGTGCTGCTCGATGCGCGCCAGCGAGACCGCATCGTCGCCCATCAATCCGGCCTGATCGCAATCACCGGCCGCCTCACCCTCGGCCGCGAGGAAGACGCCTCTGGCCGCGTGTCGTGGGTGCGCCTGCAGCTCGACCCCGAAGCGCTCGCCGCCGACCGGCTCAGCGCCGCACCGGCCACCGCCACCCCCATCCGCTGACTCTTCTCAAGACCATTGCCACCATGACCCCACGTTCTTCGTTCATCCTGTGCGCCTTGAGCCTGGCCGGCCTGGGCAGTGCGTTCGCCGCACCCACCGTTACGCGCCTCACGCCGCCGAGCGAGCTGTTCGCGAACAACCGCCCCGACCCGGTGATCGCGCGCTTCCTGCCCGGCCAGCGCTTCGACCTGCAGGCGACCTTGCGCCCCGATGCCGGAAAGCGCTTCACCGAAGCGCGCTTCTTCATCGACGGCAAGCCGGTCGCCGCACCGGTCGCCTTGCGCGATTGCGCCAGCGGTTGCGTGAAAGGCATCCCGGTCGAATCGGCCATCGCCACCGTGCGCGCCATCAGCGTCGAAGCAGCGGGTCGACATGAGTTCAGCGTCGTCGCGACGCAAGACGACCAGCAGACCGCCGCCGCGCGCGGCAACTTCATGGTTGTGCCCTTCAGCGCGGCCATGGGCCCGAAGGTCAAGAACATCATCATCATGCTCGGCGACGGCATGGGCGCGGCCCAGCGCACCGCGGCCCGCATCGTCAAGGGCGGTTACGCGCAAGGCAAGGTGATCGAGCCGCTGGCGATGGACACCTTCCCGGCGACCGCGCTGGTGAAGACGGCGTCGCTCAACTCGGTGGTCACCGATTCAGCGCCCGGCATGACCTCGTACGTCTCCGGCAACAAGAACAACAACAACGAAGAAGGCGTGTTCCCCGACGACACCGTCGACGCATTCGACAACCCGCGCATCGAGTACCTGTCGGAGTACCTGCACCGCACGCAAGGCAAGGCGCTCGGCATCGTGACCACGGCCGACGTGTTCGACGCCACACCCGCCGGCAACGCGGTGCACACCAGCAACCGCGGTGCCGGCACCGGCATCGTTGACCAGTTCTTCGACGACCGCGAGCGCACCGGCCTCACCGTGCTGATGGGCGGCGGCCGCAAGTGGTTCCTGCCGGCCAACACGCCCGGCTCGGAGCGCGCCGACAGCAGCGACTACGCGTTCTCGGCCACCGACGCGCACACCGCCGACATCGTCAAGCGCTGGGGCGTCGCGCCCGGCTCGAAAGACAAGGACCGGGACCTGATCAAGGCCTTCGAGTCGTCCGGCTACCGTTATGCCGCCACCAAGACCGAGCTCGATGCCTCGACCGGCGCCGAGCGCCTGCTGGGCCTGTTCACGTTCTCGAACATGAACGTCGCGCTCGACAAGATCGACGGCCGGCGCGGCGCCAAGCGCGGCCTCACCGGCAGCGTCGTCGACGACTACGGCCTGCCCGACCAGCCGCTGCTCGAAGAGATGACCACGCGTGCGCTCGACGTGCTGAAGAAGCAGAAGAAGGGCTTCGTGCTGATGGTCGAAGGCGCTTCGATCGACAAGCAGGCGCACAACATGGACACCGAGCGCTGGATGCTCGACACCATCGAATTCGACCGCGCCATCCAGGTTGCGCAAGATTTCGCGCGCGACAACGGCGACACGCTGGTGATCGTCACCGCCGACCACGAGTGCTCGGGCGCCGCGCTGATCGGCGGCTCGATGGTGACCGACGCGGCGCTGCGCGATCTCGTGCTCGCGAAGGGCTCGGCCAACCTGCGCGACAAGGTCGTCGGCGTCTACGAGAAGGCAGGCTTCCCGCGCTACCGCCTGGCGGCCGACGGCTTCCCCGAAGCGACCGACATCGACTTCCGCCTGCTCGTGGGCTACGGCGCCAACGCCGACCGCTACGAAGACTGGCGCACCAACGCCACGCCGCTGCGCGACTCGCAGCAGCCGTTCGTGAAGAAGGAACCGCTGCGCTGGTATCCCGCCAACCCGTCGGAGCGCGACGACGCCATCGGCGAGTTTCTGGTCACCGGCCAGGTGCCCGGCGAGTCGGCGGTGCACACCGCCACCGACATCCCGCTGTCGGCCTTCGGCCCGGGTGCCCTCGCCTTCACCGGCGTGATCGACAACACCGACGTGTTCTTCAAGCTGGCGCAAGCCGCCGTGAAAGGCACCACCGCGCCGGCCGACACCACCGGTGCGCGCCGGCCCAGCAAGCGCTGAGACCGGTCAGGCGAAGGCGAGCACTGCCACCATCAAGCAGGCGGCGACGGCAAGCCCCAGGGTGAGGCGGCGTTCGCCTCGCTCTCCGTGGGTGGGTGCTTCGTCGGGGTGGAGAACCGCTTCGCGCAGCAGCGCAGTGGGCAAGGTCAGCAAAGACATCGGATTCATGGGGTGGCCTGCCAGGCACCGGGAGGGGCGCCTCGATGCATGCAGTTTGCGGAGCGCCGGTTTCGCTCGCGTTTCATCCGGCCCTGCCACGCGTTTCACGTGTTGCGTCTGCCGGAAGCGGACAGCGCCTCGGTGCCAGGTAGGCAATCACCGACTTGAACGCATGTGCCTGCGGTGAAAGAATGGCTTGGCATCGTTCTCGCCAACGTCAACAACACCCTGGAGATCGCCATGTACAAACCCGACCCGGTGCTCGTCCACCGCCTGCTCTCCGTGATGCGGATCATCTTCGGCTTTTTGATGCTGCAGCACGGCATGGCCAAGCTGTTCGGGTTTCCGCACGATGCGCGCTTCGACGGCCTGCAGATCATGTCGCTGATCGGCGTGGCGGGCATTCTGGAGCTCGTCGGCGGCGCGTTGCTGATGGTCGGGCTGTTCACCCGCGTCACGGCCTTCGTGCTGTCGGGCGAAATGGCGTTCGCCTACTTCATGGGCCACGCGTCCAAGGGTTTCGTGCTGTCGCCCATGCTCAACCAGGGCGAGGCCGCGGTGCTCTACTGCTTCGGCCTGTTGTACCTGGCAGCCGCCGGTGGTGGGCCCTGGAGCCTCGACGCGAAGCTTCGGCCTGCAGCAGCGTAGGCGGCGAGACCGGGGCTCAGTTCTTCAGTCGATAGCCGGTTCGGAACATCCAGCCCACGACCAGCAGGCACACGCCGAGGAAACCGAGCGTCGCACCCAGGCTCCACCAGATGCCCACGTCGGCGGTGTCGAAGAAGCTCCAGCGAAAGCCGTCGATCAGGTAGACCACCGGGTTGAACAGCGTGACCGTGCGCCACAGCGGCGGCAGCATGTCGATCGAGTAGAACGCGCCGCCGAGAAAGGTGAGCGGCGTGACGATTAGCATCGGCACGAACTGCAGCTGCTCGAAGCCCTTGGCCCACAGCCCGATGATAAAACCGAACAGGCTGAAGGTGGCCGAGGTGAGCACCAGGAACGCAATCATCCAGAACGGGTGAGCGATGTGAATGGGCACGAACAGGCTGGCCGTGGCCAGGATGATCAGCCCCAGCACGATCGACTTCGTGGCCGCCGCGCCCACATAGGCCAGCACCATCTCGAGCGAAGAGACTGGCGCCGACAACAGCTCGTAGATGGTGCCGGTGAAGCGCGGAAAGTAGATGCCGAACGACGCGTTCGACAGGCTCTGCGTGAACAGCGACAACATGATCAGCCCCGGCACGATGAACGCGCCGTAGGCCACGCCACTCACCTCTGACATGCGCGAGCCGATGGCCGCACCGAACACCACGAAGTAGAGCGAGGTGGTGATCACCGGCGCCACCACGCTCTGCCCCACGGTGCGCAGCGCGCGCGCCATCTCGAAGCGGTAGATCGCCCACACGCCGTAGGCGTTGAAGGAGCCGATGTTGCTGCTCATCGCGCTGCTCCCGGTTTGTCGTGCGAACGATCGTGAACCAGGCTCACGAAGATGTCTTCGAGCGAGCTCTGCTGGGTGTTCACGTCCTTGATGCCGAGGCCGATCTCGTCCATGCGGCGCAGCAGGGGCGCGACACCGGCGTTGACGTCGGTTGCATCGAATTCGCGCTGCAGCGTGTGGCCGCCGGGCTTGAGCACCAGGTTCCACGCCGCCAGTTCGGCAGGCACCGCGTCGATCGGGTGCTCGAGTTCGACCGTCAGCTGCTTCTTGCCGAGCTTCTTCATCAGCGCCGCCTTCTCTTCGACGAGGATCAGCTCGCCCTTGTTGATCACGCCGATGCGATCGGCCATGTCTTCGGCTTCTTCGATGTAGTGCGTGGTGAGGATGACAGTCACGCCGCCGTCGCGCAGCTTGCGCACCAGCGCCCACATGTCACGGCGCAGCTCCACGTCGACGCCGGCGGTCGGCTCGTCGAGGAACAAGATCTCCGGCTCATGCGACAAGGCCTTGGCGATCATCACGCGGCGCTTCATGCCGCCCGACAGCGTCATGATCCGCTCGTGCCGCTTCTCCCACAGCGAGAGGTCGCGCAGCACCTTCTCCACCAGTGCCGGGTTGGGTTTGCGGCCGAAAAGGCCGCGGCTGAAGGTGACCGTGGCCCACACGCTCTCGAAGGCATCTGTCGACAGCTCTTGCGGCACCAGGCCGATCTTCGAACGCGTGACGCGGTAGTCGCGCCCGATGTCGTGCCCGGCCACGGTGACCGTGCCCGTCGTCGCGGTGACGATGCCGCAGACGATCGAGATCAGCGTCGTCTTGCCGGCACCGTTGGGGCCGAGCAGCGCGAAGATCTCGCCACGTCGAATGTCGAGATCGACGCGCTTGAGCGCCTGGAAGCCGGTGGCGTAGGTCTTGGTCAGGCCGGAGATGGAAACCGAACTCGGGGCGGTGGATGTCGACGTCATGGGGCAGTTCAGGGGGCGTTGCCGCATGGTAGGAGCAAAACGCCGCGTCGGCATCCGCGCGCCCGAGAGCGCTGACTCCGAGTGTGGGCAGGCGCCCGCCCTATTGCCGACCCTACTGCCCAGCCTCGATGCCCGTCACCGTGATCGCGCCGTTCAGCCTGTCGGCAGAGAACCGGATCTTGTCGCCCTCTTTCAACGCGTCGAGCATCTTCGGGTCGGCGACCTTGAAGACCATGGTCATGGCGGGCATGCCGAGGTTGGCGATCGGCGCGTGCCGCAATGTCACCTTCTCGGCAGCCTTGTCAATCTTGCGCACTTCACCGTCGGTCATCGATGACATCGTCGGCGACGAAGCAGCCGCTGACGCAGCAGCCGGCGGGGTCTGCGCATGGAGGCCGGTCGTGGTTGCGATCAGCAGGGTGGCGAACAGAAGAATGGTTTTCATGAATGACCTCGCTTCACTTGGCCGTCAGCTTGCCGACCATGCCCGCCTCGAAGTGGCCGGGCTGCAGACACGCGAACTCGAAGACACCGGGCTTCGTGAACTGCCAGACGATCTCGCCCTTCGCGCCCGGCTTCACGTGAGCCATGTTCGCGTCGGCGTGCTCCATCTCCGGGAACTTCTTCATCAGCTCGGCATGCTCCTTGATGGCCTCCGGGGTGCCGAGAACCATTTCGTGCAGAAGCTTGCCGCCGTTGCTCACCACGAAGCGAACCGTCTCGCCGCGTCGCACGGACACCTCGGCAGGCGAGAAACGCATGTTGTCGGCCATGTGGATCTGCACGGTCCGCGTGACCTTCTTCGGGTTGCCCTCTTGGCCGAAGTCGGTGGCCTCGACCTTGGCGGCGTCGTAGGGGCGCGGCGGCGCGGCATGTTCTTCATCGCCGTGCGCGTGCGCGGCCGATGCGAAGAGTGCCATCGCGGTGGCGGTGGTGGTGAGGTAGCAGGTGAATCGCTTGTTCATGTGCAGTGCTTTCTATGGAAGGGTTGAGATCAATGGCCTTGATGGCCCGTTGGCTTGCGTGCCTTGAGCGTGTTGCCATCGGCGGGTGGTGAGGCAGCGCGCACGGCAGGTTCGAGCTCGCCCGTGTACTCGCGTGCCAGGCTGCCCGCCGGGTGCTTGAACCAGCCGGGGTCGGCGTAGCTGCCGGGCTTCACGTCATCACGCACCTTGAGCACACTGAACATGCCGCCCATGCCGATGCCGCCGAACGGGCCGCTGCCGGTCATCATCGGCAGCGTGTTGTCGGGCAGGGGCATCTCCATCTCGCCCATGTCGTGCATGCCCTTGTCGCCCATGTGCATGTAGTCGGGCACGAGCTGGGTGATCTTGTCGACGACCCCGCGTGCGTCCACCCCGAGCATGGTCGGCACGTCGTGCCCCATCGCGTTCATCGTGTGGTGGGACTTGTGGCAGTGGAAGGCCCAGTCGCCCGCGACCGCATCGAACTCGAACGCCCGCATCTGGCCCACGGCGACATCGGTCGTCACCTCGGGCCAGCGCGCCGACTTGGGCACCCAGCCGCCGTCGGTGCCGGTCACCTCGAAGGTGTGGCCGTGCAGGTGGATCGGGTGGTTGGTCATCGTGAGGTTGCCCACGCGGATGCGCACGCGGTCGCCGGTGCGTGCAACCAGCGGGTCGATGCCCGGGAACACGCGGCTATTCCACGTCCACAGGTTGAAGTCGAGCATGGTGTTCACCTTCGGCGTGGCCGAGCCGGGCTCGATGTCGTAGGCCGCGAGCAGCAGCGCGAAATCGCGGTCGACCTTGTGCTGGCGCGTGTCCTTCGGGTGCACGATGAACAGGCCCATCATCCCCATCGCCATCTGCAGCGTCTCGTCCGCATGCGGGTGGTACATGAAGGTGCCCGACTTCGCGAGCGTGAACTCGTAGACGAAGGTCTTGCCCGGCGCAATGGCGGGCTGCGTGAGGCCGGTCACGCCGTCCATGCCCGAGGGGATCAGCAGGCCGTGCCAATGCACGCTGGTGGGCTCGGGCAAGCGGTTGGTCACGAAGATGCGCACGCGGTCGCCCTCGACGGCTTCGATCGTCGGGCCCGCGCTGGTGCCGTTGTAGCCCCACAGCCGGGCCTTCATGCCGGGTGCGAGCTCGCGCACTACCGGCTCGGCGACGAGGTGAAACTCCTTCACATTGTCTTTCATGCGCCACGGCAGCGACCAGCCGTTGAGCGTGACGACCGGGTTGTAGGGCCGGCCGGTGCTCGGCACAGGTGGAGGCTGTGTGGCGGCCGACGACTGCGTCACCGCCTCAGGCAATGAGGCGGCCGCCACGCGGCTGACGGCGGCGGCGCCCAGGCCCATTGCGCCCGCGCTTCGCAAAAAGTTTCTTCGGTTGGTCATCGTGTTTCTTTCAAGGGGCCGGGGGCGGCCGAGCCGCCGGTCAGCGCGGTCTGCAGGCGGGACTCAGCCACCCAGTAGTCGCGCAGCGCCTCGACATAACCGGTGACGCTCGCCACCTGGTCGCGCGAGTCGGCGAGCAGGTCGAACACGCCCAGCAACATGCCGTTGTAGGCCAGCAGGTTCTCGTCGGAGATGCGTTTCTTCAGCGGGACGATCTCGTCGCGGTAGTGCTTGGCCAGCTCATAGGCCGTGCGATAAGCCGAGTAGGCCTCGCGCACTTCGGAGCGCGCGTTGACCGCCACCTCGGCCGTCCGCGCGACCGACTGCAAGTAGCTTGCTTCGGCCCGCGCCGAGCGGGCCGAACCGAAGTCGAACAGCGGCAGTTCGAGTTCGATCTCGTAGCCGTTCTGCCGTGCCTCGCCGGTCTGGCTCTTGTTGAGGTAGCCCACGTTCAGCGCGTTGACGAAGCGGGTGGCGCGGGTCAGGCCGAGCGCATGGGCGGTGGCCTCGGTTGAGCGCTTGGCCGTCTGCACATCGAGGCGCTTGTCCATCGCCGTCTGCTCGGCGTTCTGCATCGTTGCCAGCTCGGCCGGCAGGTCGGGCAGGCGCTCGGGCAGCTTGAATCCGAGCTGCCCGCCCGACAAGCCGAGCAGACGCACCATCCGCTCGCGCTCGGCCGTGGCCTGGTGGCGTGCGCGAGCCAGCTGCGCGGTGGCATCGGCCTGGAAGGCCTGCTGCCGCATCTGCGACAGCTTGTTGAAGTTGCCGGCCTGCAGCATGCGGCGCGCGAGTTCGCCGGACGCATCGGCAGCCACCTGCACCTGCTCGCCGTAGCGCACGAGGTCTTGCGCCGCGACGGCCGCGAAGAATGCGCGCCGCGTTTCACCAGCAAGGCTCACCGCCTCCGATGCTGCCTGATACTGGGCCTGCTCGAAGCGGCCCTGCTCGACCCGCTTGGACGCGGGTATCGTGAACAGGCTCAGCACGCTGAACACGATGGAGCGGTCGATCTCGGTGACGCCGCCTCCGGCAACGCGCGAGAACCCGACAGACGGGTTGGCCAGGCGCCCGGCCTGCACGAGATCGGACTCGGCAATGCCGAGTTCGAAGAAATGCGCCTGCAGACCGCGGTTGTTCAGCAGCGCCAGTTCAACGGCGGTGTCGGCACTGAGCGGCTGCTTGAGCAGCTCGGCCACGCGCGCCTGGGCGGAGTCTGCCTCCGCGCTCGTTCTCTGCCAGCTGGTGGCCTGGCCGGTGCGCTCACGCGTGAGGTCAGCGACCTTGCCGAAGCCGCCGTCCGCCGAGAACGACGCGCAGCCCGCGAGCAGCAGCAATGCGGCCGCCCCCGCGATGGGTTGAAGATGGTTTTTCATGGTTCCCGAAACATCCAGACCGCTGGCTGGGTTGAACCCACGCCGGCCGATGCACGCGCAGCACGTGCGCGAGCGCTGTCAGGCCTCTCGCGGAGGCCTCAACGGGTCAGGTGCTTCGGGGAGGCCGCTCCTGGCCGTCCGAGAGAAAGCTCGCGGCCGGCGCGGAGAGGTCAGGGAAAGAGATCACCGACAGATCGATCGGTGACGGGAGGGACGGCAGGCTGCTCACCATCGGCGCCAGCGTGCAGAAGGCGCAGCACAGGTTGCATTTCTCCACGCTGCTGCCGTTGTGATGATCGCCCACGGCGCCCTCGGCATGGTGATGGCCGGCGTGGTCGTGTGCTGGCGCGTGGTCCGCCGAGGCCATCATCGATTCGTGATGGTGCTCATGCGCCGCCGATGGCGCCTGGCTCTGGTCTTGGGCCTGGCTCTGGCCGCCCATGCTCGCCGGCGGGCACAGCATTGCCGCAGCCACCGCACCGCGAACGGGCAGCAGCACGGCAAGCAGGACCAGCAGGCAGAGGCGAAGGGTTTTCAAATCAGGAGGCAAGGGCCGACACAGGGCTGGACTCTAAACCTTGCCACCGGGGCAAGGTCAAGCCGCTCGTCATTGGCCCTGCTTCCAGCCTCGGTTCCCGCCGCCCCGGCGTCAAACCACACTACGCCCGCTTCGGCGCGAGCGTGGTCGTCCACAGCGATGCACCATCGATGTCGCGCAGGTGAACCGTCAGGCCGGCCGTCCTCGCGTCGATCTGCACCTCGCCGAAGAACTGCATGCCTGCGCTCGGCGGCAGGTTGACCTGTCCCGCAGCGGGTGCCTTCATGAACTTCACGTCGAGGCCGAAGGTGTTGTCCGGGTCGTTGGGGCCGAAGGTGCCGGCGTGCAAGGGGCCGCTGACGAATTCCCAGAAGGGCTCGAAGTCCTGGAACTGTGCTTTGTTCGGGTCGTAGTAGTGGGCAGCGGTGTAATGCACGTCGGCCGTCAGCCACACCACGTTGTGCACACGCTGGTGCTTGATGAACGACAGCAGGCCCGACATCTCGATCTCGCGGCCCAGTGCCGGCCCGTCGCCATTGGCCACGGCCTCGAACTTGGGGCGGCCCTGCGCGTCTTTGCCGTCGGGCACCTGCAGGCCGATCGGCATATCGGACGCGATCACCTTCCATGTGGCCTTCGAGGCCTTGAGTTCGCGCCTCAGCCATTCCAGCTGCACCGGGCCGAGGTACTGCGATTCGTCGTTCAGCGCATCCTGGCGGTTGTGCGTGTTCGGGCCGCGGTAGCTACGCATGTCGATCACGAACACGTCGAGCAGCGGGCCGTAGGGAATCTTGCGGTACACGCGCTCGTCTTCTTCTTGCGCGTGCCAGCGCATCGGCGCATTCTCGAGGAAGGCGCGCGCGCCGCGTGCGGTCATCAGCGGCACGCTCTTCTCGGTGTAGCGCGCGTCGCCGCTCACGTCCTTGCTCGATGACCAGTTGTTCATCACCTCGTGGTCGTCCCACTGCCAGATCTGCGTCACCTCGGCATTGAAGCGGCGCACGTTGGCGTCGAGCATGTTGTAACGGTAGGCGCCGCGGAATTCCTTCAACGTCTCGGCGACCTTGCTCTTCTCTTCGGTGACGACGTTGCGCCACAGGCTGCCGTCGGCGAGCTTCACCTCGGCCTGGATGGGACCGTCGGCATAGATGTTGTCGCCGCTGTGGATGAAGAAATCGGGGTTGAGCTTGCGCATGGCCTCGTAGATCTTCATGCCGCCGAAGTCTTCATTGATGCCCCAGCCCTGCCCCACCGTGTCGCCCGACCAGACGAAGCGGATGTCTCGCTTCTCCTTCGGCGCGGTGCGAAAGTGCCCTCGCTGCGGCTCGCTGAAGCCGCCGCCGGCGAGGTCTTCCCAGGTCACGCGGTAGAACACGTCCTGCCCGGCAGGCAGGCCGGTGAGGTCGATGCGTGCGCTGTAGTCGGTGGCCTCGAGCGCGTAGGGGCCGCGCAGCTTGCGCGCGTTGGCAAAGCTCGCCGTCGTGGCCCACTCGACCCACATGCGCGCAGAGCGGTCACTGCGTGCCCACACCATGCCGCGGTCGGCGAGCACGTCGCCGCTCTGCACGCCGGACGGGAAGCCGGGCCGCGCGCGGTCGGAGGTGATGGCCGCCGGTGCTTGCGCATGCGCGAGCACGCCACCCAGGCCGGAAGCCGCAGTAGCGGCGGATGCGATCAGCAGGCGCCGGCGCGGCAGGGACAGGTCGGTCATTGGCATTCCTCGGTTGTTCTGGACAAACCGACATGCTGGCCTGCCGCGATGACAAGGCCGTGAATTGCAGCGCGTCAGTGCGGTGAAGCGCGCGCCGCAGCGTAGAACCGTTCAGCCAGCGGCAAGCGCAGGCGGAGCTGGTCCAGGCGCAGCTGCGCTGGAGGATGGGTGCGCACGATGGGCCGGCGCTCGTCGCCCCGCGCCGCCTCCCGCTCCACGAAGCCGAGCTGCCGCTCCGGCGCAAAGCCCGCAGCGCTGGCGAGCAACAGACCGAGTTCGTCGGCCTCCAGTTCGCCTTGCTGCATCACCGGTTCGAGCGACTTGAGCAGCGCGATGTTGTAGTCAATCTCCACATACATGTCAGCCACGCTGCGCGGCACGTCGCGCGGCAGCAGCATGCGGGCAAAGTGCAGCGTCTGGCGCTCGTGCTCGAGGATGCTGTGCGCCATTTCGTGCGCCAGCACGAAGGCCAGCGCCTCGTCGGTCAGCGCCCGCGAGTCGATGAACTCTTCGGAGATCAGCACCTGCCCGCCCGGCAAGGCCATGGCCTCCACGTCGCCCTGGCGCACGACGGTGAGCGACCACGGCAGTTGCGCGGCGCGCTCGGTCTGCTGGCGAGCCAGCCCCACCAGGCGGCCGAAGATCTGCTCGAGCCGCGCGCAGTGGCGCCAGCAGCCGAGGTCACCACTTCGCTCGGCCTGCTGAATGATCGACGCCAGGTTGCCCGCCGTGGCGCGCTCCACCTCAGCAGCCGACCAGCCGAGCGCGACCGGCTCGTAAGCCATCCCGGCCCAGGCGTCTTGCGCCAGCGCAGAGCTGCTCGCCAGGGTGACCACGCACCCCAACACGCATGCCCGCAAACCGCTCAGGAGAGAAACCATCGGCGACGACCCCCTTGGATCGCAGCCTAGGCTTTATGACAGGCGTGTGAAACCCCTAAGAACAGGGAGATGACGGCGTTGTTCCTTCAGGCGGTCTCGAACCGGACTGGTCCGTTCACGCCGGGGCGGATGGTTAGCTCGGGCTGGCGCCCGAACGGGCCGAGGAACAGGTCGCGCGCGATGCCCTGGGCCTGTTGCTGCAGCGTGGCGGCGTCGTCAGCACTCAGCAGGCGCTCGGTGTGCGCTTGCCACAACGTGAGCAGCGCCCGAACATCTCCGGCTCCACGCCTTCGATCGCCATGTTCTTGCCGAACACCTTGCCGCGAGATGAGCGCGTGCCCGGCGCCACCGTGTTCCAGAACTCGCGGATGCGCTCGAGGTGCTCCGTCCAGTCAGGGCCGATCACGCGCTCGAACAGCCGGCCGAGCAGCGGGTCGCCCACGTCGGCGTAGACGCTGTCGATCAGCTCGCGGATCAGCATGGTATTCATCGTGCGGCTTCGATCACGGCGAACCAGTGGTTCACGTCGCGGTGATGGGCTTCGTCGGCGCGGATCGCGAGCCCCACTACTTATTCGTACTTGGAGTTGTCTGCGCCATCACCCGTATTGTCATCAAGTACGTAGTCGATAGTCTCGCGAATGTCTCTAGTCGCATTCACAACTCGAATACGTTTGTAGGCTCGCAGTCCCATTCGGCGAATAGGAGAGGCCAGCAGTGCGTTAAGGAAGCTGTGCGTAGAGCCATCCACGTCAACAAAGTCAATAACGAATGACTTTCCATCATCCACGGCTGGCATGAGGTGCCTGTCGCGATAGCTGATAGCAGCCTCCTTGTCGTCAGCATTTCGCCCAAAGTAGTTCGAGACGCTGAGATAGTGCCGATTCTCTTCATTCGCGTCGGTGCGCGACTTGACTTCGGAACGAGCCTGCGCACGAAACTCATTCATCATGGAGTCCAGCGCGAACTCCGTTCCGCGGTCCAACCGAACGGTTACCAGGGCAAACGTGCCGGGCCAAGCCGATTCGAGGATCCTCGTGGTCGTGTCAGTAGGCGAGACGTGAAGCACGCCGTTGCCGGACACAAGGTACATATCGGCGCGCAGCCTACGGACAATGTTGGAGGAAAGAAAAAGACCCATCCCTGCATTGTTTCGATTCGTGTACGGATCCTGTCGTCCGAAAGTTCCCGAGATCTCTGGTTGTATCGCTAGCCTCAGAGACTCCTCATCATTCCCCAAGCCAGGATACGCTTGGCTTAAATGCCGTTTGACCCCCACGCCAATGTCGGCAACGATGAAGTGAAGTTCGTTCATCTTCTCGTACCAAGTGAATTGGAGAATGCTAGGAGTCGGATAGCGATGACCTTTCCAGAAGAAGTCCGACTTGCCATGCTCAAGGATGTTGTAGAGCAACTCAGACAGCACATATCGAAGCGTTTTTTGATACTCCACGCCGAACGGTGTCGTGAACTCGTCGACTGCGGCCAGGGAGGCCTTGAAGTCATCTGAGTTTCTTACGGCAAACAGCGGCTTATGCTCATTACTCTTGAAGTTGATTTTGGGATCCGTGGTAACTGCGAATAGCCCGTGCGCACCCATCATTCGCCAGACTCGGCTCCCGTTTTGGTCGCCTTCAGACTCCAAGTTAAAAGAAATAGTGCAATTCTGTTGCTTAAGCTTCCAGCAATAGGGGATCAGTAGCGATGCTGCTTGGTAGTTCGCACTCCGGCATCCGGAAAAGTCGATCTCGACAGGGATATCTCTGAAGTCCCAGTCAAGAACGTCTAGCACTTGATCAAAGTGCTTTGCACCGCCCCGGTTGAACGTTAGTTCGGTGGGAATCACAACGCGCTCTTTCGTCGCTTGACGAATCTTTCGGCGTACGCCGTACAGCTGGTCCTTCAATGAACTTGACATGCGAATGCTAGAACTGCGAGACAGAGAATCATGGCGACTGTCGACTTTTTACGACCTAATGCTTGATATGAGGGGTTCCTTACAGCTGGCCAAGCCAACGGCAAGACGCCCCTCGATGGAAGAGTTAGGCATTGCCGTTCGCTTCCACCGGCATGTCATTGCTTGCAGATCCTGGCCTTTGTCTCAGCAATAACGCGCTGGGAGAACAGGCGCACTCGTTGAAGATGCCCAAGATTCCTTTCCATTTGAGCGGCATTTACGCTTCCGTTCTTCCCTGCGCTAGTTCCTCGGTTCTGCGTTCGCCAGTGCTCGAAAAAAAAGCTGAAGGAAGTGTTTGACTGATGATTCTTGTCGATAGTGTCAAGTTCGGTGTAGACCGTGTCCTCCCAATTCTTAATCTTCTCGTAGAGCCCTGCGGGAGCTCCTTCGTGAAAGACCAACCTCTCGCCCTGAGCGATCAGTCGGTCAACATTCCCCTGCTCAGTCTCGTAGCGCGCAAGATCGACAGCGGAAATGCACCGTGCCCCTTTGTCGGAAGATTCGGACGCAATGGCCGCCGCGGGCGAGGGCGAGGGCGAGGGCGAGAGGGCCGGAGGGAATGAAACAACGATAGGGAGCGTAGGCTTGCCGGGAAGAGCACCAATAGTCTCCAAGAACTTCTTGGTTGACTCAGCGAATGTTGCCAACCCGCCAACTACTGTGCCGGCGATGATTGCGGCCGCCACGAAGCGATGGTTCTTCAGGCGGGCAAGCCATTTGTCTGCCAATGTTGGTCTTTTTTTCTCCTCCACGGACGATCTCCTCGCGACGCCTAACGAGTAGTAGAAGACCTAAATGTCGCTTTGTAAAGGACGTTATTCAGTCCGAATGCGAACTCCCTCTGCAATCAGCAACTTAGGCAATGTTGATGACGATTTACGTGGGACAAGCCCCTCAACCTTGCGCTGCAACAATAGCCGGCCGTTTGACATAACGCCATTTGTACACGGCCCTCGCAAAGCGTCTATGCTTCAAATAAGCTGCCCTGCGCACGCTACCGTAGCGCGTTCCTGATCGTGGACACGGCAGCCCTGAAGGGCTACGCCGCGGGCAAGAAGGTCTCGAGGATCAAGCGTCCCATTGCAGTGGACACCCTGGGAACACCCGCCAATGCCCTGTTACGTCAGAAGGCGTGCCCGCGCGACTGACAGTGCAGCGCAACGGCCCCGTCGTCAAATCTGCGCAGCCAGCATCTGGCCTTGCGCAAGCAGACCATTCGGAATGCGCGGAGTGTCGGGCCGGTACACGTTCAGCGCGGGTACGACAGGCGGCAGCGTTTGCACCATCCGCACCACGTGGCTGACGCTTTGCGTGCGGGTCTTCTGGCGAATGCTGCCGATCTGCGAGCGGATCGTGGACAAGGCGACTCCCCCTCGCGCAGCCACTTGCGCCGGGCGCAAGCCTTCGCACAGGGCCGCGAGCACGACGCTCTCGGCAGGGGTCAATTGATTCATCTGTGCAAAGAACTGCAAGTTCAGCGGCTCGATGCTGTCGTGCTTGCCCAGTACGAGCAAGGCCACGGTGTCGTCTTCCTCGGACCCTGCCGACACCGGCACGATGCCCACCGACACCGATGCTCGCGCCGAGCACAGCGTCAGCATCGCGCGCCGCCCGCCGCGGGCGGCCACCAAGGCACGCAAGAGCGCGTCAAAGTCGCATGCCTGCGCCGCACGCAAACGCTGGCCGTCGTAGTGCAGGGGTTGGTCGGCCCTGCAGTCGCGGGCCGCAACCCGATTCGCGTAGCGGACTTCGCCCCGCTCATTGACCAACAGCAGGCCATGGTTGACTTCGTCGAGCACGGCCAACAGCAGTTGAAGCGGTAGCCCCTCGCTGGTGCTGGCAGGCATTGGGAGAGCAGCAATGGGCATCGCGGAGTCGACGCTTGCGATCGGCGCGCGACCCAGGGTCGCAGAGGTGGCAAGCATGGAAACCTCCTACTTCAAGACTGTGTCTCACGGCCGGTGGCCGCGGCAGACCGGTTTCACTGTGAGGGGTGCCGCTCTTAAGATCATTGGGTCCATCCTTAAGATTTATGAATCCTGGGGGACGGACGCGCGCCAACGGCTTGCGCGGAAAAAAAGCGCATGCAAACATTTCGTCACCCTTCGCGGCTGCGCTGCGAGCACACCAAAACTGGAGATGCCGGAATGCAAGTCGACCCCACGAACATGAAGGGCGGCGGCGCGGCCCCGACCCAGGTCAGCCATGGGCTGAACCTCACGCTCGAGCTGAACGATCCGCGCAAGATGCCCTTGCTTCTGGCCCAGCTTCAGATCAGAAGCGCGCAGACCCGCGTGGCGTTGAACGAATTGCACTTCGTTCACTTCGCGCGCTTTCTGCCCGCGCGCGGCAACACGGCGCTGCTGGTGATCACCGAGTTCGACGGTCCGTTGGAGCCGTACGTCATGGACTTCGTGATTGCGATCGGCGATGTCTTCACGCTGATCCTCAGCTATGTGAAAGGCGCCGAAGAGGTGGAATCGGTGAAGGAACACCCACGTGCGTTCTGGGAGTTCATCAAGAAGAACAACTGCGTCGTGGTGGTGCCTGGCGCCATGCAGTGGGACGACTACCCGATCTACAGCGCCTATGCCGGGCGCACCGTGCTCGACATCGTCGGGAGGCGCACCACGCTGCCCCCGCCGGTCACACCAGCTCGTACGGTGCCCATCGATTTTGCCGACGTGCAGGGCAACATCTTGCGCGGGCACCGCGCCAGCCTGGCGCGCCACTATGCGCTGGAGATCGAGAGTGCCAAAGCAGCACGCGCGTTTCTTGCCGAAATCGTTGATGGCGATGGCAGCGCGCTGCCGCGCGTCACCTCGGCCGAGGCTTGGCCGGCGTCATCGCGGCCGGCCTACTTCCTCAATGTGGGCATCACTGCGTCCGGCTTGGCGGCGCTTGGCGTCTCCGACGAAACACGGGCGAGCTTTCCGGCGGTTTTTCGCGAAGGGCCTGCCGAAGCCCACCGTGCCGCGGCCAATGGCGACACTGGCGCCAGCGCACCCGATCACTGGGTGCTGGGATCCCCAACACAGCCGGTGCACGTGTTGGTTTCCTTGTACGGCGACTACACGCAAGAGGCCGAGTTCGAGCGCCGCGCGGCCCAGCTCACCGCCCGCTGGGAGGGCGGTGGATGGCGCGTGGTACATATCCAAGACGCTGCTGCGTTGCCCGACGATCAAGTCCACTTCGGCTACCGCGATGGCCTGGCCCAACCGCGCATTGCCGGCGTCCACGATGAAAACAGCCGCCCAGACATGCAGCCGCGGGCCAACGCCGGCGAGTTCTTGCTCGGGGCGACGTACCCAGACATCTATGGCGGCATGTCGCTCGACCCCTTGCCCGCTGCGCTGTGCCAAAACGCCACCTATGCCGCCGTGCGCATGCTCGAACAAGACGTTGCGGCGTTCGAAAAGTTGCTCGACGAAACGAGCGCTGCCCACAAGATGGACCGCGAGCTGATCGCTGCCAAGATGATGGGGCGTTGCCGCAACGGCACGCCCTTGGCGCGCGGGCCGGTGCTGCCATCTGGCGACATGCCGCCGCCCAGCACGGTGGTCGATTCCAACGACTTCGACTACGCGCCGAGCCGAGAAAACCCGTTCACTGAAAACGACCACGAAGGGCTGCGCTGCCCGGTCGGCTCGCATGCCCGGCGCATGAACCCGCGCAGTGCGCTGGTGGCCGGCAAGCCGCACAGCAGGCGCATCATCCGCCGCGGCCTGCCCTACGGGCCGCTGTGGGACGGCGGCAAGGAGCCGACCCCGCGCGGCCTCTACGGCATGTTCATTTGCAGCGACCTGGAGCGGCAGTTCGAATTCTTGATGCAGACCTGGGCCAACGGCGACACCGCGGCCAGCGGCATCCGGGGCACGCAGGATCCGATCATTGGCGAGCAGGCGTGGGGTGGTGAATTCCGCTTTCCTGTCGCAGGGGCTGCAGACCCCGTCACGCTGACGGTGCCTCGCCTGGTGACCACCCGCGGAAGCCTGTATCTGTTGTTGCCTGGCTTGAGTGGTTTGCGGCATCTGGCTGGCCTGAGCGGGGGTCGTGAGGAGATCTCGCAGATCGAGCCTGCCGGCACCGATATCAATCGACCGGGCAAGCCCAGGCAGCACACCAGATTCGACCCCGCCCGCTTCGACCCCAAGGACCCCAGGTTCCTCGCCGACCCCTATCGGTACTACGCCGCCTTCAGAAACGAGGCGCCGGTGGCCCGCGTTCAGCATGGCGGGTACACGAGCTACTGGGTGTTCAGCCACGAGCTGGTCACGCAGGTTTGCGACGACACGGCGCTCTTCTTGAAGCAACCCGCAGGCACCCCGCTCGACAACCGCGGCCTGTTCTACATGGACCCGCCGCGCCACGGGCCAGTGCGCAGCATGCTCGACCCGCTGTTTGCGCAGGCCACCGCCGACATCGCACAAACGGCCGACCAACTCGCCGACGAAGCCATCGCCGACATCAACGCGCAGGGTCGAAGCTTCAACCTGATTCCGGCCTATGCCCGGCGCGTGGCGCGCAACGTGTTCATGTCGATGTTCGGCGTGCCGCGGGCCGATTGGGAAGCGCTGGGCATGCAGGTTGAAACCGTGCTGGCCCACTTCGACCAGATGCTGCCGGCCGCGCAGCGCGCACCGGCCGCAGAGGCCTCCATGGCGATCCTGTCCTATTTCGCCATCCTGGGCATGGGCTGCCCGGCGCACGCCAGTTCGAGCACCAGTTCCAGCGAGTTGCTTTGCCTGATGGCCTCCGAAGGCAAGAAGGATGGCCTGAGCTCCAAGGAGGCGGTGCAAACAGCGCTGCATTTCGCGCTGGGCGGCTATCTGTCGACCGAGTTCCTGATCGGCACCGGGTTCTTCAACCTTCTGAGCCGCGGCGGCGCAGCGATGGCGCAGCTTCGCGACCGGCCCGAGGGGCTGGCCAACGCCATCGAAGAGATGAAACGCTTCGACGCGCCATTCCAGATGGCAGACCGCTATACGGCAGAGGCGACCCGGTTGGGCGGCTGCGACATTCCCGCCAACGCGTTGGTCACGGTGGTGTACGGCTCGGCAAATCGCGATACAGCGGTGTTCGGCGCCGACGCAGACCAGTTCCTCATCGACCGCGTGATACCTGCGGGCAAGAACTACGTTTTCGGGCACGGGATTCACCGCTGCATCGGGGCACCCATGGTGGCTTCGATTGCCCCCGTTGTCTTTGACAAGTTGATCAAAGCGATGCCAAATCTGCGGCTTGCGGAAGAAGCGCCAAGTTGGTTGCCAGACCCGTATTTCCGGGCGCTTGCCGGGCTTGAATTAAAGCGTTGATGGCGTCTTTGAGTTTTCAGGATTTTGAGCTGAACCCCGACCAGCGCCGGCTCATGGTGCATGGCCAGACGGCGCGCATCGGGGCTCGCGCCTACGACCTCCTGATGGCCTTGGTCGAGCGCAGCGACCGGGTTGTCAGCAAAGACGAACTCCTCGACGTGGTGTGGCCCAATCTGGTCGTCGAAGAAAACAACCTGCAAGTGCACATCCACGCCCTGCGCAAGATGCTGGGGCCAGCGACGATCACCACGGTGCCGGGGCGAGGCTACCGCTTCACGGCTGAGCGAACGCAAGCGGAGGGGGCACCACGCATCGAACGGCGCCGCGCCGTGCGGCCGCCTGCCGAAGAACTGAGCGCCACCCGCAGCCTGGACACGCAACGCGGTAATCTGCCCGACTATCTGCCTGAGCTGTACGGGCGCGAAGACGCCGTGCAGGCCGTGCGCGGCTTGCTGGAAACCGAGCGCCTGGTGACCATCAGCGGCACCGGGGGCATCGGCAAGACGCGCCTGGCGCAAACCGTTTCGAACGAGCTGCGCGAGCACTACCCACACGGCGTGTGGATGATCGAGCTGGCTTGGGTCAACGATGCATCCCTGCTCGAGTCGCTGGTTGCCCAGGCTCTGGGCATCATGCTGCCTGGCCACAAGGCGGCGCTGGACGAACTCGCCGACGCCCTGCGTTCGCAGTGCCTGCTGCTTGTGCTCGACAACTGCGAGCATGTGATCGACGCCGTGGGCACCCTGGCGTTTCAACTGCTGCGCTGTGCGCCGTCGCTGCGCATGCTGGTGACAAGCCAGGAGCTTTTGCGTGTGGCCGGCGAGCAGGTCTACAAGCTGGCACCGCTGGCCATCCCGGTCGAACGGGATCTGCAGCGTGCCGCTCAATTCGGCGCGGTGCGGCTGTTCGTCGAACGCGCGCGCTCGCTCGATCGCCGGTTCGAGCTCAACGAGCGCAACGTCGATGCGGTGATCGACATCTGCGCCCAACTCGATGGCATCCCACTGGCGATCGAACTGGCGGCTGCGCGCATCCCCTTGCTCGGTGTGTATGGGATTCTCGACCGCCTCGGCGAGCGCTTTCGCATGCTGACGGGCGGTGCGCGCGTGTCCTTGCACCGCCATCAAACCTTGCGTGCCGCGCTCGACTGGAGCCACCACCTGCTCAAACCCGATGAGCAAAAGGTGTTTCGGCGGCTGGGGGTGTTCTCGGGCGGCTTCGTCGTCGAGGGGGCTCAACTGGTGGCGGGTGACGAGGGCATCAACGAGTGGGCGGTGCTCGACCACCTCAGCACGCTGGTCGACAAATCGCTCGTTCTCGTTGACGACGGCGAACGCCCGCGCTACCGGCTGCTTGAAAGCGCTCGCGCCTACGCCTTGGAGCGGCTCGCCGAAGCCGGCGAAACAGACGCCTGGCTGCGGCGCCATGCCCAGGCCACCAGCACCTTGTGTGAGCGGGCGGTCAGGTTGCGCGACATTGATTGGCTCTGGGCTGAAATGAACAATGTGCGCGCCGCCTATGCCTGGGCCCGAGGCAGCGAAGGGGACGACACGCTTGCCGTGTCGCTCGCCACATCGTCGAGCATGGTGCTCGCAGTGGCTGGGCTGGTGAGCGAGGGCATGCAGCGTTTGCTCGAAGTGGAGCCGCTCGTGACGGCGGCCACGCCAACGGCGCTTGCCGCGCAGTACTGGCAGTGGTTGGGCCGGGGTGGCATCAATGGGCGCTTGCCGACGTCGCGCTGTATCGAGGCGCTGCAGCGCGCCGAATCGATGTTTCGCTCGCTTCACAACGTGCGTCACCTTCATGCCTGCCTGCGCATGCGCGCCGAGGCGCTGGTGGCGAGCAAAGATCTGGCGGGCGCGCAGGTTGCGCTGCACGACGCCCAGGGCCTGGAATCAAACGGCTGTACAGCCGCCGACCGCCTGCGCCGGCTGCGCGTGCAGGGCTTGCTCTGCGCCGCCGAGGCCCGCCACGAGGAAGCGCTTGCCATGTACAGCATGGCTTACGACATGGCCGGGTCGGCCCAGGTCGAGCGCTATGCGCTGATCCTGCTGGCCGACATGGCGACGGTGCATCTCGAGATGGGCCAGGCTGCGCAGGCCGCCGAGCAATATCGGTCCCTCAGCGAGAAGGCCCGACACCGCCGTTCCCAAGGCTTGACGCTCGCACATGCGCTGGCGGGGCTGATGGCGGCATCGCTCACGCAGCTTCGGCTGGCCGAGGCCACCACTGCGGGTGCCGACGCCTTGCTGCCATTGCGCCGCTGCGGCATCTTCATCGCGCATTGCGACATCTACGCCTGGTTGATGGCGTGCCACGGCCACATGCAGGCCGCCGCCCAATTGCTGGGGGCTGCAGACGCATTCCATCAGAACAGCGAAACCGCACGCGACGCGGTCAAAGGGCGTGCCCGCCAAGAAGTCGTTGGCTTGCTCGCGGCAACCCACAGCCTGGGGCAAACCCAGCTGTGGATGCTGGAAGGGTCGGCCGCCACCGAAGACGCCCTGGCGGCCCTGGTAGACACCGCATTGGGTGCCACGCGCATGGGGCCGACTGCGTTGGTGGGTGCCGGCAGCCAAGATGCCCGTGAGGAGTCGCGCGGCGCCAGCGCCTAACGCAGCTCGGACACCTCGGACAGCAGCTCTTTGAGCATCACCGACAGCGGGCCGAGAACGCCTTCATCGGCCCAGTAGGCCACGTGCGACAAGGGGTTCCAGTTTCGGGGCGCGGCATCGGCGCACAGGCCCGCATTGATCGTGCGGTCGTCTACCAGCTCTTCGTAGCCGCTGCCCAGCGGGCGAAGCGGCCAGCCCAACGCGTCGTCCGGGTCGTAGATGTTGAGCCAGTGAAAGTCATCGGTGGGTGGGCGTATCGGCTGGATGCGCATTTGCGTGTCGGCCGCCACAAAGATCGGGATGTTGCACCCGGTGCTCACCCAGCGCCGCAGCGTGCTGCCGCGCAAGAAATCCCTTTCCTCGTCGCTCAGAGGATGGCCGGCAATGGCCATCGCGTGGGCGTCGATGTCTCGCCAGATCCCTGCCGTGGCGCGCCCTGCGGGCAGCTGCGCGTCCCAGAGGTAGTTCGACAGGACCTGAGCGCCTAGCGATTGCGTCAGGAACACCACCGAACCGTTGCCGCCCATTTGGTCGCGCGCCGCGAGCAGCTTGCATGCAATCTCAAGCTGAGCCAATTCATAGGCTGAACCGGCGCGTTCTTTCCGATACTCAAGCCCCACCGCATCTGACATGCCAGAGAGGACGAACGTACGCAGGCCCTCCCAACGGACCTTGGCGTTCGCGCGGGTGCGGTTCCACACGGCACGCTGGTTGGGCTGCAGGATGCCCTGGTAGTAGACCGATTCGAACGCGACGTCGAGCCACGCGTCACCCAAAAGTGAGTGCAGGTCCTGCTCTAGTTCGTCGGCATAGTCCTTCAGCGTGACACCCATGCCATGAAGGGTGAGCAATGCAATTTGAGCCAAGCGTGCAGTCTCCTGAGACGAGTAACGATCGACGGTCTTCCAGCAACACCGTGCTGGCCTGAAGCTTCGTCGTTGCGCGCCGTGCTGGCATCCCCCCGCCGACCGATGCACGGGGTGGGGCGGTGTGCCATGTCGCGGGAGCGTGGGTGTTTCTCTCGCCCCTTGCCTGAGGCCCCAAGCCGCCTATGTGGTCGGGTCGCCCGACCAGACGAAGCGGAGGATGTCGGGTTTCTCCGTCGGCGCGGTACGAAAGTGCTCCTGCCGCGGCTCGCTCAGGCCGCTATCGGCAAGGTCTTCCCAAATCACTCGGTAGAACACCTCCTGCCCGAGGTAGGGCAGACGAAGCACCTGATCGAGGGTGTCCCGGACAATCTTGGATTGACAAGGCCCCTGCGTGGGAGCTTGATTGACGCGGTTCTCAAAGCGTGAATTGACCGCCGATGTAGCTGATGGAAGGGGGCTGAAATGGGAACAACTGCTGCTGCAGGAGTCGTCCACCTGCCTCATTTGTTGCCGTGCCCGAACTGCGCCGCCGACAACGGCGTGACGGCACGTATCTGCTGGAGTTGCGAAGGGCCGCTGCTGCACGAACGCCCGCGACCGTCCGACTTCGAGCTGCAGCCGCCTGCGGTTGCGGAGCCCGCCGCCGAGCTCACCGTGCCGGTGGCCGCGCTTGAGCCGCAACTCCAGCCGCAACCCGAGCCGCAACGCAAGGCCGATCCGGAACCGAGCTTTTTCCCCATACTGCATGACGAAGCCACGGACTTCCAGACGGCCGCGAACGACCACCCGGAAAGCGAACTTGCGTTGCAATTCATGCGGCGGCGCAACGCGTCACGGCGGGTGGCGACCGCCACTGTCTGCGTCGCGTCGGTCGTGATGGTGCTCGGCACCTACCTGATCGTGCACAGCATGACTGGAAGCGAGGAAGCAGAGTTTCCCGCCAAAGTCAGCAGCACGGCACCCGCACCCGATGCGACGCTCGTGCCCACCGCATACGTAGCGCCGCCGCCGACCGCGTGGCCGGCGATCGAACCCGTCCCCGCCGTGTCCTTGCCCGAGATCGAAGCGCCACGTCACGGCGACGTGCTGACTGCACGCGCCTCGCCCAAGCTCGCAGCGGCCAAGCCGGTGAAGGCCAAGCGCCGCGCCGTCACACCGGCCGCCGTGAACGCGCCCGCCCCCGCCGAGCCGGTGTCGTGCGCACCGCAGGTTGTCGCGCTGGGCCTGTGCGGCGCCAGCTCACGTTGAGGAGCGCCCTGAAATGCTGATGAGACTCGCCGCGAACATCGCGGTCGCGGCCGTGCTGGCGTCGTTTGCCACCGGGGCCATGGCAGTCGACGCCCAGTACAAGATCGTCACGGCGTCGGAACGCGGCACCTACATCCAGATCGGGAAAGACCTCGCCAAGCTGGTCGCGCCGGCCGCCGGCATCGAACTACAGGCCTTGCCGTCGGTCGGCTCATCCGAGAACGTGGAACGCTTGCGCTACGAACCGGGCGTCAAGCTGGCGATGGTGCAATCCGACGTCTACCAGGCCTTTCTCGACCTCGCCGCGAACGGTAACGCCGAGGCGGGCACGTTGATCCGGCCGCTGCGCGTTGTCATGCCGCTGTACAACGAGGAGATCTACTTCATCGCGCGTGCCGATTCGGCACTGAACTTCGTCCACGAGATCAAGGACGCGAAGATCAATGTCGGCCCGCTGCGAAGCGGTACCGCCATGTCGGCGACCACCATCTTCCGGCAGATGTTCGGCGCGCCGATTGCCGAGGGCAAAGCGAGCTACCTGAGCAACGAAGATGCGCTGGTTCAGCTGACTGTCGACAAGACGATCGACGTCGTGGTGGTCGTGGGCGGCCAGCCGACCAAGCTGCTGGTCGACATGAAGCCAGAGTCGCGCGCGCTCATCAAGCTGCTGAAGTTCGACGCCAACCAGCCGGAGAGCAAAGCCGCGCTGCAGACCTACTTCGCGACCAACGTGCGCGCCGCAAGCTACCCCAACCTGCTGGAAGAAGACGTGCCGAGCGTAGCGGTTCGGGCCTATCTCGTGACCTACGACTACAAGGTGAGCGGCACCGTCGACCACTTGGGGCGCTTCGCCCAATCGCTGTGCCAGAACTTCGAGCAGCTGCAAACCCAAGGCCACCCGAAGTGGCGGGAGGTCGAGTTGCGTCTGCCCGAGCTCGGGCAGGGATGGCTGTACTACGCGACCACCGAGCGCACGCTTCGCAGTTGCATCGCAAAGCTTCCGAAAGCCAAGCCTGTTCGTGGGTGCGCGCAACAGGAGAAGATTCTTGGCCTTTGCAAGTGAAACGGAGCACGCCAATGAAGCCGACATCATCGCCACGCTTCGTCCCGCTGGGCACGTTCACCTGCGCACCGGGCTTGGGTGGTCCGGCGCTCTGACTGTGTATACCGACGGGGTGCCGACGGCGCCCCGTCTTCGGCGAAGTGCCCGCGCCGGGCCATCGCCAACCCCTTCGCAGTTGCGTCGATGCGCCTTCGTTGCAAGGGCCGCGCCAACTACCGCCAGTTCTTCGCCACTATCGGATCGATCAGTTATTGCACAGTCTCAACGTTTGAGATGAGAGGCATGGCCCGGCTTGCCGGGGCGAGTCCCCTCGGATGAAGGGTTAGAGCGCCCGCGCCCATGGGCACTGACCATTGCCTGAAGACTCTTGCGCTCCGATTCAGGCAAGCTTTGCACGAGCGACTGGTCTGCCAGAACTCCTTGGGCGATGGCAGATTCATCGGCATTCCGAATTTCCCCGCGCTTCAGCATTGCGGTGTATCGACCCCAGTTGTGAGATCGAACATAGGAAAGACTGAGAAGGCCTTTCGCTCGCATTTCCGCGTCGAGCGCGACGATCTGGGACAGTGGCCAAGGAGACGAGATTTCCATGCAGTTGTTCACCGCCATGCGTAGCCCGGAGGAGGCCCGCTCTGGTGATTCTTGTTCCTGTCGTTCAAGGACTGCAATAGGTCGATCGTAGGCGGAAGGGACACGCTGATCCAAGAAGCGCTCAGAAAAGAAGCGCAAGAACGCCTTCATTTCGACGTACTCAGCAGAGGGGGTCATTTGCAAGCGTTCTAGGACGTTTGAGATAACCGGCATGACCCGCTCGCCGGGGCATGTCCGGTTGATTGAATGGTTAGGTGCCTATTGGCTTAGCTGCACCAGTCTTCGGTGGTTCAAATGGTTCGATGTTTACGGTAAAGCCATGACCCGCGAAGTCGTTCTTTATGCCTGTTAGGTTTTGCATCTCTGCTTCTGTGCATGGCTTTGGAACCATGATGACAATGATGGCCGGCAACTCGGACTTTGCCTTCGGCTCGTCTTTGAAAGCTTGTCCTGAACGTACGTACTTTGCGTACTGATTCAACTTCTTGTAGAGCTTTCCTGCGGACGCTCGACTGAGAATTCTTTCGTCTAGGACTACGTACAAACTGAGTTGACCTGTCGTAGCAGCTATTCGAACAATATCAATTTCATTCGAGTTGTCTAGCCCAGCGGCGAGGGGAGTGAACGGGATTGCGAGAAGGCAAATTGCAAGGATGTGGCGCATGAGGCACCTAACGAGAAGTAGAGGACCTAAATGTCGCTTTATAAAGCGACATTATTCGATCCGATCTCAAAATTCTCCGCGCAATCAACAGCTTAGGCAAGCTGGTCTCGGTTTTTGTATGGGACAAGCGACCGAGCGGTCGTGGTGTTTCGCATGCGAACGGCGAATGACATAACGCTTCTTGTACGTGTCCGCATGCGAAACGCTTCGGCGTCATCTGCGACGCGGCTCTATCTTTCAAACAAATTGCCCTGCGCACGCAACCTGCGCATGCCACTGACCAAATGGTCGCGCGCGCTCTGCGGATCGCCGACACGCATCTGCTCGTAGGCAAGTTGTGCCACCTCGTGAGGGATCGGCTTCAAGGGCCGGTTCGCGCTCATCGCCTTGAGCTGCACCTCAGCCGCGCGCTCCAGGTAGTAGAGATCGTCCCAGGCTTCGGCGATCGTGGGGCCACCGACCATCACGCCGTGGTTCTTCAGGAACAGGATGTCGGCATCACCCATCGACTTGGCGATGCGGTCACCCTCGGACTCATCGAGCGCGAGGCCGTTGTAGTTCTCGTCGACGGCGGTGCGGCCATAGAACTTCAGCGAGGTCTGGCCCAGCCACAGCAGCGGCGGCCCTTCGAGCAGGCACAGCGCGGTGGCGTTCGGCATGTGGGTGTGGAAGGCCACGCGAACCCGCGGCTTAAGATTGTGCAGGCGGGCGTGGATGTAGAAGGCCGTGGCCTCGGGCTTACCGACGCCGTCGAGCACGTGACCGTCGAAGTCGCACACCAGAAGCTTCGATGCCGTGATCTCGCTGAAGGCGTAGCCGTAGGGGTTGACGAAGAACAGGTCGTCGTGGCCCGGCACCACCGCCGAGAAATGGTTGCAGATGCCTTCGTCGAACCCCTGCTGCGCTGCCAGCTGGAAACACGCCGCCAGCTCGATGCGGGCGCGCACGACCGCTTCTGAATCGAGCTTCAGTTTTCGCGTCGGCACTGTGGCGGTGTCGGCAGAGAGGGAGTGGGCCATCTTGTGCTCCAGGGGCTACCAGCCAAGCGACTCGAAAAGCGCCGGAACCTGGGCCAGGGTTGAAAGTGTCGCATCGGGCACGCAATCGGGCAGCAGTTGGCGGCCGGCGCTGGGTCATTCAGGGTGAACAGGCCCTAGAGTTGCCCCCATGCGCTGCGAAGACATTGCCTCCCACCCCGACTTCCGCCGCCTGTCGTCGATTCCCGATGTGGCGGTGGATCTGCGCTACGCGGGCTTGCGCAACTTCGTCGGCCGTGATCTCTACGGCGCGCTGGACTGCGGCTGGCTGCACCGCCTGGCCGCCGAGGGGCTCGAGCGTGCGGCCGAGCAGCTCGCTCGTGAGGCGCCCGGCCATCGCCTGCTGGTGCTGGACGCGCTGCGCCCGCACCGCGTGCAGGTGCAGCTGTGGGACCACCTCGACGGCACCGGGCTGCGCCAGTACGTGGCCGACCCAGCGCGGGGCTCCATCCATTCCTTCGGCATGGCGCTGGACGCCACATTGATCGACGCCACCGGCCGCGAACTCGACATGGGCAGCGGCTTCGACGAGATGACGGAGCTCTCCCACCCGAAGCTGGAAGCGCAGCACCTGGCCAGCGGCGCATTGACGGCGCAGCAGGTGCAGCACCGCGCACTGTTGCGTCGGGTGCTCGCACTCGGCAACTTCAACGGCATCGACAACGAGTGGTGGCACTTCGACATGCTGGACCGCCAGCACGTGCGCCAGCATTTCACGCGCATCGACTGACGAAGCGACAAGCCCTGCCCGTCAGGGCTTGGTGGCTCCCGAAGGCGCTGCCGTCGGCAAGCGCCACAGCCACACCGCAACGGCCGCACAGCACACGCCCGGCGACCAGTGCCACGGTGACGGGATCAGCCACCACGACAGCACCGAGCTGCCCGCCATCATCACCGTGGCCAGTTGCTTGGCACGCAGCGGCACCGCATGGTTGGCGCGCCAGTCGAGGATCATCGGGCCGAAGCGAGGGTGCACGAGCAGCCACGCTTCCCAGCGCTCGCTGCCGCGCGAGAAGCAAAACGCGGCGAGCAGCACCAGGGGTGCGGTCGGCAACAGCGGCACCACGATGCCAACAATGCCGACGACGAGGCTCAACACGCCGGCCAACGACCACAGCACACGCTGCCAGCGCGGCCGATCACGGGTGGGAATGGAACTCATGCCCGATGCTAAGGCGAGATGTTGTGCCCCACTCTCTAGCGGGTGCTTCTAGCGGGTGCCTCGCGCTTTCGTCGACCGGCGCGGCGCCGGTGCAGCAGCGGGCTCCGATGTGACCGAGCCTGCCGCGTGGCGCAGGCCGTCGAGCGCCGGGTTCACCACGTTGGCGTCCGCTCCCTCGGCGAACACCGCGTAGGCCGGATACAAGAACTCAGGCGCGCCGCGCACGCGGCGCAGTTTGCCGCTCTCGATGTGGCGGCGAACCACGGCAAGGCGGAAGTAGCCTGACCCACCGGCCGCGAGCACGTATTCGCGGCCGAGCGGCCCGAGCCCGGCCATCACACCGGTGTTGCCCAGGTTCGGGAACGCAAGGCTGTGCTGCGCGGCGAACTCGGGGCCCCAGTCCACATAGACGTAGTGCTCGGGGTCCAGCTCCTGGCCTTTCTTCAGCGTGGTGACCAGCACGAGCTTCTCTTCGATCAGCAGCTCGATGCGCAAACCCGGCCGCTGCTGCGGCGCATAGACGACGGCGATGTCCAGCATGCCCGAGGCCACGCGGTCGATCAGCTCCGATGGGAAGCCGACCTCGGTGCGAAGCGCGAGGTGAGGCGCGGCCGTGCGCATCCACAGCAGCCAGTCGAGCAGCAGCGGGTCCCACAGGCTGATCTCGCAGCCGATCGTCAGCACCGACTGCCGCCCCGGCGGCACTGCGACCTGGTGGCGCGCGCGCTCCCACACCTGCACCAGCATCGAGGCGTAGCGCGTGAACTGCTCTCCCGCCGGCGTGAGCGTTGCGCCCGCCTTGTTGCGCACGAAGAGCTTGGCACCGACCTGCTCTTCCAGCGTGCGCACCCGCGCGCTCACGGCCGTCTGGGTGACGTGAAGGCGTTCGGCGGCATTCACGAAGCTGCCGGCCGCCACGATGTCGAGAAAGGTTCGAGCGAGCGTGATGTCCATGCCGTTCCCTACTGGGAGTCCGTTCAGAGCAAAATTATTGCATTCAAGTGGCAATAAAACTCGCTTTACTTGGTGAGTGCGTGCGCCGAAGATTCATTCATCGGAATCGACATCACCGATCAAAGGAGTGGACAAATGGAAACGCACCGCAAGAACACCGTTGCAGCCAAGGCTTCAGCACCGAAGCGTCGGCCCTCGTCTCTCGTCGATATCACTGAACGTGCCGCAGCGCCTGCCGTAACAGCGCTGCACGGCCAAGCACTCAGGGCAGAACGGCACCGCGTGCGCGCTGCCGCCGACGCCTTGGTCGGCATGGCTGGCGCCTGACCTCATTCGCTCAACTCAACTTGAAGGAATCACTGTGAAGACCTCTTCGAACACACAAACTCTCTCGAACGAAATCCGTGCACTCATCGCCGCCACGCCGCTGGCGGTGTTCTTGCGTGCAGCACGGGGCGACACCCAGCCCGAAAGCCGCGTCACGCGTGGCGCACAAGCGGCCCGCATGCAGGCTTCAGCCTGACAGGGGCGTGGCGATGGCCTCGATCAACGGCCGCACTGCCTCCGTGAATCGCCCGCCCGCCGTGGACGAAGCCACGCTACAGGCCTACCGGATCACGTCGCCCCGCCCGGACTCGCGCAGCGCCTTCGCGCTCTACAAAGGCCGAGAGATTGATGTCAACGTGGTGCAGGACGTCGTCCGCGAAGGCAGCTACATCGCCGTGCTGATCCATGGCACGCAGCATGGCGAACCGGGCCAGACGATCGAATACGTCACCGACTACGCAACCTTCGACGAGGCGCTGAGCGCCGGCTTCGAGATCGCGTGCGCCGCGATCGACCGGCGGCAGAACTGATTCCTCGACCCACGGCCCACCCGGGCCGCCCGCCGGTAGCGTCGGGCTCGTACCATTGAAGGCAGGCTGGGTACACCAGCTTCGACTGCCTTCAAGACCGAGCACCCTCGCATGACATCGACACCCTCACCGACCACTGCCACGCCAGGCCCCGTCACCGGCTTCGGCCCAGACTTCCCGTTCGCGTTCGACGACTGGATCAAGCACCCGGCCGGCCTGGGCTCCATCCCCGCCGCACAGCACGGCGCCGAGGTGGCGATCATCGGCGCGGGCATGGCCGGCCTGGTGGCCGCCTACGAGCTGATGAAGCTGGGCTTGAAACCCGTCGTCTACGAAGCCTCGAAGATGGGCGGGCGCCTGCGCTCGCAGCGCTTCGAAGGCCCCGCAGGCGTGATCGCCGAACTCGGCGGCATGCGCTTCCCGGTCTCGTCGACGGCCTTCTATCACTACGTCGACCAGCTCGGGCTGAAGTCCGAGCCCTTCCCCAACCCGCTGACCGATGCCTCGGGCAGCACGGTGATCGACCTGGAAGGCGAGACCTACTACGCGCGCACGCTGGACGACCTGCCGCCACTCTTTCGCGAAGTGGCGCAGGCCTGGGCCGAAGCGCTGGAAGACGGCGCAAACTTCACCGACGTGCAAGACGCCATTCGCCGCCGCGACGTGAAGGTGTTGAAGGATTTGTGGAACCGGCTCGTGCCGCTGTGGGACGACCGCACCTTCTACGATTTCGTGGCCACGTCCAAGGCCTTCTCGAAACTGTCGTTCCACCACCGCGAGGTGTTCGGCCAGGTGGGCTTCGGCACCGGCGGCTGGGACTCCGATTTTCCGAACTCGATGCTCGAGATCCTGCGCGTGGTGATGAACGCCTTCGACGAGAACCAGCGGCTGATCGTCGGTGGCGTCGACCAGGTGCCGATCGGTCTGTGGCAGCACGCGCCGGCGCAGATGGCGCACTGGCCCCAGGGCACGACGCTCGCTTCGCTGCATGCCGGCGCCACGCGCGCCGGCGTCGCGCGCATCCGCCGCGAGGCCGACAGCCGCTTCGCCATCACCGACAACTGGGGCGACACGCGACGTTACGCCGCGGTGCTCGCCACCTGCCAGAGCTGGCTACTGACAACACAAATCGACTGCGAGGAGACGCTCTTCTCGCACAAGATGTGGATGGCGCTCGACCGCACGCGCTACATGCAGTCGTCCAAGACCTTCGTGATGGTCGACCGCCCGTTCTGGAAGGACATTGACCCGGCGACCGGCCGCGACGTGATGAGCATGACGCTGACCGACCGGCTCACCCGTGGCACCTACCTGTTCGACCACGGGCCCGACAAACCCGGCGTGATCTGCCTCACCTATTCGTGGATGGGCGACGCGCTGAAGATGCTGCCGCACTCGGTTGAAAAGCGCGTGCGCCTGGCGCTCGACGCGCTGAAGAAGATCTACCCGAACGTCGATATCGCCAGCCACATCATCGGCGACCCGATCACCGTCTCGTGGGAGGCCGACCCGCACTTCCTCGGCGCCTTCAAGGGCGCGCTGCCGGGCCACTACCGCTACAACCAGCGCATGTACGCGCACTTCATGCAAGACGACATGCCGGCCGCGCAGCGCGGCATCTTCATCGCCGGCGACGACGTGTCGTTCACGCCCGCGTGGGTCGAAGGCGCGGTGCAGACCTCGCTGAATGCGGTGTGGGGCATCGTGCGCCACTTCGGCGGGTCCACGCATGCCGCCAACCCGGGCCCCGGCGATGTGTTCCGCGAGATCGGCCCCATCGTGCTGCCGGAGTGACTGCCGTGACACTTACGCTTCGCGTCGCGCTCTGGCAATGCAACCCGTTGCCGCTGGACGTGGCGGGCAACCTGCAGCGGCTTGATCGGCAGGCGGCCATCGCGCGCGCGCAAGGTGCCGAGCTGCTGGTCTGTCCCGAGATGTTCCTGAGCGGCTACGACATCGGTGTGGACGCCGCGCGGCGCCTTGCCGAAGCGGCCGACGGGCCGAGCGCGCAGGCAGTGGTCGAGATTGCCCGCCGCCACGGTATCGCCCTCGCCTACGGCTACCCGGAACGCGGACCGCACGGCAGCGTCTACAACGCCGTGCAGCTGCTCGGTGCCGATGGCAGCACGCTCGGCCGCTGCCGCAAGACCTGCCTCTACGGCGACCTCGACCGCTCGATGTTCGTGCCCGGAGACGGCAGCGAAGCGCTCGGCTCGCTGAACGGCTGGCGCATCGGCCTGTGCATCTGCTACGACATCGAGTTCCCCGAAACCGCGCGCCGCCTCGCACTCGCAGGTGCCGACGTCATCGTCGTGCCCACCGCCAACATGGAAGCCTTCGACGTCGTCACCCGCGTGCTCGTGCCGGCGCGCGCCGTCGAGAACCAGGTGTTCGTGGCCTATGCCAACTACTGCGGCAGCGAAGGCAGCCTGCACTACGGTGGGTTGAGCTGCGTGGTGGCACCCGATGGTGAAGCGCCGGTGGTGGCAGAGCGCGACGAGGCGCTTCTGCTGGCCGAGCTGAGCAGCGAGCGGCTGAGCGCATCGCGCCGCAAGTACACCTACCTGTCGGATCACGCCGTTCATTCTTCGCCGCGCGCCTGACCTCGTCGGCTCAAAGCCGATGCGTTGACCCGCTCAGAAAATGGGCACACAATCGCCCTCGCTCCGGGGTGCACGTGGACAGCGTGCTGAGATGGTCACCAACCAAACCCGCGAACTTGATCCGGCTAGTACCGGCGAAAGAAGAGCTGTCACCCTTGACCCCAAGGCCCATCGTGGCCGGGGCTGCTGGGGTCACCTTCGGAGCATGTGTAGCCACTGCTCATGAAGGAACCTCGATGAACGCTCCCGACAAGCTCGAAGCCCTGCTCACCCTCACGCGTGAGCCGTTTCCGGCCTCGCAGAAGACCTACCTGACCGGCAGCCGCGACACCGTGCGCGTGCCCTTGCGCGAGGTGAGCCTGACGAATGGCGAAACCGTCGCGCTGTATGACACCTCGGGCCCGTACAGCGACCCGACGGCAACCATCGACGTGACACGCGGCCTGCCCGGCGTGCGCGATGCCTGGATCGCCGAGCGTGCCGACACCGAGAGCTACACCGGCCGCAGCCGCCATGCGCTGGACGACGGCATCAAGCACGAGGCCTACGAGGCCGACCGCATCGAGGCGCTGCGCCGTGCCGCTGCCGAGCTGCAACGCACACCGCGCCGCGCCAAGGCCGGCGCCAACGTCACGCAGATGCACTACGCGCGCCGCGGCATCGTCACGCCCGAGATGGAATACGTGGCGCTGCGCGAGAACGGCAAGCGCGAATGGATGGCCGAGTACCTGGCCGACGAGGCCCGCGAGCAGCGCCTGCGCGGCAACCCGATGGGCGCCAGCATCCCGAAGATCATCACGCCGGAGTTCGTGCGCGACGAGGTGGCCCGCGGCCGCGCCATCATCCCCGCCAACATCAACCACCCCGAAGTGGAGCCGATGGCGATCGGCCGCAACTTCAAGGTGAAGATCAACGCCAACATCGGCAACTCGGCGGTCACCTCGAGCATCGAAGAAGAGGTGGAGAAGCTGGTGTGGGCCACGCGCTGGGGTGCCGACAACGTGATGGACCTGAGCACCGGCCGCAACATCCACACCACGCGCGACTGGATCGTGCGCAACAGCCCGGTGCCCATCGGCACGGTGCCAATCTACCAGGCGCTGGAGAAGGTAGGCGGCGTGGCAGAAGACCTGACGTGGGAGATCTTCCGCGACACGCTGATCGAGCAGGCCGAGCAAGGGGTGGACTACTTCACCATCCACGCTGGCCTGCGGCTGCCCTTCATCCACCTCACCGCGAACCGGCGCACCGGCATCGTGTCGCGTGGCGGCTCGATCATGGCCAAGTGGTGCATCACCCACCACAAGGAAAGCTTCCTCTACACGCACTTCGAAGACATCTGCGACATCATGAAGGCCTACGACGTGAGCTTCTCGCTCGGCGACGGCCTGCGCCCCGGCTCGGGCGCCGATGCCAACGACGAAGCGCAGTTCGCCGAGTTGCGCACGCTGGGCGAGTTGACGCAGATCGCGTGGAAGCACGACGTGCAGACCATGATCGAGGGCCCGGGCCACGTGCCGATGCACCTGATCCAGGCCAACATGGACGAGCAGTTGAAGCACTGCGCCGAAGCGCCGTTCTACACGCTGGGCCCGCTGACGATCGACATCGCGCCCGGCTACGACCACATCGCCAGCGCCATCGGCGCCGCCATGATCGGCTGGATGGGCACCGCGATGCTCTGCTACGTGACGCCCAAGGAGCACCTGGGCCTGCCTGACCGCAACGACGTGAAGCAGGGAATCATCGCGTACAAGATCGCAGCGCACGCAGCGGACATTGCCAAGGGCCACCCAGGCGCACGGGCACGCGACGAGGCGCTGTCGAAGGCGCGCTTCGAGTTCCGCTGGACCGACCAGTTCAACCTCGGCCTGGACCCGGACACCGCACGCGACTTCCACGACGAGACCTTGCCGAAAGACAGCAGCAAGGTGGCGCACTTCTGCAGCATGTGCGGGCCGAAGTTCTGCTCGATGAAGATCACGCAGGACGTGCGCGACTACGCGGCCGCGAAGGGTGTGGCCGACGCGGCGGCGCTGGAGAGCGGCATGGCCGAGAAGTCGGCGCAGTTCAAGGCGGGCGGCGGCGAGATCTACATCCCGATCCACACGCAGACCTGAAGCCATGTCAGCGACCATCGGCATCGCCGGGGCTGGCCTGCTGGGGCGCCTGCTTGCCTGGCGGCTGGCGCGGCGCGGCCATCGCGTCAGCGTGTTCGACCCCGCGCCGGGCCCGCAGCCGAGCTTCGATGGTCGGCGGGCGGCCGGCTACACGGCGGCCGGCATGCTGAGCCCATTGGCCGAGCTCGACAACAGCTCGACGCATGTGGCGGCGCTGGGCTGGCGGTCGATCGCGCTGTGGCGCGAGGTCGTGTCGGCCTTGCAAGCCCGGCCGCACTTTGCGGAGCGCGGCAGCTTGCTGCTGGCGCATCGCAGCGACATCGGCGCAGCGCAGCGGGTCTTGTCGCGCCTGTCGACCGCAGCACCCGGCACACCGCAAGCACAGGCCTTGCCATCGAACGATCTGCAATTGCTGGAGCCCGCGTTGCAAGGCGCCGCGCACGCCTGGCTGCTGCCGCAGGAAGGGCAGATCGACACGGTGGCCACGATGTTGGCCTTGCAGGCCGAAGCCCTTGATGTCGCCTGGCATTGGGGCGTGTCGGTCGATACCTTGCGCCCGGGCAAGTTGATCCTGAGCGACGGTTCATCGCACCGCTTCGACTGCGTCTTCGATGTGCGAGGAATCGGCGCACGGCCCGCGCTGCCGGTGCGTGGCGTGCGCGGAGAAATCGTCTGGCTGCATGCGCCCAACCACGGGCTCACCCGCCCGGTGCGTCTGCTTCACCCGCGCCACCGCGTGTACCTGGTGCCACGCTCCGGCGACGTGGTGCTGGTCGGCGCCAGCGAGATCGAAAGCGAGGACCGCTCCGCCGTGTCGCTGCGCAGCGCGGTCGAGCTGATGGCAGCAGCGCACAGCGTGATGCCCGCGCTGGCCGAAGCCCGCATTCAGCGGTTGGACGTCAACCTGCGGCCCGCCCTGCCCGACAACGAACCACGCACCGACGTCGAGCCCGGGCTGGTCCGCATCAACGGCCTGTTTCGCCACGGCTGGCTGCTCGCCCCGGCGCTGGTGGAAGACGCGTTGCAGCGCTGCGGTCTGAGTGCCACGGCGGCCACACGGGAGATGGCGACATGACCTCCATCGACACGATCACCGTGCAACTCGACGGCCGGCCCGTGCCGCTCGCCGCCGGCACCACGCTGGCCACGCTGGTGGAGCAACTCGGCCACGCGCCGCAAGGCGTCAGCACCGCCGTCAACGGCCTGTTCGTCGCGCGCGGCCAGCGCGCTGGCTGCCTGCTGCAAGCCGACGACGCGGTGCTGCTCTTTCAACCCATCGTGGGCGGATGACCATGAAGAACACCTTGAACGACGACTCCTGGCATGTCGGTGACATCACGCTGCACAGCCGCTTCCTGCTCGGCACCGCGGGCTACCCCTCGCCGCAGATCCTGCATGACGCGATCGTCGCCGCACGCACGCAGGTCGTCACCGTCGGCCTCAAGCGCACGCTCGCGGCAGCTGGCGACAACGGCTTCATCGCGCTGATCCGCCAGGCCCTGCGCGAGACGGGCGCCCGCCTGCTGCCCAACACCGCCGGCTGCCGCAGCGCCCGCGAGGCGGTGCAGCTGGCGCAGATGGCGCGCGAGCTCTACGACACACCGTGGATCAAGCTCGAGGTGGTGGGCGACGAGCACACGCTGCAGCCCGACCCGTTCGAGCTGCTCGCCGCGGCCACGCAGCTGGTGCGCGAAGGCTTCACCGTCTTCCCGTATTGCACCGACGACCTCGTGCTGTGCCGCCGCCTGCTCGATGCCGGCTGCCCCGTGCTGATGCCCTGGGGCGCACCCATCGGCTCGGGCCAGGGCCTGCTGAACCCTTTCGCGCTGCGCACGCTGCGCGAGCGCTTGCCCGATGCGACCTTGATCATCGACGCTGGCATCGGCGCGCCCTCGCATGCCGCGCTAGCGCTGGAGATGGGCTTCGACGCCGTGCTCTTGAACTCGGCCGTGGCGCAGGCGCGTGAACCGGTGGCGATGGCACGTGCCTTCGGCCTGGCCATCGAGGCAGGTCGCACGGCATGGCGCGCGGGCGTGATGGCACCGCAAGACTTCGCGGTGGCCAGCACGCCCGTCGGCGGCGAGCCCCTGCTGCTGGGTGCGGCCACATGAGCACGATCCCCATCGTCTGGAGCATCGCCGGCACCGACAGCGGTGGTGGTGCCGGCCTGAGCGCGGACCAACGCGCGGCCGATGCCTTCGGCGTTCACCTGTGCCCCGTGGTGTCCACGGTGACGGCACAGAACTCGCTGGCGGTCACGCACATCGAGCCGATGCCCACCGCGCTGATCGACAAGCAGCTGCATGCGCTGGCTAACGACATGCCGCCGCGCGCGATCAAGACCGGCCTGCTCGGCGGCGCTGAACAAGTGCGTCTGGTGGCGCAGTGGGTCGACCGGCTGCGGCAAGCCGGCCCTGTGGATTTGGTGGTCGACCCGGTGCTGGCCGCGACCACAGGCACGCGCTTCGCCGACCCGTCCACCCTGGCCGCATACCGAGATGAGCTGCTACCACGCGCCACCGTTATCACGCCCAACCGGCGCGAGGCATTGCAACTGCTGGGCGAGCCCATCGACGCGACGGACCTTGCTGCGGGTGACTTGCCCGCCCTCGCTCGGCGGCTGCGTGCCGCCGGTGCGCAAGCCGTCTGCATCACCGGCGGCGACAGCAGCGACGTCGATGGACGGGTCATCGACTGGCTGAGCAGCGAGCATGCCGAAGGCTGGCTCGCGCTGCCACGCGTGCCGACGGCTCATCACCACGGCACCGGCTGCACCTTCGCCAGCAGCGTGGTCGCGGCCCTGTCGCTCGGCTTCGTGCCTGCCGACGCGGCCGTGCTCGCGAAGATGGCCACTACGCACGCACTGCGGCATGCCTACGCTGCCGGCCGCGGCGCCGGCCCGGTGCATGCACGCGCGGGGTTTGCCGACGACCCGTCGCTGCTGCCGTGGATGTCGTGGGGCGATGTACCCCGCTTCGCAACGCCGATGCCTGCCGCGCAGCAACGGCCGCTCGATCTTTACGCCATCGTCGACAGCGCCGAGCGCGTGCACCAGGTGCTCGCCGCCGGCGTGCTGACCGTGCAGCTGCGCATCAAGGCGCCGGCCGAGCCGAACGCCGCCTGGCAGTTGCGGCTCAGCGGCGAGATCGGCCGCAGCATCGCCGCGTGCCGCGCAGCGGGTGCTGAGCTGTTCATCAACGACCACTGGCAGCTGGCACAGGCGCTCGGCGCCAGCGGCGTGCACCTGGGCCAGGAAGACCTGCTGGCCCTGGGCGAAACCGGGCGGGCGGCGCTGCAGGCCAGCGGCCTGGCCATCGGCGTCAGCTCTCACAGCCTGTGGGAACTGTGCCGCGCGCGCAGCCTGCCGCCACGCTACATCGCCTGCGGCCCGGTGTGGCCCACGCTGACCAAGGCGATGCCGTGGCGTGCGCAGGGGCTGGACAACCTGGCGTGGTGGCAGCACATGGCCGCCGCACCGGTGGTGGCCATCGGTGGCATCCTGAGCGCGAGCGAGGTGCGGGCCGCAGCAGCCTGCGGTGTCGACGGCGTGTGCGTGGTGCGCGGCCTCGGGGTCGACCCCTCGCACACCGTGCGCGAGCTTCGGCTGGCGCTGCGTGCGGGTCAGGCTGATGCTGATTCCGCGCAGCCGCCGGCCTTGCCGCATGCATCGCTGGCCCGATGAGGCTATCCTGCGGAGTCGTTGCAGTCCCTGCATTTCCATGGAGGAAACGATGAAGAAAACTCTGCTCTCGTTGGCGATCGGCGCGTGCGCCAGTGCTTTCATCCACCTGTCGGCCTTCGCCCAAACCCCGCCCGAAGTGACGCTCACGCGCTTCGACTGCGGCACCAGCGCGCCGCCCAGCGACGTCGGCCGCTTCTCCGACACCTTCTCGTACAACGGCCTGATGCTGCAGCTGGTGTTCAGCTGCTACCTCATCAAGCACGGCGACGACTACATGGTGTGGGACACCGGCCACTCGATGAGCGCCGGTGCCGTGGCCCCGAAGGTGAGCCTGGTCGACCAGCTGGCGCAGTTGCAGCTGAAGCCGGAGCAGATCAAGTTCGTCGGCATCAGCCACTACCACCCCGACCACACCGGCCAGGTGGGCTCGTTTCCGCAGTCCACGCTGTTGATCGGCAAGGGCGACTGGGACGTGCTCACCAGCGCCAAGCCGCCGAGCAATGCGCCCACCGCGCCGTTCGCCAACTGGATCAGCGGCGGCGGCAAGGTCGAACCCGTGCCGCTCGACAAGGACGTGTTCGGCGACGGCAGCGTGGTGATGCTCGCCACCCCCGGGCACACGCCCGGCCACCACAGCGTGCTCGTGAAGCTGCGGCAGATGGGCAACGTGCTGATCACCGGCGACCTCGCGCACTTCCACGAGAACTACGACAGCGGCGGCGTGCCGCCCTTCAACACCGGCCGCGCCGAGACGCAGGCCTCGCTCGATCGCGTCAAGAAGATCGTCGCGAACCTGAAGGCCACCGTCATCATCCAGCACGACGGGCGTGATGTGAGCAAGCTGCCGGCGTTCCCGGCGTCGGCGAAGTAGCGTCCGGCTGCTGTCTCAGATCGCCGCGGGCGCGCCGAGCCGGAACATCGCGACCACCCCGCTCAGCCGGGCGGCTTGCTCCTTCAGGCTCTCGGCCGCGGCGGCCGACTCCTCGACCAGCGCGGCGTTCTGCTGCGTCATCTGGTCGAGCTGGTTGACGGCGGTGTTGACCTGGCCGATGCCCTCGCTCTGCTCTGTGGCCGCGGTGCTGATGGCACCGATCATGCCGGTCACACGCTGAACACTGCTGACGATCTCGGCCATCGTGGCGCCGGCACCCTGCACGATCTTCGTGCCGACCTCGACCTTGTCGACGCTGACGTCGATCAACCCCTTGATCTCCTTGGCGGCACTGGCGCTGCGCTGCGCCAGGCTGCGCACCTCGCTGGCAACGACCGCGAAGCCACGGCCTTGCTCGCCGGCCCGCGCCGCCTCCACCGCCGCATTGAGCGCGAGGATGTTGGTCTGGAACGCGATGCCGTCGATCACCGCAACGATGTCGGCAATGCGCTTGGAGCTGGTGTTGATCTCACCCATGGTGTCGACGATGTGCGACATGGCCGTGCCGCCGCGCTGGGCCACCTGTGCCGCCGAAGACGCGAGTCGATCCGCCTGCGACGCTGACTCGGCACTCTGGCGCAACGTGCCGGTCAGCTCCTCGACCGAACTCGCGGTTTGCTGCAGGTTGCTCGCGCTCTGCTCCGTGCGGACGCTGAGGTCCTGGTTGCCACTGGCGATCTGGCTGCTCGCGGTCGAGATGCTGTCGACCACGCTGCGCACTTCCTGCAGCGAGCCGGCGAGCGCCGAGCGCATCGCATCGATCGCGCGGAAGAGGCGCCCCGTCTCGTCGTTCGCGTACGCGGCCATCGGCTTGTCGCTCAGGTCCATGCGAGCGATCGAGTCGGCCATGGCCTCGGCCTGCCTCAGCGGGCGTGTGATGCTGAGAGCGAGGTACCAGGCCAGGCCGATGCCGGCAACCATCGAGACTGCAGAGCCGAGCAGGAGCAGCACGGTGGCCTGGTCGCGGAGCTGCTCGGCGCGCTGGGCCGCATCGTCGACCTGGTGCCGTTGCAGCTCGCTCATGGCCTGCATTGCGGTGACGTAGTCACGTGCAGTGGGCTCGAAACTTTCGGCAAAGACGCGTTTGACGCCTTCGGTGTCACCGGCCTTCTTCAGGCGCGACAGCTCGTCGCGGGCAGCAGCGAACTTCTTGCGCAGCTCGCCCACCTTCTCGAAGGTCGCTCTCTCCTCCGGCAGGTTCATCCTCGGTTCGATCAGCTTCTGCCGTTCGGTGGCCTGGCGGACGCCGTCGGCGCTGGCCGCAGCGAAGTAGTCGATGAGGCTCTCGTCGTTGCTCTTCGCGATGGCCGATGTGCGTGCCACGGCCGCCGTCGTGAAGCGCAGCCAGTCGGCGGCCGCTCTTTCTGTCGTGATGTTGTCGGACACCATCACGCTGACATCGCCGGCCAGGCGCCGCAGTTCAGCGACGGCAAATGCGCTGGTCAACAGCGACAGAAGAAGAATCAGGCTCAGGACGATCGCAAGCCGCTTGGTGATTGAAACGTTAGACAAGGACATGGAAGGCCCGAAGATGTTCGTCAGAGCATTTCTTCGGTCAGTCTCTGGCGCTCTTGAGTGCTTCGCGGCCTGCGGCGGCCAATGAATGCAGCAGGTGAAACGGTGCTGAATCGAAGATTGCGCAGGGCTGAACAGAACGCACTTTCAGGCGCGCCGCGGCGGCACTCCATGGAAGCAGATGGTCAGGTCTTGGAGGGCCCGGCGCCTCGATGCGACTTGTCGAAGTCGTACACATGGCCATCCGGAAGGCGCTTGTCGACCACTGCCGTCACGCCCGGCTTGCCAACGCTTTCGGCCAGCTCGGTCGAGATGCAGACGTGCCGCTTGCCTTCTTGTCGGCGCGCTTCCGCAAACTTCAAGGCCGAGGTCAATTCAGTCGACTCGAAGCGGGCGTGCGCCGGTTCGAACGTGGGTTCCATCCAGAAGACGACGATGCTCATGCGGCCCACTTTCCCACAAAGTTGCCATGAAGAAAAACTCTGGTCGCTCTGCTCTCCAAGCGACCACTCGCCCGCCACAACCTGGTACCGCCGTACCGCGCGCTCCGCGCTGCCTGCGAAGGTAAATGCGCGGTAAAGCGCCAGTTTTCCTACAGCCCAATCTCCCGCCGCATGAAGAATGACTTCATGCCCACTTTGCGGAGAGTATTCCCATGAAACACCGAACCCTGCCTGCCGTGATCGCTGCCTTGTCTGTGGCGATCCCTGCACTCTCGATGGCCCAGCCGCAGGATCGCGACGACCGTCGGCCAGACCGAGGCGACGAGACGCTTCGAGGGCCCGACGGCCCCCGCCATGACGAGCCCGCACCGCGACATGAGTCCCGTGACGACCACCGCGACATGCGCGGCGCCGGGCCGAATCATGACTTTCGCCAAGGCGGACGACTGCCGCGCAACTACCGCGACCGGCAGTACGTCGTGGACGACTGGCGCGGCCACCACCTCAAATCACCGCCGCGCGGATACCACTGGGTGCAAACCGGCGCCGACTACGTGCTCGTGGCCATCGCCACGGGGATCATTGCCCAGGTGATTCTGGGTCAGTGAAGCCCCGTGCTGCTTTCGCGTATCTCTTGTTCACTGCGTGAGGCCGCGCCGGGTTTTCGGCCCGGCAGCCGACCCCCTTTGGTATCTGCATAACTTTGCTTCGCAAAGTGAGCAGATCCCCGCTTCGCGAACTTGTATCGACCAGAAAGGAGGCAAAGAAGCGACCCCTGCCTCCTCGGCCCTTGCTGCGCAAGGGCTGCCTTGCGCTGCTCGGACTTTGCGGGTCGGGCCGAACTCACTTCGTTCGCTGCGCTCACTGCGTTCAAACAACCGCCCGAAGTCAGTTGTGGATGCGCGCTGACGCACGCCCCGCAAAGCCCTGCGCTGCTCAGCTCGTCCGAAGGGGGAGACGAACACCAGATTCGCCTCGCTTCGCATCGGCAAGATGACGCTCGCTTCGCTCGCGCCCGAAGCGAGGTGTGGACAGGGAAAGTTGCGAAGCAACGACCGTATTGCTCTTGGGCCCCGTGGGAGGCGTCGAGGAGCGCAGGGGTTTGGGGCCGCGTGCGCAGCACGCTTCGTCAACTGACTTCGCGCGGTTGTCTGAGCGCAGCGGCCGCAGGCCGCGTAGCGAGTTCGGCGCGAGGCCCTAAACACCGAGCACCGCAGAGCAGTCCGGCCCGAGCCGGACCGCCTCCGTCGGGTCCCCCTTTCTTTGGTGACTTTCTTTCGGGGAAGCGAAAGAAAGTTACTGCGCCGCCGGGCGCATATCCCGGCAGCAGCCTCACGCAGTGAACGAGAGCCACAAGAAAGCAAAACAGGCTTCGACAGCCAGAACGAGGCAGCGAGGCAGCGAGGCAACTAAGGAATGTTGCCAATCAGGTCAGCGATTGACTAGCTCCGCCCCGCCCTCAAGCACTCAGCCACCAGACACAGTTCAAGAAACAGCACCTGGGCACTGATCTGCGCGGTGTTGGTGGTGGCGTCGTACTGAGGCGCTACCTCCATCACGTCAGCACCCACGACGTGCCCACCCCGCAAACCACGCAGGATGGCCAGCACTTCGCGCGGTGTGAGGCCACCCACCTCGGGCGTGCCGGTGCCGGGTGCAAAACCCGGGTCGATGCTGTCGACGTCGAAGCTCACATAGAACGGCTCATCGCCCACCACCTCGCGTGCTCGCGCGATGACCGCATCGACACCCATGCGCATCACGTCTTCCGCATACAGCACCGTCATGCCCGAATCCGCCGAGAACTCCCAGAGGTATTCGGCGCCGCCGCGGATGCCGATCTGGATGGTGCGATCCGGGTCGAGCACACCATCGAGCACGGCTTGACGGAACGGGCCACCGTGGTGGAACTTCGACCCTTCGTACATGCCGCCGGTGTCGCAATGCGCGTCGATGTGCACCAGGCCGAGGGGCTTCTTTCGCCCGAGCGCCCGCAAGATCGAGAGCGTGATCGAATGGTCGCCGCCCACTGACAGCGGAATCACGCCTGCGTCGACCACGCTCGTGTAGAAGGCTTCGATGTCCTCGTGGCAGCGCTCCAGGCTGAAGCGGCTGCGGAACGGCACGTCGCCCACATCGGCCACCTTCAGCATCGTCATCGGCGCAATCTTCAAGGCATGTTCGATCGGGCCGATGCGCTCGATGCCACGCACCGCCCGCGGCCCGAGGCGCGCGCCGGCGCGGTTGGTCACGCCCAGGTCCATGGGCACACCGATCAAGGCCACGTCGAGCCCGCCGAAGGCAGGCTCGGTGGGGGCCTCAGGACGGTAGTCCGCACTGAGAAAGGTGGCCGCACCAGAGAACGGCCACTTGCGGCGGTCGCCTTCGGAAAACTGCTGGTCCGCCACGGCGCGAAACACCGGGTCGTCGCTCTCGGCGCCACTGGCGTTCTCGTACTTGCGGCGCAGGCTCTCAAGTCGTTCGGGAGTGGTCATGGCGTCATTGGCCCTTGTTGAGCACGAACTCGGGCAAGGCGTTCTGCTGCACGTTGTACTTGGTCAGCAGCGTGTTGTAGGTGCCGTTCTTTCGCAGTGCATCGAGCGCCGCCTTGACGGCATCGCGCGTCGCTGCGTCGGCCTTCGAGAACGGAATGCCGGCCAGGTTCTCTGCAAAGGGTTGGCCCAGAAGAACGTAGTTGTTCGGCTCCAGCTTCTGGAAGTACGGCAGCGTCTCGTTGCCCTGCACGGCCGCGTCGAGCCGGCCTGTCTTCAGCTGGGTGCGAGCGTCGACCGAGCCTTCGGTGCCGGTCACCACCAACGCGGGTTTGCCGTTGGCCTCGCAGTTGACCTTGCTCCACTCGGCCATCTGCACGGGCCAGTTGGTCGAGCGGCTGGCGCCGACCTTCTTGCCGCACAGATCGGGCAGCGCCTTGATGCCCGCAGCCGCGCCGGCCGTCGAGGTGTAGAACTGCGGGCCGGTGCGCAGGTAGTCGACGAAGTCCACTGTCTCGCGGCGCGCCGGCAGGTCCGACATGCCCGCCATCACCATGTCGACGCGGCCTGTTGCCAGCGACGGCAGCATCTGGGCGAAGCCGACCTCCTGCCATTCCACGGGCACGCCGAGTTCCTTGGCGATCGCCTCGCCGAGTTCCACGTCGAAGCCCATCAGCTTGTTGGTGGTGGGGTCCTTGTAGGAGATGGGCGGGTAGTTTGGCTGCGTCGCGATGACGAGCTTGCCCGCCTTCTTGATGCGTGCAGGCGGCTCGACCGCCCAGGCCGATGCAGCCGCGCCGACCATCAGCGATGCGGCAATCAGCCGGTGTGAAAACTTTTTCATGGGATCGACTCCTGGGGCGTTGCAAGGCAAGTATGGGCGGCGTTGATCACTTGATCACCGCCGAGATGAAATCGCGCGTGCGCGGATGCTGCGGTGCCGAGAGCACATCGGCGGCCTGGCCTTGCTCGACCACCGCGCCCGCGTCCATGAACACCACGCGGTCGGCCACCTCGCGGGCAAAGCCGAGCTCGTGGGTCACAACCACCATGGTCATGCCGCTGGCGGCCAGGTCGCGCATCACGGCCAGTACCTCGCCGACGAGTTCGGGGTCGAGCGCGGAGGTGGGTTCGTCGAACAACAGCAGCTGCGGCTGCATGGCCAGCGCGCGCGCAATCGCCACCCGCTGTTGCTGCCCGCCCGACAACTCGCTCGGGTAGTGGTTCTGCCGATCGGCCAGGCCGACGCGGCCGAGCAGCTCGCGCGCCTTGCGAGTGGCTTCTTCACGCGGGCGGCGCTGCACGGTGACCGGGCCTTCGATGACGTTCTGCAGAACCGTCATGTGGGCGAACAGGTTGAAGCGCTGGAACACCATGCCGATTTTTCGGCGCTGCGCCGCCACCTGCGTGTCGTCGAGCGGGTGCAAGGCCTGGCCGACAACGCGGTGGCCGATGAGCTCGTCGTCGACCCAGATGGCGCCGGCATCGATGCTTTCCAACTGGTTGATGCAACGCAGCAGCGTGCTCTTGCCTGAACCGGAGGGGCCGATGATGCAGAGCACCTCGCCCGCGCGCACTTCGAGCTCGATGTTTCGCAGGGCCTGGTAGTCGCCATAGTGCTTGTCGACAGCTGCCATGCGCACCATCGGCGACAGCGTCTGCGTGGCGGCGGTGTTCATGCGCCAGCCCCTTCGGCCTTGGGCACTGCGGCGTCCGGTGCGGTGGCGATCTGCCGGCGCACGCGGCCCCGCGCGAAGCGGCGCTCGAGCACCATCTGCCCCAGGCTCAGCAGCGTGACCACGCCGAGGTACCAGACGCTCGCGACCAGCAGCAGCTCGATCACCAGACCGTTGGCGTAGTAGACGGTCTGTGCGTTGCGCAGGATATCGGGGTACTGGATCACGCTCGCCATCGAGGTCAGCTTGACCATGCTCACCACCTCGTTGCCGACGGGCGGAATGATCACGCGCATGGCCTGCGGCAGCACGATGCGCCGCAGCGTGGTGAGGCGCGTCATGCCGATCGCTTTTGCCGCTTCGGTCTGCCCGACGTCAATCGACAAGATGCCGCCTCGCACCACCTCCGCCGTATAAGCGCCTTGGTTCAGGCCGAGGCCCAGCAGGGTGGCGATGAACGGCGTCATCACCTCGACCGTGCGCCAGGAGGCGATACCCGGGATGCCGAGCGTGGGGAAGATCAGCGCCAGGTTGAACCACAGCAGCAGCTGCAACAACAGCGGCGTGCCGCGGAACATCCAGATGTAGAACTCGGCCACGCCGCGCAGCACCGGGTTGGGTGACATCTTCATCACCGCGAACAACACGCCGCTGCCGATGCCCAGCAGCATGGCGAGCACCGTCATGATCAGCGTGAAACCCAGGCCGGTGAGGATGGATTGCGCGGTCAGAAACTGGCCCACCACAGCCCAGTTGATCTGGCCCAGCGCAAAGGCGCGCACCACCAGTGCCAGCATGCCGAGGATGGCAGCGGCCGCCAGCCAGCGGCCCACATGACGGCGCCGCACGCGCGGCAGCCGCGCCGTTTCAGCCACCGCCGTCGGCGAAGAAGCGAGAGACGTCATCGGCATTTCTCCGTCAGGTGTTGGTTGAAAGGAGCGAGGGCGAACGATCAGGCCGCTCGCGTCGGCGCGCTACCACCATCGGCCCAGTGCCACTGCGCTGCCACCTTGGCCTGCAAACGCGACAGCTGTTCTTCGACCCGCTCGGGCGCCGTGCCGCCCCAGGCGCTGCGGGCCGCCACCGCGCGGTCGAGCGAGATGTGCGGCAAGACCTCGGCGGTGAGCCGCTCGTCGATGGCCCTCAGGTCTTCGGCGGTGAGCGCTTCGAGCTCGATGCCGCGGCGCTCGCAATAGAGCACGGCGGCGCCGGCGACCTCGTGGGCCGTGGCGAAGGGCGTGCCCTGGCGGGCCAGCCAGTCGGCGATCTCGGTGGCCAGCGTGAAGCCTTCGCCGGCCTGGCTGCGCATGCGCGCCGTGTCGACGCGCCAGGTGCGCACCATGCCCGCCATGGCCGGCAGGCACAAGGCCAGCGCGTCGACGCTGTCGAACACCGCATGCTTGTCGGCGAACAGGTCGCGGTTGTAGGCCAGCGGCAGCGACTTGCAGGTGGCGAGAAAGCCGGTCAGGTTGCCGATCAGGCGGCCGGAGATACCGCGCGTGAGTTCGGCGATGTCGGGGTTCTTCTTCTGCGGCATGATCGACGAGCCGGTCGAGAAGCCATCGTCCAGCCGCATCCAGCCGAACTGGCGGCTGCACCACAGGCAGATCTCTTCGCACAGGCGAGACAGGTCGACACCGATCTGCGCCGTGACGAACAGGAACTCGTTGACGTGGTCGCGGCTGGCCACGGCGTCGATCGAGTTCTCGCATGCGCCCAGGTAACCCATCTCCTGTGCGGCCATCTCGGGGTGCATCGCGATCGCCGAGCCGGCGAGTGCCGCCGCACCCAGCGGTGAACGCGCCGAGCGCCAGTCCCAGTCGTGCAGCCGGTCCACATCGCGGCTGAGCGCTTGGGCGTGTGCCAGCAGCTGGTGGCCCCACACGATGGGCTGGGCCGGCTGCAGGTGCGTGAAGCCGGGCGCCAGCGAGGTCTTGTGCTGGTCGGCCTGCGCCACCAAGGCATTCACCACGTCCAGCAACAGGCCGGCGAGTCGGCGAGCTTGTTCGCGCAAGTACAGCCGCAAGTCGTTGGCGGTCTGGTCGTTGCGCGAGCGGCCGGCGCGCAGCTTGCCACCGAGGGCACCCAAGCGCTCGGTGAGCAGGCGCTCGATGAAGGTGTGCACGTCTTCGTCGCGCGCTTGCGGCAGCGAGCGGCCCGCTGCGATGTCGGCTTCGATCTCGTCGAGCGCCGACAGCATGCGCGCGGTCTCGCCGGCATCGAGCAAGCCGGCACGCCTCAACTCCTGTGCGTGGGCACGACAACCACGCAAGTCCTGAGGCGCCAGCCGGAAGTAGGATGGCGGCGAGGTGGAAAGGCGCATCAAGGCCGCGTCAGGCCCGCTTTCGAAGCGGCCGCCCCAGAGCAGGCCGGCATCAGGAGAAGATGCGGGGGTATCGGTCATGGGGCACCGGCCGGCAAGGCGTTGTGGCTCACATATTGCATGCCCGCATTGAACGGGCACTTGATTCCACGAGCAACCCATTTAATCTCATCGACCCATGACGAAGGCTCATGCTCCCGAAGCGGCTGGGGTCGATCAGGCTCCGCAGAACCGGCGCCTGCCGCCCCTGTCCGCATTGCGTTTCTTCACCGTGGCGGCTCGGTCGGGCAGCTTCACGCGCGCCGCCGAAGAACTGTGTGTGACGCAAGGGGCCGTCAGCCGGCAGGTCTTGCTGCTCGAGGAGTTCTACGGCCAGGCGCTGTTCCTGCGCCAGGCCCGCGGGCTGGTGCTGACCGATGCGGGCAAGTTGCTGGCCGAGACCGCCAGCAGCGCGCTCGAGCAGATCGCGCAGACCACGCAGGTGCTGCGCCGGCGCATGGAGGTGCGCGAACTGCGTTTCATGCTGCCGACCTGCGCGATGCTGTGGGCCATGCCGCTGCTGATGCGCTTTCAGGCGCAGCACCCGGGCTTCCGTGTCGCGGTGAGCACCACCTTGTCTCACGCGTTGGACGAGGATCGGTTCGACGCCGGTATCGTGTACGAGCGCCTGGACACCAGCCTCCCGCGTCACCGGCTGCTGTTCGCCGAGCGCCTCACACCGGTCTGTTCACCCCGCCTCACACAAGGCCCGCAAGCGCTGCGGGCGCCGCAGGATCTGGCGCACCACGTGCTGCTGCACGCACGCCCCGATCACCAGGATTGGCGGCAATGGCTCGATGCCACGCAACTGGACCAGATCGACCCGGCCCGCGGGCTCGATTTCCAGACGCTGGACCTGTCCAACTCGGCCGCAGCCGAGGGTTATGGCGTGGCGCTCGGCGACCGCACCATCGCCCAACCCGCCATTGACAGCGGCAGGCTGTGCGCGCCGTTTTCGATCGACGTCGAGACGGGCCACGGCTATTTCTTGCATTGGCGCGAGAGCCATGCCGAGCGAGCAGAAATACTGCACCTGGGCGAGATGTTCAGCGACGCCCTGCGGGAAACGGGCGCCCACGATTCGCGCCGTCTTCTGCTCAAGGGATAAGTCGCAGGCGACTGCGGCCGCCGCTCACATTGAGCGGATGGCGACAAAACTTGATCGGCTGCGAGCGGCAGCGCACCGCCTTGACCGGGACACTGGCATCTCTCCCTTGAACCCCACAGGACCCGACATGCCCAAGACTCCCCTCATTGCGAGTGCATCGCTCGCATTCGCGCTCTTTTGCGGCGCCGCGCACAGCCAAGACTTCAAAGTGGTCAGCAACAGCGTGGTCGATGGCCGCTTCGCATCGGCGCAGTACGCCAACGTCTTCGGTTGCACCGGCAAGAACGTGTCACCGCACATCGCGTGGCAAGGCGCGCCGCAAGGCACCAAGAGCTTCGTCGTGACGGTGTACGACCCCGACGCGCCCACCGGCTCCGGCTGGTGGCACTGGGTGACCGCCAATATTCCGGCCAGCGTGACCGAGCTGAAGGAAGGCGCCGGCAGCACCGCGGGCAGCATGCCCGCGGGCGCGCTCCCGGTGCGCGGCGACACCGGCCTGCCGGGTTTCACCGGGCCTTGCCCACCGACGGGCGAGGTGCACCGCTACGTCATCACCGTCAACGCGCTGAAGGTCGACAAGCTGGAGCTGCCGGCGCAGGTGACGCCTGCGATGCTGGGCTTCATGACGCTGAGCGCCTCGCTGGGCAAGGCGCAGCTGACGGTGCTGGGTAGCCGCTGAGGCGCGGCTCAGCCGACCGGGTCGTGCAGCATGGGCGCGTACAGTTCCGACACTGCCTTGCATGCGTGCGTGAGGCAGGGGTGCGAGAGGCTGAACATGACACAAGCGAGTGAATACGACGGAACCTCCGCCGCTGACGGTCACGGGCCACGCATCGTCGTGCGCCCCGGCGTCGGCGCGGCGGCCGGCGTGCTGCAGCAGCAGGCCTTGGAGTTCAAGCGCTTGTTCATCGAGAACCCGGTGCTGATCTTCGTGGAACGTGGCCTGAAGACCATTCGCTGGTCCGGCGGCGAATGCGTCATCCCGGCAGGGCAGGCGATCGCGCTCGCGGGAGGGCAGTCGCTCGACGTCACCAACCGGCCGGAGAGCGACGGAAGCTACCGCGCCCACTGGCTGGTGTGGGACGACGCCCTGCTCGCCGCGCATGCCGACGCGCACCCTCACCTGGCGGTCATCCGGCATGCGCTGCCGATCAACCCCAGCTCGGAAGAGTTCGCCAGCGCATTCCACCGTGCGACCCAGGCGGTGGAAGACCTCACGCTGCCCACCGCCGTCGCGCGCCATCGCCTGGGCGAACTGCTGCAGTGGATCGGCTCGTTCGGCAGCCGCCTCGAGCAGGTCCAGGCGCTGACGCTGTCGATCCAGCTCCGGCGCCTGATCGCGCAAGACATGGCGCGCGACTGGAGCGCCAACGCTGTGGCGTCGGCCTTCGCGATGAGCGAAGCCACTCTGCGCCGCAAGCTCGCAGACGAAGGCACCAGCCTGAGCGCCATCCTGGTCGACGCGCGCATGTCTTTCGCGTTGACGCTGCTGCAGTCGACAACGCAGCCCGTCACGCAGATCGCGCTCGCGGTCGGCTACCAGACGCCATCGCAGTTCGCGGTGCGTTTTCGCGACCGGTTCGGCTTCGTGCCAACTGCCGTTCGCGGCCATCGCCGGGCGGCGCGGGACGCGAGCGCGCTGGGCATGCCCGTCACGTCCTGAGGGGCGACACCGCCGGCGCGGGTCTTCAGAATGCCGGCATGCCGCTCCACCCCGACCCCACCGAGCCCGATGGGTTGGCGCACGCCCGCGCGGGCGACTCCTCCGCTTTCGATCGGCTCGTTGCACCTCACCGCGGGCCGCTGCATGCCCACTGTTACCGCATGCTCGGCTCGCCCCATGACGCGGACGATGCCTTGCAGGAAACCTTGCTCGCCGCATGGCGCGGCCTGCCCTCGTTCGAGGGCCGCAGCGCGCTCGGCACCTGGCTCTACCAGATCGGCACCAACGTCTGCCTGCGGCTGATCTCGCAGCGGCCGCGTCGCATCGAGTCGCCCGATCACGGCCCGGCATTCCAGAGCACCGGTGACCTGGGCGAGATGGTGGCCGGGCCGGTGTGGCTGGAGCCGCTGTCCGACAACGAAAGCTTGGGCCACGCGACTCACGAAGACCCGGCGTCGGCGCTCGCCCGGCGCGAAAGCGTGGCGCTGGCTTTCGTCGCCGCGCTGCAGCACCTGCCCGGCACGCAGCGCGCGGTGCTGCTGCTGCGCGACGTGCTCGAATACTCGGCCACCGAAACCGCCGACATGCTGGGCACCTCCACGGCCGCGGTGAACAGCGCGCTGCAGCGCGCGCAGAGGACGGTCAGAGACAAGCTGCCCGCCGTCTCGCAGGTGGCCGAATTGCAGGCGCTGGGGCAGGACGGCCTGGCCCGCTTGCTCAGCACGTTCGTCAGCGCCTGGGAAAGCCGCGACATCGACGCGCTGGTGCGCCTGTTCACCGAAGACGCACGTTTCACCATGCCGCCGCTGCCGTCCTGGTTCGATGGGCTCGCGAGCGTGCGCATGTTCATCGTCGAGCGCGTGTTCGCCACGCCGTGGCGCCTGCTGCCCTTGCACGCCAACGGTCAGGTGGGCTTCGCCTGCTACCTGAAGACGGAGGGGGACGACCGGTTCCGTCTGGGAGGCATCACGTTGCTGAGCCTGCGGCAGAGCCGCATCAACGGTCTGCACAGCTTTCTCGGCCCGGCGGTGCATCGGCGTTTCGGCCTGGCCGAAGAAATTTTTTGATCTTGTGCCGAAAGACCGATGAGTTTGAGCAGCGCCCTGTCTCTAAAGAAATGACACGGCGCCGGATGTCCCGGCCCGCGGCTCACTTCAAGACAAAGGCGACTTCTCATGGCCAAGCTCATCGTCAGCAATCTCGTGTCCCTGGACGGCTTCTGCGCCGGCCCCGGCGGCGACCTCAGCGGCCTGCCAATGGGGCCGGCATTCGACGACTACAACGTCGCGCTGCTGCGCACCGCCGGCACGCTGGTGTTCGGCCGCACCACGTTTTCGATGTTCAGCGCCTTCTGGCCCCAGGTGGAGCGTGACGCCACAGCCGGCCCGGTGCTGCGCGAGATCGCCGCGCTCACCGGCACGATGGGCAAGCTGGTGGTCAGCGACACGCTGGTGCTCGACAGCACCGCGCCCTGGGGCGACGCGCAGGTGGTGCGCCGGGCCGAGTCGCATGCGCGCATCGCGCAGCTCAAGGCCGGCACCGGGCCCGACCTGCTGATGTTCGGCGGGCGCATGGTGTGGAACGACCTGTTCGCGCACGGGCTGGTCGACGAGATGCACGTGCTGGTGGGCAACGTGGTGCTGGGCGGCGGCGTGCGTGCGATGGAGCCCGGCACGGCCGCGCCGATGAGACTGTTGGGCCATCGCCGCCTCGAGGGTTCGGACATCGTGGCGCTGCGCTACGCCTGCGGCCCTACCCGATAGTGCCTGCACCGGCGCGGCGTTCACGACAACGCTGAATAACTCCAGCGGAGCGCCCAAGGCAGCGTCCCGCAAAATCGGACGCATGGCCAAACGCAGTCTCGCCAGCATGTGGGCGAAATCCTTCGAGCGCAGCTTGACGGCGTGGACACGCGAGAGCCTGCGCCAGGGCAGCAAGCCGCGGCCTGCCAGGTCCGATTGGTTGGAATGGTTAGGCGGCACCCTGGCCACTCTGAACCTCTGCGGCAAGGCGATCGAGATTCTGCTCGTTGGCTGAAGCCACGAACTGGGCTATGCGTTCGTAGTGCTCGGCGGTATCAAAGGTCTGCAGCCACTTCACCTCCGTGCCATCATGCGCCGGCACCAGTTCGATGGTGAGTAAGAAGTGGTGCCCGTTGAGATGTTCGATCTCGAATAGCTGATCGGCGACGATGCGCTTGAAGCGGCTTTCATTCGGATAGTCCTTGCCATCCGGTCCGTGCATCGTTAAGAGCCACTTTCCACCAGGCTTGAACTCAAACTGATGAATCGTGTTTGTGAATCCAGTCGGTCCCCACCACCTGCCTACGCGGGCGGGATCGCTCATCGCGGCGAAGACTTCCGAGGGGTTAGCGACGAGCAGTCTGCTTCTTGAGTCTGAACGGGTCTGTATCGGTTCCATATGACGACCTTCGTGGATTCAGCGGTGTTTGATACCGCCTAACGAGACTGTGCAACAACTCGGCAGATGCCCTGAGGCGCGTCTTCTCGAGGGTCCTCGACGTCGATCCTGAGCCGTTCTGAGAGGTCGATTTATCGTTTCCATTGCTGCTCCAGCCGAGCGTCGGGTTATTGCCCAGTCTCAACGTTTGACATGGTTGATTGAAGGGTATCTCTTGGCGGCGTGCATTTGACCGTAACCCAGACCGAAACAAACTGCTTGGAGAGTCGCTCACATACCTCGGCCTTCTGGCCTGGATCGAAGGTGTAGAAAAATAGGTTGTGAGTGATCAGTTCTCCCGCTACAAGGCGCTGCATCTTTCCAGACTCAACCTGTATGTGGAAAGCCTCGGGGACAGGTAGTTTCGATTGGATTGCAGCGAGATCTTTGGGTAAAGATCGGTAGCAGGCAATTTTGGGCGGGCCTTCGAGATTTGGGAATGGCTCCATCTCCTTGAACTCGGCCACCGACGCTAGGCATTCCTTTTCGCTTCTACTTTCTTGCACTTGTACGGCGCGAATCTTCCCCCGATCTCTGACCATGGTTTGATCAGTCACTGCGTAGTGGGTCGGCTTGTCTTCGGCTTTCGCGCATGATGACCCTAGCAAGGCGATTGAAGCGAGCAACACGATGAGAAGGGGATGCTGCATTTAAGTCAGGTCGATGGAGGCGGATCAGTCTGCATAGCCTGCCGAAACAGCCATCGCGTGCAACTCTGCCTTCGCCACCTCAAGGCGTTCCAATGCTTCAAGTTCGTTTGAGTGTGTCTTGGCATATTCCTCCAAGAACCTCACCTCAGCTTGTTTGAGCGCGACGACAAGATCAGTGAGTGTGTTGTTCACCAAGAGGGCATGCGTTTCCCAGTTTCTGTTGAAGAACGGATTCTTGTAGTACGGAACGTTGTCGTACGTACCTGTTTCGTATCCCAAGGCTTCGAGGTGGGATCTGATCTCGTCGTTGAGAGTTGCGTCTGAGACAGCCAAGGTAGTGAGCACTTCGATCAGGGTGCGAACAGACTTTTCCACCTCGACGTACTGTGCTACTGCTGCAGTTCCTGCTCTTACGGCTACCGCGAATTCTGGAGCGACATGTAGATTCTTGTTGGCGTTCTCTATGTCATTCCAGTACGCCTGCATCTCAGCTTCCAATTTATGGAGAAATGCCTCGTTGACCTTGAAGGGTTTCTGCCCGTGAGCACTCTCATGCCGAAGCTTCATAGCTTTGAGCGCGGGTGCATCAAAGGCGATGACGTCGTCTGTTTCCTTGTGATGCCGATAGCACAACAAGAGCAGGTTCTCAGCAGAACGGCGCTCCTCATCGGTAGAGGCCTGGTTGTATCTTTGGCCACCCGGATTGGCTGCTTCAATGTGGCATAGCTGACCCACGAAGACGTTTCTCGCGGTGACCAGTTCGTGATTGCATCCTGGAAATGCGCAGACATTCCCTGACTTCGCGAAGAGTGGTACCAGAGCAACTTTTGTGATGGCGAGTCGGGACATAGTTTGAGCCGCCTAGACGTTTGACATGAGAGGCGGCGCGAGAGCGCAGCCCTTGTGACGTCCCCTCGATGAAATGGTTAGCCATGCCTGGGAGACTGAGCAACTACTTCGGCGCTTGGGCGAGAAACTGGTAGAGCTTTGGGGTGCGCTGACGCCACACGCCTGTAGCCAACTCACGGAAATACTGGGTGCAGTAGTCGCGTACGATTTTTTCTTCAACAGGTGGATCGGCTTTGCGAAACGGCGCGACAAGCTTGGACTCGAAGGCTTGGGTCGTCATTTCCTCCATCTGCTGCGCAAGGCTGGGCTTCTTCTTCAGCATTTGTTGCCAATACTTTTCGGTTACGGCGAGTTCATCGTGATCCAGCTTCCGCCATGATTCCAGTTGCTCCCGGATTGCCTGCTGGAGAGTGGGAAAACGAGAGCCACATTTCTCTTCCATCAGCGCTGAAAGACTGATGGTCATCTTCATCATTCCAATTGCTTCGCTTGGACTATCAGCGTCTGCGTATGGCAAAGCTTGAGCGTGCAAGTCTGTAGCAAGTACGAACAAAACGATGGCGCGAAAGAGTTGCTTTGCGATATCCATAGGTTGTGCCTTGCGTGGCAACGTTTGACATGGTCCGCTTGAAGGGTTAGCGAAGTAATCGGCGGACTGCCGCAAATCGCGCCGAAGAAATACCCTTCCTACATAACGCAAAGTCATGATCTCGCGCTTTCTTCAGGGTGTTTCTTGAGAGCTGTCGCTCTCTCGAGCCCGCGCAACCGCCAGAAGCGTTTGCTCATAGCCCGCACCGAACTCCAGCTTCGTGACGTCTCTGTAGCGAAAGGGGCGGTCATCGTTCTCCCATTCGGCGTTTACGCTCAGCGACCGCAAAACATACGTGTCTTCCGATGTCATTCGGATAGTACCAACCTGAACCTCGTCAGATTGAACCTTCTCCCGCTCTATGACCAATACACCGAACTCTGCTTGAGCGGACTCCATGAGGCTTCTGACCGACGTGCAATCGATGCGTTTCGGAGCCGCCGGGTCTTGCCTGTTCAGTCGCAGGGCTCGCTGAATGAGGTCGCATTTCTCAAACGACTTGGCGATTGAGACTATGTCTTTGCGAAGGAATGCGCAGTAGCCGTCTAGATCGAATCTATCGCTAATGCGGTGAAGAACGACGAGTGACTCACTCTCGGCGACCAGGAAGCCTTGCCAAGGCGATTCATCCATCGCTCGGGTGACCTCTACTAGCTGGGAAGAATGGCTGGTGAGCATTGAGAGACGGCTAACAAGAAGTAGAGGATCGAAATGTCGCTTTATAAAGCGACACTATTCGCCTCATCCCAATTAAAACGTTTGGGATCAAACACATAGCTCAGCTTTTCAGTTCCCGCAACGGAACGTCGTGCCGCCCGCGTTGGAGAGCACCTTGTCTGACTCGTCCATCCCCGCCCAAACCGAACCGACCGTGAGGCCAGCCGAAGCGCAGATGTAGCGCGGCTCACCTTGTCAGCGCAACACCGTCGCCATCACCGACAAGGCGTTCAGGCTGCGCACGGCGTCGTGAACGGTCGCGCAGGGGACCATCACGGTCTCGGCGTCTTCCCGCTGTACGCCGGGCCAGAGCGCAAACACGTCAGCCAGTGCGGGGCTCTGGCACTGCACGCGCAGCGTGGGTGGCGTTCCGAGGCGCCACGGCTCGCACACGCGAGGCTCCGGCGACACCAGGGCCTGCACCGCGTCGCGTGCTGCGGTCTCGATGAGTGCGCACGACGCCGCCGGCGAGAGCGAACGGCCGCTGCGTGCACCGTCGGACCACTTCACGACCGTGCAGGTGGCGTGCGGCAACAGCGAGCCGACTTCCGTGGCCATCACGTCGCAGCCGCTGGCCATCAGCACGGGCACGTTGAATTCGCCAGCGAGTGCCGCATAGAGGCCGACCTCGCCCAGCTCCAGGCCGCCCAGCCACACGCGTGAGAACGCAAAGCTGTTTGTCGTGTGCGCCAGCACGCCGCGGCTCTTGGCGCGTGAATGCCAGCCGATCAGCAGCACGCCGTCGACGCCCTGGTCCACGCCAGCCATCATGCCGAGCTGGCGCGGCTTGCCCTGGATCAGCTGCGCGCGCGGGTCGAGTTCGTCGGCCAGCAGGTTGCCGAAGTGGCCGTGTGAATCGTTGACCAGCACCGCGCCTGCGCCGCCCGCGAAGGCACCGCGAACCGCGGCATCGGCCTCCTTCGTCATCCAGCGGCGCGCGCGCTCGTAGTCGCCGTTGCCGGCCTGCGTCTGCTCGGGGCGCCACACGCCGGCCACGCCTTCGATGTCCACTGCTACCAGGATCGTGGGTGCCTTCGTCGTCATGTGTAGTCCTCGTCGTTCAGCAGGGCCCGCCAGTCGGGGGCCAGGTCGGTCAATGCGTGGCGCCTGCGGCCGTCGCGGCCGCTCACCGAGGTGGCGGCAAACAGGGCATGCAGGATGGCCTGCTCGGTGGCCTCGGCCGCGGCCTGGAAGAAGACGTCGAGCGCGGCCTCGTGCAGCAACGCGACGGCCGGCATCGGCTCGTCTGCCTGCTGCGGCACGCGCCATGCGGTGGAGAAAGTGAGCGCGATGTCGCCGCTGCCATGGCCATAGTCCGAGCCAGTGCGCGCCAGCCCGGCCGCAGCGCGGCGCGCCACGCGAGTCAGCTGCCGCGCGTCGAGCGGGGCGTCAGTGGCCAGCAGCACGATGATCGAGCCGCGCTCGGGGCCGTCTTCCACCGCGAGCCGTGCCTGCAGCTGCGCACCAATGCGCCGGCCGGCGATCGTCAGCGCCTCGGGGCGGCCCTGGTTGGCCAGCACCAGCGCGCCGAGCAGGTACTCCCTGCCCTGCCATGCCACGCGGCGCGACGCACTGCCGATGCCGCCCTTCAGCCCATGGCACGACATGCCGCGCCCTGCCCCCACGCTGCCCTGTTCGAAGCGGCCGTGCTTCTCTGCACGCGCAGCAGCCAGCGCCTGCGCGACATGCGACTCCTGCAGCGCCATCGCTCGCGCATCGTTCAGCCACCCGTCGTTGCACTCGAACACCAGCGGGTTCAGCGTCGGCAGGCTGCGCGCCAGCTCCGCGTTCTGCGCCATTGCATCGCGCACCAGCGCCGTGGCGGCAGTGCCGACAGCCAGTGTGCTGACCAGCGCGATTGGCGACTCGATCGTGCCGAGCTCCTGCACCTGCATCAGCCCCACGCTCTTGCCGAAGCCATTGATCACCGCCAGCCCGGCCGGCAGCTTGTGCAGGAAGAGGTTGCCGGGCTGCGGCAACAGCACGGTGGCGCCGGTTTGCGTGGCGCCGTCGTCCAGCGTGCAGTGGCCGACGGAGACGCCCGGCACATCGGTGATCGCGTCGAGCGGGCCGCTGGGCAGCAGACCCACGCGCGGGGCACCGAGCGCGGTGAGCTCCATCAGTACTTGTCCAGCTTCGGGTCCAGTGCGTCGCGCAGGCCGTCACCCAGCAGGTTGAAGGCGAGCACGGTGACGAAGATCGCGAGGCTCGGGAACAGCGCCACGTGCGGCGCGTTCAGCATGTCGGCGCGCGCCTCGTTGAGCATGGCGCCCCATTCGGGCGTCGGCGGCTGCGCGCCCAAGCCAAGGAAGGACAGGCTGGCCGCGGTGATGATGGAGGTGCCGATGCGCATCGTCAGGTACACCACCACCGACGCCACGGTGCCGGGCAACAGGTGGCGCAGCATGATCACCGTGTCGGACGCGCCGATCGAGCGCACCGCTTCGATGTAGGTCTGGTGCTTGAGCGACAGCACGTTGCCGCGCACCAACCGCGCAAAGGCCGGCACGCTGAACACCGCCACCGCGAGGATCACGTTCACCATGCCGTTGCCGAGAATCGCGACGATGCCGATCGCCAGCAGGATGCCGGGGAAGGCGAACAGCACGTCGGCCATGCGCATCACGATGCGGTCCCACCAGCCCTGGTAGTAGCCGGCCAGCAGGCCCAGCAGCGTGCCCACCACGGCGCCCACCGCCACCGAGATGAAGCCGGCGGCCAGAGATATGCGCGCCCCCATCAGGATGCGGCTGAAGATGTCGCGCCCGAGCGAGTCGACACCGAACCAGTGCTTGGCGGACGGCGGCGAGTTCAGCGCGTCGTAGTCGAAGAAGTTCTCTGCATCGAAGGGCACGATCCACGGCGCGAGTGCTGCGACCAGCACCAGCAGCAACACGAAGCCGCCCGCCACCAGCGCAACGCGCTGGCGCTTGAACTTGCGCCAGAACTCGGAGGCCGGCGTGCGCACGGCGGTGGGGGTGGCGGCAGTGTTCAATGGAAACGGATGGTCGGGTTGATGACGGCGTACAACACGTCCACCACCAGGTTGATGAGGATGAATTCGAGCGAGAACAGCAGCACCAGCGCCTGAATGATCGGGTAGTCGCGCATCTCCACCGCGTCGACCAGCAGCCGGCCCATGCCGGGCCAGTTGAACACCACCTCGACGACGATCGAGCCGCCGAGCAAGAAGCCGAACTGCAGGCCCATCATCGTGACGACTGGGATCAGCGCATTGCGCAACCCGTGTTTGAAGATGACCGACCCTTCGCCCGCGCCCTTGGCCCGCGCGGTGCGCACGTAGTCTTCTTTCAGGATGTCGATGAACGAGCTGCGCGTGAAGCGCGCCATTACCGCGGCGACGGCGGCACCCAGCGTCAGCGACGGCAGGATGTAGTGGCGCCAACTGTCGGCGCCGATGGTGGGCAACCAGCCCAGCTGCACCGAGAAGAGCTGCATCAGCACCATGCCGAGCGCGAACGACGGAAACGAAATGCCCGAGACCGCCAGCGACATGCCGATGCGGTCGGGCCAGCGGTTGCGCCACACGGCTGAGACGATGCCGAGCACCAGGCCGAGCGCGACCGACCAGGCCATCGCCGCCAGCGTCAGCCAGAAGGTCGGGCCGAAGCGCTCGGCGATCTCGGTGGACACCGGCCGCTTGCTGCGGATGGAGGTGCCGAAGTCGCCTTGCAGCGCATGGCCGAAGAAGCGCACGAACTGCTGCGGCAGCGGCAGGTCGAGCCCCAGATCCTTGCGCACCAGTTCGACCGTCTCAGGGCCTGCATCGACGCCTGCCGCCAACCGCGCCGGGTCGCCCGGCAGCAGGTGCACGAAGGCGAACACCAGGACTGCGACGATCAGCAGCGTGGGCAGCAGCCCCAGCAGCCGCTTCAGCAGGTATACAGCCATGCTCAGCCGATCACTTCAGTTCCACTTCGTCGAAGTTGAAGCTGCCATCGGGGATCACGTAGAAGCCCGCGAGGTTGCGCGCACGCACCGACACCAGCCGCTCGGTCACCAAGAAGGCCCAGGGCGCGTCTTTCCAGATCTGCTTCTGCGCTTCGGTGTAGAGCTTCGCCTTCTCGGCCTTGTCGGTCGTCACCAGCGCCTTGGCGATCGCGTTGTCGACGACGGCGTTCTTGTAGTACGCGGTGTTGAAGAGCTTTGGCGGGAACGACTCCGAGGCCAGCAGCGGGCGCAATGCCCAGTCGGCCTCACCAGTCGACGACGACCAGCCGACGTAGTAGATGCGCACCGGCGCGGTGGCTGGGTCTTGCGCGCTCTCCACACGCTCGACGCGTTGCCCAGCCTCGAGCGCCTGCACCTGCAGCTTGATCCCGACCTGGCCCAGCTGCTGCTGAACGAACTGGATCACCTTCTGCGCCGTCGTGTGGTTGTAGGCCGACCACAGCGTCGACTCGAAGCCGTTCGGGTAGCCGGCCTCCTTCAGCAGCTCTTTCGCCTTGGCCGGGTTGTAGGGCCACGGCCCGAGCTTGGCCGCGTGCTCCACGCCCTGCGGCAGCACGCCTTCAGCCGGCACGGCGAAACCGGAGAACGCCACCTTGATCAGCGCGTCCTTGTTGATCGCGTAGTTGATCGCCTCGCGCACCTTCGGGTTGTCGAAAGGCTTCTGCTGCGTGTTGAACGACAGGTAGCGTTGGATGATGGATGGCGAGGCAGTCACCTCCAGGCTGGGTTTCTTCTGTAGCGTCTCGACGGCTTCCGGCGGCACCGGGAACGCGAAGTGAGCCTCGTTGGTCTGCATCACCGCAGCACGCGTGTTGTTGTCGACCACCGGGCGCCAGGTGATGCTGTCGACCTTCGGGTAGCCCTTGCGCCAGTAGCCTTCGAACTTCTCGACCTTCAGGTAGTCGGTGGCCTTCCACTCGACGAACTTGAACGGGCCGGTGCCCACCGGGTGCTGCGCGATGCCCTTGTTGCCGTACTGGGCCAGCGCGGCCGGCGAGATGATCACGCCCGACGGGTGGGCCAGCGTGTTGATGAAGGGCGAGAACGGCTCTTTCAGCGTGAAGCGAACGGTGGTCGCATCCAGCGCCTCGGTCTTCGCGATGTTCTTGTAGAGGTTGTAGCGCTTGAGCTTGTTGTCGGGGTTGGTCACGCGGTCGAAGGTGGCCTTCACCGCCTCGGCGTTGAAGGGCGTGTTGTCGTGGAACTTGATGCCGGTCTTGAGCTTGACGGTGTAGACCAGGCCATCCTTGCTGGCGGTGTAGCTCTCGGCCAGCACCGGCACCATCTTCATGTCCTTGTCGAAGCCGTACAAGCCTTGATAGAACGACTTGGCCACGGCCTGCGACAGCGTGTCATTGGCGTCGTAGGGGTCAGTCGTGGTGAAGGTGGAGGCCACGGCCACGGTCAGGTCCTTGGCCGCGTGGGCAGCGAAAGCAATGCCGGTGGCCGCAAATGCGAGGGCGAGGCGAGAGAGGCGTTGTCGGTTCATCAATGTTCTCCTGGCTGGAACGTCTGGGGTATTCGGATACGGGGATATCGTCTTCGAAATCAGTAAGCCCCGCCAACAGGATGGCGGGCCACGAAATGCCCCGGCGCCACCTGCTGCAGCGGCGCCACCGTGGGCAGATCGCCGATCGCGCGCACGGGGCTCGCGATCTCGTCGGACAGCAGCTCGCGCTTGCGCCGGCGCGTCGGGTCGGCCACCGGCACGGCCGACATCA
>Ga0307515_10000464_pt1 | contig 96721 bp, 95 predicted proteins | sample 17_EM_MG_FD_194513 | JGI IMG/M metagenome (GOLD analysis project Ga0307515, IMG submission 194513) | Populus trichocarpa ectomycorrhiza microbial communities from riparian zone in the Pacific Northwest, United States - 17_EM | ecosystem: Host-associated > Plants > Roots > Unclassified | place...
AATTTCACCATATGTAGAGTATTTCTATTTATTCTGGGGGCATTTGGCTGGATTGTGGTTGTGTGATGTGTATTTTAAAAGCTGGCCCATCTGTGGGCCCAAACCCGGTTACCGGCAAAGGGATAGCATTTGCTCGATACACAGTGCCCCATTATTTGGTGTATGGTTACTGATCGGTATTCATCAATTTATAGATTGTTGTATTTGGGTGGGTAAGGGAGTTGAAGGCTAGATGGATAATACTTAGCATTCCTTTCTAGTTGGTTGTTTATGAATTTTACGGGTCATGACTGCATCTTCTATTGACGATATTGCTACGTTGTTTTATCCAGATATGCACCTAGAGTTGCCTGCTGTGATATGACTGTTCGATATCCACAACACCTCTCGAGAGAACCGATGAGCCAGTGGAAACGTCAGTCACGGTGCCTCGTTCACCAATTATGTAGAAGTCAACGGCCGTTGCCCCTTCTTTGGAACGGACGCATATGCCCGACCTCGAGTGTTTCTTGAAGGTTGTTCCTTCGGTGGGTTGCGGTTATATACTAGACGACATTAACACCAGTTTCGACTATTGATTTCGTCTAAGATCCTATTCTCATCGCTGTCTCCACACGCGAGAACCAACCCGCTCGCAGTTGTAGCTCTCTCATTTGAATTTTAATAAACCTACATTCAAATGAATAGCTATTGGCAATCAGCCATTTCCATTCAATTGCTGTTTAGATGTGAAGGCTCAAGCAGATCTTTGGTCGGCTAGCGCGCGTGCGGAGAGTCTCAATATCGCATCACAAAGTGTCCCGGAAACAGAGGTGCAGATGAGGCCAGGTCTGGGCCAAATTGTGTCACGACGGAGAAATGACAAGAGCCGCGAGACCCACACGTGCTTGCGCGATTGCAGGGATGCATTGAATAGCTAAGATAGCCGAACCAATAGCCAGCTAGAATTCAATGCAAGATGTGTGGTAGCACCGTGCCCTACTCGTCAATTGCAACATCAAGCTGAAAGCTGGCAACCACTCTCCCCCGCACTCAAAGGATGTCAGCCAGCAATGAAGTTCCACATCTTCTCTACGCTCGCGACCTACCTGGCAGCTACATCTGCAGTGTCAATCGCCGAAATAAATGGCCCAGCCTTCCTCTCTCCCTATGATAAACAAACCCTCACCAATGTGACAGGTCTCGTCACCGCCGTCGGTCCTTCAGGTTTCTTCCTGCGGGATATCGCACCTTCCTCGAGAAGCAGGCCAAAATCGCCTGGCTCCTCGGCAGTCTATGTCTTTAACTCGGCCGCGGCCAAGAGTGTGGCCGTTGGCGATACCATTGTGATCGGAAGCGTAAAGGTAGAAGAATTCCGACAGCCAAAGGAGAAGGACAATCTATTTCTTACAGAACTCACGAACCCTACAAACCTAACGACTGTTTCCACCGGGAATGTGGTGACTACCGTAGTACTTGGAAAGAGAGGATTGCAGCTCCCAACCACTCAGTTCTCGGCACTGGACAATGGAAATATCTTCAGTGTGCCCGGAGGCCAGTCCTTAATTTCTACCACCAATGCCACGCTTTCACCAACAAAATACGGTTTAGACTTCTGGGAGTCCCTGTGCGGTGAGCTCGTTAGCATTTCCTCACCTGTTGCGTTAGGATCCAACAACGGTTTCGGCGATGTGTGGGTGCGTGGAGATTGGAAGGTGACTGGGTTGAACAAAGCCGGAGGGTTGACGATCACACAAACCGCTGGTGTCTTCGATGCAAACCCCGAAGCCATCCTGATCGGCAGTCCTCTCGACAAAACTAAGAATCCGGCTCTTAAACTCGGCGACATTCTCGGCCCCATCGAGGGAGTCGTTACCTATGCGTTTGGATTCTACCGTATCCTTCCAAAGACTGCGATTACCATCAAGACCGCACGCACTGAGGTGGCGCCTCCAACCAATATTACCTCAAGGAGGTCATGCAAGGGCGTCACAATCGGACAATATAGTATCTCCCCTTCCCCCTCCCCCCTCATCCTCTCCTCGCTAACACTCCTAGACGTCGAAAACCTCTCCCCCAAATCCACACACCTGAACTCAATCGCAGCCCACATCGCCAACTACCTCAAAACCCCCGACCTCCTCTTCCTGCAAGAAATCCAAGACAACTCGGGCCCATCCAACGACGACATTGTCTCTGGCGCCGAAACCCTACACGCCCTCTCAGTCGCAATCTTCGCCCTCTCGGGCATCTCCTACAGCTTCCTTGAAATCCCACCCGTCGATAAACTCGACGGCGGCCAACGCGGCGGTAACATCCGCGTCGCATACTTCTACAACCCCACCGTCTTCACGCTCTCCCCCGGCACCTCCGGAAACGCAACCGCCGCCGTCGAAGTCCTCCCTGGTCCCACACTTTCCTTGAATCCCGGCCGAATTGACCCCCTCAACCCCGCCTTCATTGACTCCCGGAAACCCCTCGTCGCCGCCTTCCTGGCCACGAACGCAACGAAACCCCTTTTCGCAATCAACGTCCACTCGGGCTCCAAAGGCGGGTCCACCACCATCCACGGCGACTCCCGGCCCCCCGTCAACGGCGGCGTTGAAAAGCGTGTAGCACAGCACGAAAGCATCGCCCAGTTCGTGGGGGATGTGTTGGCAGAAGACACAAACGCGCTTATCATCGCGGCGGGGGATTTCAATGAGTTCTCGGGCGTAGCGCCGATGAGGGTGTTTTCGGGGCTGTTGTATGATGTCGATGAAGTTGTGGGGGTAAAAATGGAGGAGAGGTATACGTATAATTTTGATATGAACTCGCAGCAGCTTGATCATACGCTTGTGTCTGCGGCGCTGAGGAGACGCGGGAGGGTGCTGGCATATGAACATGTGCATCTTAATACGTGGGCTCAGGTTGAGACGTCGGATCAGTAAGTTTTCCTCTGAGAGATGGGGGTGGGGATAGAGGCTAATGTGGGTGGTGACAGTGATCCGAGTGTGGGGTTGTATAATGTGTGCTAGAGATTCAGCGGTTGGTGATAGCCAGCCGGAGAGCGAGGGGGTAGGGAGATATACTGCATTGTACATACAATCTAATAAAACACAGTCGTCGGGGTGGAGGGTATTATATAACATTGCTTCCATGGATGTATCTCACTCGATCCGGTGTGACAACGAAAATACGAGGTGATATAAATATCTGTACGTTCGAGATACGGTAGGATAAAATGATCAGGGCAGATTTCGGAGCATGCGATCAGGTTGCGAGCGACGAGAAAATCAGAGAACGAGAGCCTCCCAATCGTCATTCGCTAGTACTAAAAAGTTGTATAGCTATTTTTTTTAGTAAGCAGATGACGCCTGCCGTAGTGTCTCAAATTATTACTAGTCCTGTGAGGTTATTTGGAGCGTTAGACCTAGAGTATGTCTACTTAAGTAGCAAACTGTAAAATGGAAGTGATGGGTGCTCTCGTAAACCAAACTTTGCCTCGCAAACTCGTTTCACAGCGCTAGCAAAAACGTGAAAGTCTGCGCACAAGAGCAAGTGATGGGGATAAAATATCCGTAGTGATTGGTACTATTTAAAGGTATTTAGGACTTCTGAAGCATCTAGGCACGGGTTAAGACACGTACGCGTAAGTATCGCTGGCGCCAGGAGAGTGAGACGCTGTGATCACCAATCCATATCAGAATCCAACTCCAATGGTTTAGCTTTCCTTAGCTCAAAACAGCCCCTCGACTAAGGCTGAGAAATTTACACTGACCGAAGAAAAAATTGCTCTCCCTCTTGAAAAGGTACTACCAACACCACTTGCTCCACTCTATTAATGTGCAATAGAAAGTAACCGTATCCGGCTGAAACCCAGTAAACAAAGGAGTATTAGAAAAAGAATAAGCCGCCCGATAAAGAAAGTCTCATTTGAGTCGTAGAAATCACCATCGCAGTCTAACTAGGGCGATGGTCCGAAGATTATTGAATCTAGAGACATGTCAGTGAAAGAACCCTAGAATACTGGAGGTGCCCTTACGTTTCGACGCAAGGGTTCTTCGGGGAACGTGTTCACTTTGGAGAACTTGCTTGAACACTTCGTTACAAACCTCATCAGGGTCTATCAGGTCCTGCGCAGTTTTCCCTTCTTCGTCCTTTTAATCGAATTATCGGCACCCAGCTCAAGCAGCAGACGCGCAAATTTAGCGTTCAGTTTCATAGCCGCATAATGCAAGGCAGTTCTTACGTTGCGGTCTACGGCAGAGATTTCGATTCCGTTGTTGATTAGTTGACGTACAATTGCTTCCGAATGACGCCCTCGCCTCCCAGTAGTTATATGTAGTGCAGTCCTCCCTTTACTTACTGCTGAGATATCGGCCCCTTTGTCGATAAGCACACGTACTGTACCATCGCATCCCTGTTTTACAGCCTCGTGTAATGGGGTAATTCTAAATCGGTCTTTGGGCGAGACGTCTGCTCCGCAGTCAATGAGCAAACGGACCACACCGTCACACCCGTTTGCCTCGGCCTGGAATAGCGCGGTTTTGCCATCTTTGTCTTGGGCTGAGATGTCGACGTTGCTGTCAATGAGCAGGCTTACAATTGACTCATGGCCAACTCTTGCGGCAAGAAACAACGCTGTCTCACCCATGGAATTTGTGGTGGAGATACTCACACCGCTATCAATGAGAGTCTGTACAGCCGTTCGATGACCAAGGTAAGCAGCGCAACGAAGCGCGCCGTCATTAATTTCTCTACTGAAGTGACCTTCGAATTTATGGTACCAACGAATGCTTCCCGGGCAGGCTAGAAGCCCTATGATCGCATTCGTAGTTAACTCCTCGCTGCAACACCGAAGATGGGAGGATAGATTCTGGGCGGCATAAGATAAAAGTGGGAAACAGTTTACATATTCATATTCAGGTGCTTTATTCTTAAAGGCGTCGAAAGAAAGATAAACTGCGCAACCGATTGCAACTAGGGAGTCTGCATCGCAGGGAATGTTATTCTTTGTGAGATACTCCTGTGTAAAGCAACAGATTTAGAGCTTGTACTTTTCAAGGAGTGAGAAACGAAATTTTTTCGTACTGACCTGAATTGTAGAATGAGCAAGATGAACCGTATTGCTCTTTTCGTCAATCACAACGAGGCCACCACAAACATATAACAAGGTCGTCCAATGGGGAAAATCGAGTTCATCGAGTTCGTATCTGTTCTCTTCTATTGAAACTGCGACCCGAAGTTCATCAAGTGTCAGAGCTCGCTTTGCCTTGACCAGCCATGTGAGAGTTTTCATGGCTAGCGTTGTGGAACTTTCGTCCTGGTTCTGAAGGCTGGTAATAACCTGGCTGTAAACTGAATCTAGAAGTCCCCTATTACTGTGGTCGTTGGAGTTTTCGAACCTTTAAGTTCCTCGAGCATTTTCCGTGGCGAGGTCTGTCGAAACAGATTATCCAACTGAAAGCGAACCAGAAGGAACCTAAAGCAGCCGTCAGCGCAAATTGAGGTAACACCGCGGTCCTTACATTCCACCAGCTTTCTCAGTAGTTACACAGTCAATTTCTGTCTTACACTTGGCCTTCTCAACATGAATTTTGGCCCTGGTGTTTGCTGCTAGTCGCCGTTCGATGTACGCCCGAATATCTTCCCGTTGCGCGGATAGTTCAATCTTGGTCGCAAGCTGAAGGGCGCTCTGTATATCTTCGGGATACTGCCTACTTGTGATGAATAATTGGAATCCGCCACGACCCATGCATTGGAACAGTGGAAGGAGTGATTCTCGCTGCGATTCTCGGTCGCATTCATCCAGGGCATCAAATACCAGAAATGTCCGGACAAAGGTCGCCAGAGAAGATTTCAGGGCAGCATAAAGTTCCTCAACGGTGGGTCTCTCTCTCTTCTCTTTTCGCAGTTTGTTAACCATGGCCTCAGTGTGCTACGGTGGTGCTCTTCATGGCAAAGTTGTTTAACTGGCAAGTAAGGACATCGTTAGTCTTTTGGTTGCCCTGCTCTTTAAATGGAAGTAGATATATCCGATACCATAATTCTTGTATTTTGTGAGATTGAGGATGTGTTCTATCACTGCGGAACTGGTTTATGCCACATAATTAGCCGGGTTCCTTGTTTTTAGTCGAATGTACATGCCATAGAAATGTTTTTCCAGCTCCTGCTATAAGATAACTTTCATCAGAAAAGGTCTTAAGGTACATCGAAAACTATACATACGGATTCCATAACCCCACAATAGCGAAGATCTCGAGATTCCATCCCTCCAGTTTTTGAATTCTGGGACTTCTAAGAGCCACTGTCCAGTCCCACTTTGACTGGCCACTTATCTCGAGATGCTTGAGGTCACAGTTCTCCGGATATAGGTTGTTAAATACCTTCTGGAAGCTTTTTTGCTCTCTTAGGGACTTCTGGTTCATGGCTTCGGAGTGGAGATCTTGAATAGTTGTATCGACGTTTTGAACGTGACGTGCAATAGCTTTAGACAGCGTTTTAATTAGTATCCCGAGTAAGAATTTCAAGATTAGAGCGCTCATAAATGATCAGCATTCAGAGCAAACATGAACAGCGTTTTATAGCGCTCGAGCCGCGATATATATTGCATTGTCTCTGTCTCTTTCAACGGCAATTTCCATTTGTCCAGTGCCCCCGGAAGCCCTGCTTGGGCTCCAGTGACTTTCGTAGCTCCTCTAACTGTGTAGCACATGCCTGAAGAGGTTGAGGATTCTCCTGACAGCCCTTACTACCGATCTTGGACGCTTGAGTTTGTACGGCGCTCAGTTGGTGAAGGGCTGGCATGTCCGGGTTGTCGATGAGATCTTGCAATGTACTCAGAATTTTGCTAAATGACCCCAGCTCTTCGAACAGATCTTGGAGGTCCTTTGGTGCCCGCTTCAGCGCACCGATGTATCCATACGCTAGAGATGCGACTTTTCCAGCAATCTGAATGACGGCGATAGCGCTCGCGGCAATACCGACTTCGGCCATAACTCTAGGTTGAGGCGGGTACAGAGAAATGAGGAGAAGCGGTTCGTACAGCCTCATGAATTGTTCATATTGTGCAGCCTAATTGAGTGGGGTTTGTCAGAATAGCGTAACGTTGTACAGCGGTGGGGGTCTAGTTATAATACATCGATGCTTAAAATTTGGGATAGCGCTATAGGCGTTAGAGTCAAACGCGCCGCGGCAAAGCTACTGAGCGCTGGTGCACGACCTGTTGATGGACAGTCACTAGTGTATTTTATTCGTCGCGTCTCCTCAGCTCCATCCCCTTTCTCGGCATTGAAAGGTGAAGCTGCACCATCGCACAAAAACTTCTCGGCCTCTGTTTTGCTACAACCGTTTGCTATCCTCCTCAAGACACCACGCAAATGCCGCCCAAACGCCTCCGATCAGACACATCCTATCAATCTTCCGGCAATCCAGCCCCGGTCAATCTCAGTACCGAATTCCTCTCCCTCCTCCCAGCACCAACCCAACAGCAGCTTCTCCTCACCGCCATCAAAAAACATCTCGATATCTACCGTCTTGCGCTGATCGAGCACATCAAAGAAGTCTCCAAACACTCCTCGATAAAGGAGAACTTTGACTTTCTCTCCAAGTACATTTGGCGAGAGATAAATATCGAACATAGCAATCTCGGTGGCTCGAAGCTATACCATGTCAATGAAAAATTTCTGGCTAAGGTGCGGGCTGAGAGCAGCTACGAGACTAAAAAAGTGCGTTGGAGACATTGCGTAAGATTGCGAAAGCTGCAGTTTGTGTGAATTACCTTGTATCGATAAGGCGTCTACCGAAGAAGATATGTTTGAGCTGTTTGTTGGGGGAATGGAAAGGGTAGCAGGGTATATGCGGAATGAGGAGAAGAAGAGATTTTTACAGGCAAATGAGGACTGGGTAGAGAAGTGTAAAGAGCTGTGGGGTATGTGGAGAAGCAACGCAGAAACCGAGCATATGAAATTAGAGACGAGACTATCTCTTTTTCTGTCACTATTTGGAGAGGACTATGTCTACACAATTTTTGATGAGGAGGAGGACGAGGACGAGGATGAGGATTAGGCTCTCTTCTACTAGTGTTCACATTACAAAGTGCTGCACTGAACAAACTCATTCAGCCTCGTCGATTTGATACCTTCATGACAAAGCCATCGTTGGGATACATGGGCCCGAAAGGCTGAGAGTTAAGCCTGTGAGAAACTTAAAGGAGAAGAAATGTGGGACTCCATTTGCTAGATACATTTTACCGGTACCCCATTCAAGCCCCCAATCTCTAGATACACGTTTTAGGAAACAGCTTCCATAGATAAGCATACTAGTATTAGTCATAACCATAGCGTCGTAAACGCTATTAAAATATGATAGCCGCCATCTCTTCCCACCTTGCGGAATTTAGCTTTCGTCTCTAGACAAAACAACAATCCCAGCCACAATGGAATCGTTAACTTACATTGAGTTCGTCTTGTGTGAAGCCTAACCTAACACGCGGTACAGTCTTTAGCATCACTCATTGGCAGAATCCTATTCTTCCTCATTCCCCTTAACCTCCAAATCCCTCCTCCACAACTACCGGAAATCTCCATACACAATTTTAATTCCACACTCCCAGTTGAAATACCTACAATTATTCTCAAGATTGGCGCATTCGAAATATTTATCCCCATTCTTGTCCACCTGCTTCCTCGACGGCAATCCGCAATGACACTTCTCGTTCTTATCGCTAAGTCCGACTTTATCGTTCGCTCCCCATCCCACAAAGCTTGTGCTGCAACGGTGAACTGTGTAGACGTAGAAAACGCGCCCGAGGCTGTGGTTAGTCTTGCGGACTGTGCGGCGGACCGGTTTGGCTTGGGGATGGCTGAGGCAGCGACGGTGGAAGAAACGATGTTTTGGAGTAGTTTGAGTGTTTTTATCCGCCAACTTAAGGCGGTCGCTAGAGAATGTCTGCCAAATTAAGGCCAGATAGAACCATGCTATTGGCATTACTGTCGCAGAAAACGTTGTCTACCTTGTTTGACATGAGCTGGTCTAACTGGGCCTCAAAGGCCAACGCAGATACAGCGAGGTTCCGCAAAATTTTGAGGTTCCATCCGTCCAAAGTGGAAATGTGGATGTGCGTTCCACATTTGTTGTCCACAGAAAGGCTGAACTTTACCTCAAGGCCATCGATTACGCTTTCGAGCTGGTTACGCCAATAGCCTTCGTCGTTGTAAAGCAGGACGGGCGAGACAAATTCGAAACCCCCTAATTGATTCAGCAATTCCCCAAGAGACCCTATTTCATTCCATTCACGCAGGTTGATACTGACGCTTGTTCTGCTTGCGGTTGTCGACCACTGTTGGGTCACGGACAACGGACCACTGGACGTATTCGGGGTCTTTATCCTCCAAACAGTCAACCGCAGTGTTCCTAAGCGGCCCAGCCGGCCTGCATATCTTTGAAGCCTGCATATATCCATAAGCCTGGGCCAGCCGGCAAAAGCTTGGGCCGGCCTGCATAAACCGGGCCGGCCTGCATAAGCCTGGCATAAGCCTGGGCCGGCCTGCGTATATTTTTGAGGCCTGCCGAGGCCTGCATATATCTTCGTGGCCTGCATAAGACTTGGCGGCCGGCCAGGCTTCAATTTACGGGCCTGCACAAGCGAAGATCAGGCCCGGCTTCATGCAGGCCGGCCGGGCCGGGCTGCTTAGGAACACTGCAGCCAACCCTCCCACTTTCAGGGCCAGGTCGACCTTGTTTGCCACCTCAGTCCAGCTGTTGAAGGTCTTTTCGTGGGGCGTCAGATACATTTCTAGCTTGATCCCGGACGAAGGGAATAGTGGGAAACAGAGAAGATGTCTGGAGGTAAACCGATGTCTGCTACTCCGGGATCCCTCTCGACTGCAGCGAGCCATCGCTCCATTCACAGTCATCCGCTTGCAGGTCAACAGAGGCCAGAACCCGGTGAATGTCGTCTGCTGTTAGTTCTCTGAATCCTCCCATGCGCAACAGGTACGCGCACAAGTGCTTCATATTGATGATGTAGTTGTGAGGATATTACGAATTCAGTTCAAGCGTTATCGCGCGAGTGTGAAGAGGAGAGCATGTTGGGTAGAGTTTGGAGGCGGTGAGGTGGAACGACGTGTGCGAGTAATAAATGCGACGCGGTATGTCACTACAGTCCAACCGTTGCTCATACCTCTCGATTTATCCCACAATCAATGCTATAATGGATTTCAATATGTTCAATCTCACTGCAGGCAATTATCAGATTCTCTACAGAACTAAGTATGAAGCTCATGTAGAATCTCTAGACGACAAAAAAAAACGTGAATGACAAATTTGCTGTGTTGTCATTATGGAAGTGATCGACGACACATTGAAATTCAATGACTAGTCATTTTGGCAGGCATCTCTACAACGAGCTTTCCATTGCATAACCGCTTAGCAGCACCAAATACTTCGCCCCATTCCAGCACAGAATAAACTGTGAATATCACCAGAACAATAGCTGGCTCGTGGTCGCGGTTGCGGGTAGTGAGCGATGCTACATTAGTGATTGCCAGCGGCGTGGTCTTTCTAATGGTGATGCTCGTTCATCCTAACTACAATTCATTTTCATGCACAGGAAACACGATCTAATCTGAACATCTCTGAATTTCTGCGGATTCTAGTTGATTTGCTCGTCGTACGACACAAAGCCTTACGCAGTATGAGTGAAGCCAAAAAATGTCACCCCGAACTTTGGCTGGACTACCGGTGCTAAAGATTATCAGTACGACGGCTCAGAATGAGTGCAGACCTAAGACCATCTTATGTGCCGAAAATTTAAGAATACGCATTATACACTTGAAGGTTTGAACTGATTTTTAACAACTAGATCTTGGATAAGTCGTCACTTGCAATTCCCTTGGAAGACACCTGGTTGGTCGCCCGGGACGTGTGCTGAAGATTCTTGTGATTAGTTTAGACCCATATGACATCGGTGAGTCGGTGAACGTGGATGAATATAAAACATCAGACTCAACACTCATGCCAGGGCCATATCTAGCATAGGTTAGGGTTTTTTTCTATGTATGTCTAGATTAGATTAGATGTAGCATTAAGAGACCGATCTCGAGCACACGAAGAAGAGAGAAAGGGACACAGGGACTCTTAATAGTGGGGACTAGATTTGCTTATCGAGTAAGAGGGCGGAGAGGTGAAGGAACAACTCCGAACGGCACCAAGCCATCACCGACTACCACCAAGACACTGCAAGGCCTCCTACCCACAGCATGTTGTGTAACAGCCTTGCGACCCCACTCTCTACGCAACTTCACCTTCACCTCCACCTCCACCACCTCCAAACTGCCCTCACCCAGACTTCAACTGCTTCACCTAGCACGCCCTGACGTCTCGAACCATTAAATGACCAGCTACAAGTTTCGCAGCCCTGTTTACGATTTCAGAATGTCGACCACAGGTTTGGCGATCGGGTCGCGTGAGAGACACGGCATGGCGCTAAGTTCGCGTTACTTCCAACTAACGCCGAGCTCACGAATAATCCACCGAGGTTCATGCCAACCTACTACTTCTTCCCAGTATGGGATAAGCACAGCGATTCCAAGGCGTTCCAGGCCGCTGCCCACCTCCCGGAGCAGCGCCCAGGACTCAATGCTACTCTAATCAACTGGGGCAACAGGCTGCTGACCCATGTTAAAGAGGGTTCTATCAAAGGTGTCGCTTACTACGTAGGCGAGGATAACGAGTTCAAGCATTTGAAAACAGATTACGGCAAGGGTTACTCTCTACGTATAAGCAGCGTTGTTCTCGAAACTGGCGAAAAGGTCGCCTTCGGAAGGTTCTTTGAGGCTAGGTGAAACTGAACAGGTGGTGTTTCCATTTGTACGGAATGAGGGAGGGGTTACATGTCGGGACTAACAGGATGGTACATGGTTGTCCGTATGTTTGCTTTCTTAGGGGTTCTGTTTTGTGCTGAATTGTTGACGTTTTCGAGTGAGTCATTAGCGGCTTGGTGTCGACCATGGAAGCGGCTGAAATGCCTGCGTTCTCCTGATAGTTTGAAACCTCTATGATGGGCTCTTGAATAGCTAGAGAGACTCACTGTCGAGTTCACGCTTGGGTCGATGTCAGCACGGAGAAGTGATGGATCGTTCCTCGGCTGGCGTGGTATATAAAGCGTGCTAGAACTTGTGGTCAAATGAGCAGAAAATGGGAGCAAACAGTGCCACCAAGTGAGTCAAATTGAAATTTCATTGACAAAGAAAGCTTTTTGCCTGTTAAAGCTCCTGGAATCTTGTAGAATCCTCTAGAATCCTCCAAAGCCCTGGTAGCCAGAGTCAATCCATCTATCACGGCAAAGATCGCAGAAAAACCATCCCACCAAACCATCAGTGTTGTTTTACTAGGATCATGATAAGCCGCCTACTTTTGTTCCGTAGCTATAACGATGTATGCTTCACGATAGTTTGGGGGTTATAGGTTATGTTACACAATATGTGATAAATCGTGATTAAGTTTCTACCTACAAGATGGTACATTCATTGCATTTCCTTGCCCAATCAAATTGTTGAGGAATATACCATGAAGTAATAATAATACACCGCCGACATAATCCCCGCAATCCCGCAATCACCATACCATTGAGACTATCCCAATTCCCTACCTCCGACCAAGAGCCCTGATATCACCAATTCTACTCTCACCACCACCACGTGAACCACCCCTACCCACATAGCAGAATCTTGTTCACTCACAATAATCACTATCGTCGTCATCATCACCATCGTCGTCATCACCATCGCCATCATCACCATCGCCATTATTACCATTGTCATCATCATCGACGTAGTCAGTCCCATATTCCTCATCCTGCTCATCCTCCCCATCCTCTTCGCTCTCCTCACACTCCTCCTCACACTCCTCATAGTCTATCAATCTGCCCCCATCATAACATAAGACATCGTTCCAATTGGCGTAGTTCCCTTCGCCATAATCGTCACAACCGCAGCACTCAACAAATCAAAGAATCTTGTCGCACCATCATAAAACCCGCAATTCCTTCTGGGATTTGCACAATTGAAAAAGACACCACTCTTACCAGCCTGCTTCCTTGAGGGCAATCCGCAATAGCACTTCATATTCCCGTCTTCAACCCCGATCTGATCTTCCCAGCCCACAAAGTTATTGATTCCTGAGCAGCCAGGAGCCGGGCATGTATAGTATACACGCCCATCATTGCCGTTGGGATTGAAGAAGCCGACGACTCGGCGGACCGGTTCGATGTTGGGATGAGTGCGGCAGCGGCGAGTAAATGGAATGGAATGCACGATCGATTTAGACGTCTGCGGCCCAGAGCTCTCGGGCGGTTCAGCAAGATGATGGTTTCGATCGGCCTTTTGTGCGGGGCTGCGGCGACGATTAGACATCGAATTCGGAGAGCTAGGAGAGGAACTACGGCTGCAGTGGTTGGTGCGTAGTGTACGAGGAGTTACAGACTTGGCTGGTTTATGGCGCACCCGAGCAGGCGTCGGGGGGCAGTTTGGAAGTTTGCGTTGACGTCGGTCATGGCTTTTTGGGGGCAGGCTGTATCCACCTGTGCCTTAGTTGTAAAATTTGGAGAAGAGGCCAAACACTTACGCGACGTCTTATCCGAAAGTCTTGCTACCACTGGCGTTGGCGAAGGAGTAACAGGATGTAGATTGCACCGACCTTTCTTGTGAGGTGTCTTCGGAGTAGCACTGGTCTCGACAGAACTTGCGGAAAGTAAATTTGAAGACGACCCCGGCAAGATAGAAAACCCTTTCACCATAATGATAATCGTGTCTGTCGCCTTATCGCGGCCGAACAAGGTACCATGCACGTTGGTTATAGAGTTTGCTTGTGGCAGTGGCGTATTTTCGAAACGCTTGCCCAACGGTACTAATACACGCACGCGAAAATCCACTAAACGACTGCATTCCTTCACCCAGGAAGCAGTCCTAACATTGAAGCCATGGTACTCGCCATATTCTGGCATGGTCTGGTAAACTGTCTCAACTTGGCCACAGACATACATAGAACACCGTATTGCATCCGGGGCGTTGCTGATATTCATACCCAGTCTTACAATAGAGTCAATAGCTGCAATAGTCGATGAAGCAAGGGAGAAGGGGCTTACGATTGATGTATGGTAGCGTCTAATACCAACGTCTTGTTGGGCAACGCAACGCATTTTGCGCTAACATACACAATATCTCCGGGCGAGTAGAAACTTGTGTCGCAAGGGAAAAAAGCTGTGATGGAAGCCGCGAGGTTGCCATCTGACACGGAGGAACTCAATATACTGTGCTCAGCCGAGCCTTTGACACACAGTCAAATTGGGTACAGGTACAGTGGCAACGTAGCGTTTAGACCGCGTCTGGCACCGTCACTTCCGATTCCAAAGCAACTAACCAGCAATGAAGGCGGATGCAAATTTTATAGACGAAGACATTTTGGTAATCGACTGTCTGGATAGATAGGATATCGTATGATGCGTGCCGCTCGCTCTGGGCTTCTACCGCCGTTTTGGGAATGTCAGCCGGCGCCACCTACGTAAACGCGGCATTCTAGGTTTAGATGTGTAAACAGAAGCACACTCGACAAATTCCCAAACGCGATATGAAGGGAGAACTATGTGCATAGACTTAGGTACAGAGAGAAAAGAAGAAGGAGCGACTTATATACTTAAGTACTGTACCGATCACTATGGTTCGGACGTCAGCAGTCAGACGGGGTGTCCGTCCGGGGTTTTTTTCGTGTCGGTCAGCGTCAGTTTGATGCTGCCCGAGTGATCGGTACAGTACTTACCACCTAAAAAAGTGTTTTTTATTGACTGTGAGTATCTTGTTTATCTATGGAATGGTTGTCATATTGTCTAGGAAGCATTTGGAAATTTTGGGGAACGGTTGGGGAACGGTTTCCTGATGGTTAGTATCTTCAAACCGCTTTATAAAGTACCCCTTTTTTCATGTAGTAAGTACAGAGAATCTTCGGGTATATCTTCGGATATGCCGGCGCCACCCTTTGCCACTCTTTGCCATTCTTGTCATGGATATCTATGCAACTGCAAAGACTCTCTCAACGTTCCTAAGCGGCGCTAAGAGCGGCTTTGGACATAGCCTGTCGCCTCTGTAACGATGAAATATCCGCACACATCCGCCAAATCCGTACATATCCGCAATTGCGAAGCGGGTAGGCCGGCAGCCTAGCACAAGAACACTTTACCTGTGTTCTATTTTGATCCAAACTATCGTTTATACATTCGTTGTACCCCGTAGCATGGATATCTTCCCTCCTCACTCTAAAAGGCAATGACAACGGGACGGTGAAATTCCCCTAATAAAAAAGGCGCAAACATTAGTACTATGGTGCCTCCCAAAAGCCGTTGATGAAGAACAATCCCAGCCGTATGCGCCCACCCAAAAGCCCACAATGAACCCAAAACACCCATATTACCAATAAGTTGGATTTCCTCTCATCTGCTTCTGCGCGGCCTCTGCGGTGGCTTGCTCGCTCGCAGTCGCCCGCTCAATTGTGACCTGCACCACTTGCTCCAACTTCACAAATCCTTCCTGACTACTCGCCGTAGAAGTGGCTTCATGGATCTCGCTTCTGTTTATGCCGCATGCTGGTCCTACACATCCCACCGTCGTACTGTTTCCGTACGGATGACTTGCGTTCATTTGGATACCCCCGATCCCCCCCGTCCCCCCCGTCCCCCCCGCGAACGAATGATCTCCCGAACGCTGCTGGTACATGATGGTTCGCCGTGTCACAAGGTATAGTATCACATCTACCCAGCCACAGGACGTCATGCATACGCCGGCAAAGAGGAGAAACTTGTCGCTGGGGTTTTTCCCAGATAGGGAGGACATGCGGAAGGCGGCTAGCGGAAGTGTCAGGCACGTATACGCTACTGGGTAGACGAGCATGAGGCGGGCGATGCGTTGGATGGTGCGGGCTTGGACGCCAGCAGTGGAATTGAGGGCGAAATTATGTCGAAGAACAAAGAAGATTACTACACTTGGTGTCAAAAGGGGATTCGACAGCCAATGGAGGTGAGATATGTACTAGCATATAGAGCAAATGTTCCAACTTGGCAGATAAAGATCCAGAGGTAGTGGACAAGTAATCGCTATAACTCAATCCCACGATTAGCCAGCCATCCACGCAATGGAACGGAGGGCTCACCTACCTCATCGCGGTATTCCTCAGAAATCCAACACCATGCCCCGGCACTAACATAAAGCGCCTCGTTACGATGCAGAATTGGCGAAGCCAGAGACACCGCCATGCAAAAGGCCCACAACCCCAATACTATCCCACAAAACCACCCATACGACAAGCTCTTCCGCAAAACAAGAACGTAGAACGTCTGAATTGCTATTCCTAGCGAGAACATCCCGCTCGATACATCTCCCACCTGCACCAACCATCCCTGAGTGTTGCATGCAGTTGTGGGTGCTAAGATCGCTCCCTTGTGGACCCAGTGCAGAGAAAATGAGAACGAGAGTGCTTGCTGGAAGTCGGCAACGAGAAGGTTTAAAATGAGTACCAATGGCTGGTTGAAGCGGAGCGGCGATGGCTGATATTTTTTTTTATTGCTCAGTCGGTAGACGATGAATATAATGGCTCCACCAGTGCTTATTAAGGAGAGGAAGGCGAAAGTTGCGATCACAATGAGGCCCGGTCGAAGATGTGCTGGTAGCGGGTCGAGAGTGAGCGGATACGGATAGTAGCCCATCGTGTGGCCTTCTGCTACACAGTGCGGTCGATCAGTATTTTTGGGCTACAGCAATACCAAGAGGTAAACACCGGCTTAAGTATTTCTCACCACGTTATTTTCCCGCTTGGAAATCCAATGGGAAGTCGTCTGATTAAATTTATGCAAGTAGCGCTACTTGTAAACCCGGTACCAGCTGCGGGATTAGGTAGGAGGGGTGAGATGCTCACGCCCAGGGAGTTCGGCATATAATGCCATGAGATGTTGACTGAACTTCCCCATGCCAGCCCTCGGTTAGTCCGATTCCAAACGTCAATTCCTAGTCTTTTTCGGAGATTTTTGGCATTGGAATATTATTCAATCGAGATCGAAAGAGAACCCACCGACTATGCTATGCTTTGGGCTCTAGTATGAAAGATTTATTCGCTCCCCGCCAAGTCGAGCGCGAGATGTCTGGGTCGATGGAATAGAGCTATTAGCCTGGAAGTTGTATTGTTTCTTTGCACAGACTGTATTCTTCCATGTATGTAATCTATATCTCCACCTACCGGTATGCAGGACAACTGCCTTCCTATATATCTTTTCGAAGATTTGGTGTTTGCATATGTATGTTATTCACCTGTTTCTTCACTAAACTGTCTCTCACTTGGCCTTCGCTCACGAGACGATAGTGCTCTATCTAGCATACTCTATCTAACTAACCATTAGAGTCTTCACCCCACAAAACATCTATTGCAAGCCATCGCTAGTAAATAGCGCCAATTCATACTAAAAGCGCGTAATATAAGGTTCTAAACTCCAAGCGCCACAGCCCACAAGCCTCTGTAGGTAATTTAATTGTGTCTTTGGTATGATCATGCAAAAGAATAATAAGTACGTTCCAAAGCTTCGGATCCAGTAACGTACTCTACTGTCGCATCTCCGTCCCGGGTATATAATTTTCTAGCTCTACCAAAGTTTGGCGTGAAACGACACATATATAGTAGATTCTTGGCTGGATATATGCTACCTAATCTTATATTAGAAATCAGCTAAGCATGACTACAGTTAGGCCCAGCACAAACCTTAAGCTTATTGCTCAGAGCTCGGTCAATTATTGACCGGACGGCGCCTGAGTCGATAATGACGGATAGGGGTCAAGAAAAATATTATGTCTTAGGCCCGAATCGATCATAAGTGTGCATTTTGCCCTGGTCCATCTGGCGAGCCCTAAAACGCAAACCTGTATCAGCCTGCCTAGGAAACATTATAACTTGTATATAAAGAGCTCAGGGAACCGATCAAGTTGGCGTAGGGCCACATGGTACAGTACATACTTATGTGAGACGCACGTAGGAGGCCTATTTAGGTACCGGGGATAACGGCCACTAGTAGAAGGTAGAACTTTTAAGGCACCGTGAAATAGCTAGTACTCTTTACACAGCTGCCTGTAGATCTACAGTCGATCACACTGTCAACTTCCTGAATCGGTGGGATTCCTCGGAACCCGGACATGAATTTCGTATCTACTCGGAGCTTCACAGTCTCGGAAAATGCACATTCTATTCTGCAATATGTTTGCTATAGCTATCGTCATATCCTACCGGGATATACCAGGCAGAGTTGGAGGTTGTTTCCAGTAGCTTTCAATTTCGAGAGTTAGGCGTCATCGAACGGATAGAATCGTTTCGGAGTTTATGCTTGACCTACCATACTGGGATCCGGGGTCGAGCGCCAGGGCCACGTTAACCGCCCATGTTGGATTCTACGAATTTCATTGGTGCTTGGGCGAGTTTGCAGACCTCTCCCGTACCTACGATTAATTGGCAATTAGAATGGTAAAAATGGGTAATCCCATGGGGGCCGTCTGACGAGGTGGTGTCTTGGGATCTCTTGGCAGTATAAGAATCGGAATGAATACAATAGTACCCATTTCTGGCAAGTAACTACACTTAACTGGGAATTATCAGGAACGGCATTAACAATATTTGGTAAAGCGTTGGAGGAATTTGACCAAAAACAGCTGATTTTCTGCGTACCGATTGATGTCGTGAATCAACCCTTCCTCACAGCGCAGCGAGCATTAGAGTCTGGGCACGATGACACGTCCGATCTCTTTCTCCCCGACACAATTTGTGTTATCGTAACTAAACGAAAACGAAAACGACATCTTGGATGAGACTTGGCCGTGATTGGGGCTTTTCGACCTCACGCGCAAAGTCTCCCATCCGAATGGACTCTAACTCTCCCAGGTTAACAGTGCCCCGAAATCATTCGGCATCCTATTCAAAAGTAACCTTGCGCTAGTAAGAATTGATATGGCATGTTGTCTCGATCGACATGGCATTGGGCTATTCTGACTTCAGCGCACATTCCGTCTGTATGGCTATTATAGATAATACTCTCTTGTTACGACGTTGCATATATCTACTACGAACTTTTAAATGTGTACTTATACATAACTCGGGCTTCCGGGGCTGAAACTATTGAACGAAATCCTGAACTGAACTGGATGATACCCCATGATCCTGTCAAGCCGCAGTTCAAAACTACAGAAGCGAAGGGGGAATTGCAGGTATCTAAGGCCCAAAGGTGTCACATGTAAGAGGGTAGCGCGGAGACAAAGCCGCAGAACCTCGTCTAGTCTCGGACCCCGGGACTACCTAGATATAGTGAACCTCGGCACGCGCAATAGCGGATCTGTGGGCAATTAACCGCGCGGAATAGGTGCGTTTAACGTGAAAGGTATTAGGACCTCTCCTTTGGTCGTCGATATTCCCCCAAAAACCCACTAGCGGTTCCTGGATTGTCAACGAAGTATCAAAGAGCTTGATATTATAGAGGGAAAAAGATCCTTCAGATCTTTACCGAGGGATTTGGAATACCCTTTTTCCGGCAAAATATGCATGGTAACCGCCTTCTTGTAGTAGGTAGTACATGCTCACGCCACATATAGGTAGACAGACGTCGAGCTCAAACGCTGCTTATGCGTATCATTCACATCCATCTTAAATTGCATCCGCTAATATTAGGTAGAGTGCATACAGATGATCCATACCTCGTGTTCCACAGTATTCTATCCTTATGCACCGCAAGGTATTGCTGACATAAAACTTGTAGTCATACAGCGGGATCTCGAACGACAAGGCGCATTGCGTGGGAGACAAGGTACATGGCCGTGGCATATTTGTTTCGACGAGATTTTCATGCATGATTTATCCTTCCCTGGTTCATTCAGATATACCGAAACCCGGACACCGCTTGAAGTTTAAACTCCAAGCCTTCAGCCCGATATCCAGAATTATTATCATTATATGTTCCGACCCATTGGCGAACCCACCAATTCACGAACTGGACTGACCGGTTCGCAATATTTTGTCCCGTTTGCAACCCGGACAAGAGGTTCGTGAACTGGTAATTTATACAAACCTTATCTGTTTAATGTTATTACAAGTTGCAGGTATGGATTCGGAGACGATAATTAGCTCAACAACTCTCAACAACATCCCTCGAATTCAGCATGATGCAATCTTCGAGCCCTTGTCGAGTTATCACCACTATATATATGTATTACATCATGCAGTCTCCTGTATTATGAATATGTACCGGTCACTCTATACACGAAGTCAAGACCAAATCTCTTCACCTGTCGCAGGGTCAAACAAATTTCCAACCTGCACGAGGTGCATAAGATTGCGAAGCCGAGTCATGCGTAGTGATAGGAGATCAAGTATTGCCATTTATGGGTACTAAAGTATACTCACAGGTCTTATACCGTCTTGGTTGCAGGTCCCTGACTTGCCTGGTGGATTAAATCTCGTACTTTGGCAAAGTCGTATACTGGATCACCAGCTAGCAAACCGGTCAAAATTCGCGAACGGGCAAAGTTCGTGTATCGGTCGGAACATATAAAGTCCTCCGGTGAAGTATCTCAAAGGTCCGCCGAGCGGGAAGCAATTCCTGGTTTCAGTCACGGGACCTGCCTGGACGTTATGTAAAATACAGTTGCGGAAAAATAGTGATTACTGCTGCTAAATATCTCCTTTCTTAATTACTATCCACTAGTTAGCTCTCTCTTCGATATATCAGCGTCGCTGCCACCCACAACTGGCATTGGGGTATTCGCAGCCAGCGCCCGGAACGACGGGCGATGCTTTCCGGGCGGTTATGAAGGCAAGGCACTTAGTAAGGCGACTCCAACAACGTGTATAGAAGGAAGGACGAAATGTGATGGTTCGAGGGAGGGTGCAGAAGTAGCACCTTGAGCAATTGGTCTTGCCCCCCCATACATCAGCATCAGGCAAACATCCGAGTTGTTGAACTACTCGAACAGCTCTCCTCACCGTCAAGGAAGATCTGTGGAAATGGGTGGGAACTCAGGACTTGGTCAACAAGGTTACTACTTCTAGAGAGACGGATCTGACGTGATTCCATCGATTTTGGATGGTTTCGATTGTGGAATTCTTTGACGTCTCGAGCTATCAAAGTCAGTTCGGTAGTCTTACCAAACCCACAATCCGCATTGCCGCAAGTGATGTATTATGAGTATATAATCAAATTTTTATATGCTTTCTATTGGCATCTTAGCACAGCACCTTGCAGGCCAGACCGCTTAGGAAGACTAGATGCAAGGTTGAGCGGGCCTTGGGGAAGGTATCAGTACGGTAGGAAGCTGTGTCCGAAGCTCTCAGAGATATGACCCCGTAGAGAAAGATGAGCAGTTGTAGGTAGCGGCGGAGGCGCCGGACTACATGTCTTGACCATCCTTCCGAAACTGACGGCAATTCTGAATGGAGACGAATGATTAGACCGTCCAGAATCAAGTACTTACTCCGGCGTGGACTAATAGCCGCTGTAGTGCGATATGAAAGGTCTTTGGCCAGTATCGCACCTGAAACTAGCTGGCTCGGGACTAGGTCTTGGGACTGGCAAGACTGGAGCTAAGGGTGTAGCTAAACGGCAATAGTCTCGGAGCAGTATATTGTGCCCGAGACTAAGAAGACCCTTTCGTTTGGCAGCTCCGACAGCTAGTGAGCTAGTGTTAGGCAGCACAGATTGAAGCATAGCGCCGCAATTCAGGTACGAAATCACCCTAATATTTGCCCTAAGAGGAGCTGGGGGTACGTCCGACATGTCATACACAACTGGTCGTTTGTTTGCCCCAGATCCCACCAATAGTTCAATTCAAAGTCAATATTTACGCCTCCTTCACTCTTCCTCTTCCTCCATTCCTCCATTGCAACTACTAGCCAGCTTCCACAGGTACACGACCCCACATCAAGCGAGCACACTCACCCCTCAACTCCTCATCCACTACGATCCTCTAATGTGAACCCCCTAAGGACTCAATACTAAAGCACTGTACTAACACCTCCACTTTTTGTTCACACCTCACCAACAATGCTACTACAGAAACCCACCCTCGCCTCCTTGCAAAAGCACTGGCAAAAACACAACCCCGCCGCCGTCGAACCACGTCCTCCTTTCAGCCCACCGGGAAACGCTCGAGTTTGGTCCTGCAGCTGCCGCACGTAGGCTACAGCCGGAGGCCCTGCACCTCCTCTACGTTGTTCAAAAGTTCCGCCGCCCAAGAGATACCCAGAATGCCACCCGGGTCCCGCTCCTCCACTACTGCGTCACTAGGAGTGTTAACAAGTATCGGGAAGTATTGGTGGTAGCAGCCATCGCACCTAGTGGTAGTCCACGTCGTCCTTAGGATGAGATAGAGGTAAGGTATCCCTTTCAAACGTATCCTTTATCTACATTCGATAGAATCACAGCTCCTCTATCTTCAGTTGTATTTGAGAACACTGCTGACGAGTCTGCCGGAAGCTAGCAACAGCGCTAGAATCTTCTACTTCCAGGGCAAGAAATATTAAGTAGTAGCAGAACATATCAAGATCCCGCTCTGAGTCGATGGGTTCGTTTTTTCCGGAATAGGAAGCTCATAATCACACCAAATTATTAGCCCAAGTTTCCACAAAGAAAGCAGGTCTTTCGGTGTGCCAAGGACTGGGTAATGAAGCTGCGTTTCTTAATTACTTTAGTCCTGAATACACGACGATGATTAAAGATCTGCCGGTGAAGCTGAACAAGGATACTTAGAAAAAACCTTTCTATTTGAAATCAAAGGTGTACCGAAGGTCTGTGTTTGCTTGTAGTAGAGAAGGCGTGTCCGGGACATACCCTACTCAACCTTACCAGAGCCTTTCGCGAGGCTTATAACGGAAGGAGCGGCTGCGGGGAATAACCCTCCGAGATATACTGGACAAAGGTTAGATGTACGTACAGTGGGGAGGTTGGCGGGGTCCAAAAGAGTGGGGTTTTCGGTAGAAAGAGATGAAAAGTGAATAATAATGCATTAGTGAGAACATTGCGTATTTTCTGTATGATAATAGATACTGCCCGGCGATATCTCTCGCACAGATTGTATCAGAGTATAAAAGAGTGATCTTGATAGGTTTGAAGCCTGCGACCTCACTCAATGTTTACAGAACTGCAGGTTTCGAACCTGAAACCAGCGATTACAACGCCTGGAGTTTCTAACACCAGCTTAGCTAAGTGCTTAGTTGTTATACATGCACTGGTTTTGGCCTGATCATGTAAAACTTTTCTCATAGATTCTGAGCAAAGCCATAGTAGGTGGAATCTGGTGGATAAGGCCAAGCAAAAGAATGATCTCTGCAGGATTCAGGTCTGTAGTGTTTGCAGCACCAATTGAGTACTGCAGGTTTCGAGCCTGCGGCCTTAGTATTTACAATACTGTAGGCTTCGAACCCGTATCTGGTGCTTCTAGCACCATGCTCAGCTGGTTAAGCTAAGCGGCCAGATATATATGTTCCGACCGATACACGAATTTTGACTGGTTCGCGAACTGGGGATCTAGCATGCGACCTTGCCAAAGTACGAGATATAATCCCACCAGGCAAGCCAGGGAGCCATGCAACAAAGATGGTATAAGACCTATGATACGAATACTTGGCGTCCCAGCTGCTCCAAGAACTTCAATGCTCGGTCTCCTATCAATCGCGATGTTAGTTTAGCAACTTAAGCACCTCGCAGTGTTGGAAATCTACTTGACCTTGCGCCAGGTAGAGATAGAGCAGCCAGTTTGGTCTTGACTTCGTGTATATAGAGTGTTGACACGTATACACTGCTGTGAGCGTTGAAAGCTCGTCGATTGTCTCCTGTCTGTCTGTACAAGTCTAAGTCTAAGAAGAAAGACGAGAAAAGGAGAAAGCTAAAAAGGACACGATGTCTATAATGCTATACTAGAAATGGAAACCCACGTAACAGCAAAGCAGCCACATAATGCCGGTCGATGATCTCGGGCGAAAGCCCATTATCTCCGTCAACATATAGTGACCGGCAGATATTCATAATACAGGAAATGTGACGAATACTGCATGAAGTAATGCATAGATATAGTGGCAGTGACTCGATAAGGGCTCGGAGATTGCATTTTGCTAAATTCGATGGAAGCTGAGAGCCAGCTTAGCTAGTTAGTATCACGTCCATTCTCGCAACTTGTAATGAATTTAAATGGGTCGAGTTCGCATAAATTGACCAGTTCGTAAACTGGTGGGTTCGCCAATGGGTTGGAACATATATATATTGATTCCAGCTATGGTAACGTAAAGTTTCTTATATAGTGCAAAGCTCAGATGCAGTGAGTAATTATGGTGAGGTGCGAAAAGAAGAGAACGAGTAAAAGAGTAATTTCTGCCGGTTTTGAACTTACAACACTAATTGAGTACTACAGATTTCGAGTCTCGACCTTAGTGTTTACAGTACAGCAGGTTTCGGATCCATTCGGTGTTGTAGCAACTGGCATTTCTGGTACCAGCTAAGTTAAGTCCTCAGTTCTAATTGCAATGGCTTCAACCATGGTCAGGTGAGGTTAGCTGCTACTTGGTACATAACTTCCGAGCAATATTCGTTTCGGTGGGGTTGGGTGGGCAAAAGAAGAGAGGTTTTGAGTCTGTGATATTGGTATTTATAGTAATAATCTAGTTGGATACTGCAGGTTTCAATCTGTCACCTCATGGACTTAATGTTTACAGCACTGCAGGTTTGAACCCGCGCCCAGTGTTTATAACGCCTTGCGTTTCTAGGGTCAGCTGAATTAAGTGCTCAGCAGTTGTATATAAAGTTTCTTATACATAACTTCTAAGAAAAGCTCATAGTATTATTTCTTTCGGTAGAATTAGGTAGGTTATTGCTAGTGATGGGCGTGAGACGGGACGACTTGAGCTTCAGATCTCGAGCTGGCTCGGCCAGAAAGTGGGAATGTGTCAATTTGGGTTTGCAAAACTAAAAGCTCGAGCTTTGACGCACGCTTTCATGAGTCTCTCCCGCAACACTCGAGCGTCTGGCCAGGCCGGCTCTGGTCCATCATTAGTTACGGCTGCGACCGGGCAAAGGAAAAGCAAAAGAATAATCTTTACGGGTTTGGAGGCTACGATCTTTTAGTGTTTACAGCACAAATTGAGCACTTCAGGTTTTGAGCCTGCCATCTCAATGTACGTGTTTACAGCACGCAAATACTCGGCATTTACAACACTAGTGTTTCTTACACCAATTGAATACTGCTGGTTTGCAGTCTGTTTACAACAGTGGGTTTCGAACCCACACTCGGCGTTTACAACACCTAGCACTGCAGGTTTCGAACCTACACCCGGACGCTCGGTGTTTCTGGTACTAGCTAAGCAAAGTCCTCAATCGTTGTATATGTGTTCAGCCATGGTCATGTAAAGTTTCTAATGTATAGAGTATGTATGAAATGTTCAGTCACGTCATCTAGATTTAAATCCCGCCATGTCCCATCGGTTGCACATCCTGGTACTTTGCGACGTGTAAGGATACTGACACAGGGAAGGTAGAATCGGGAATGATTCAATTGTATGGGATCGATTCCCGATCTCGCGTTCCATGTGCAGATGCATATCCTACGTTCCCGGTGGATCGTGTAACAGGGTCCTCCCTGAACGGACTTACAGCCCGCCGCCTGCGCACTACAGACCCACTCTATCTATAAAGATACTGCAAATAATAATGATCTATGAGGCAATAAAACTCTAACGTCTACCGACTAGGGCTCGGCTTCCCGTCAACGTCGGCAAATGGAACGTGCACGTCTGGGATGAAGATATACCCTTCCACCCCTTAACGACAAGGCCGGCCTGGCGGGGTTATCTAAGAGAGGATCGTAGGGATTGGAGGGGATTTTCATGGTAAGGGTGGGCGGAAGAGGGGGTCGTATTACGCTGGAATCTTCCCCTGCTAAGCGTATCCCAGGAACTGTTAAACAGAGGAAGTTTCCGGGGTTTGAATACCAGTTACTGATGCTGATGGATGGGACAGACACCGCAGAGGGATGGCCCATGACCGAGACATGGTCTGGTTTTACTCGACCAAAGCCAAACTCTCACAACCTATTTATAACCAGAATAATGAGGGTCTTCCCGGTTTGTATTGTATTAGTAGGAAATAGCCCGGGGAGTCACGGAGCTCACGTATCACACGAGATGATCCGTCTTTAAGACTTCTACGAACCTCTCGTGAACATAGAAAGTTCTTGAACTTTCTGTCACCTCCGTCGTGTTTGTAAAGATGGGTTTATTCGCTATGCCCTACTGCTTCTTCACCTCTCACCGGTTTTTGGCTGGCCTGGGAGTGAAAAACATGGCGCAAGCGGCCCTACGTAAACCGATAACAAAAGAAGAGATGGTTGGGCACTACAGGTTTCAAACCGTACTCCGTGTTTAGAGCACCTGGCGTTTACGCTCCTAGGCCTGGCGTTTACAGCACCATACTTTGCCTTCTGGGCTAAGTGATCAGCTCTTATTCATTCGCTGATCTTGCAGGATTTTGGCTCGCTGGATCTAGAACTTTGGTTAGCATAAAGTGAACTATAACAATTACGCAAACATAAGATATGTTACAATGCTGTATATGCTCTCCCAAGTCTCGAAGGATATGGTGGTGCTCACGAGGCAAACGCCGAATAGGTAGTCCGTATGGTGTGAAAACGAGCTATCATATTAAGTTCACCAAATATAATAGCTCGGAACACCCAACCCGGCGGTGTTTGGTAGGCGGGGTAGGTGGTTTAGCGGAGGTTAGAGTATATCCCCCCCACTTCATACATGCGCACTCGGCATACGCAAACTGTGGACATCACTATAGATAAAATTCCACTCAGCCTTCCGCTGCTACGCGTGTAACATCCAAAACACCGGGTAAATGGACGGACTATTAGATTGGCTTAGAGAATAACCGTTTGTCTACAAGTTCCATCGATTATCGAACTACGGATTATCATCTCTCTCCCCCTCCCCCGTCTCTGCCCTCATCTGCAGCCGTCAATTCTCAGTAGTGGAATAGTAGTCATCTGAGCAAAAACCCGGGTACAAACCCTCCTGCATTTCAATGGGTAGAGCTACGCATTGGTTCCAGACCAGTCTATGAAGACCTGTGTGCCAACACACGAGCTTCGCATTTTGTTAATTGGTTGGTCAATTGGCCTCCGCCACCACTCGTCAACGTGGAGATGTGGAGTACCGCTATCCATTCTGATTGTCAATATAATATGATCGCCATTATCAATGTATGTGTGGCATCCTATCGACGAATGGCTGGTACTTGGATTGATGTGCTCGATCGGAGATCGCTCGGGAATCGGGAGCGTGCTCAAGTTCGATAAATGAGCTGCAGTCGAGCTGCAGTATCATTGAACCTATCGAATCATTTGGCAAGCTATTCCTGTACGCCGCCCACAACTATTTTCCCTAGACTATTGCGAATGATTGGTCATGATTCATTGCAAAGTGCAAAAATGCAGCCGTTATTCGATACACTTACGTCAAAGTACGCAGGGGTACACCGGTGTACATCCGTAACCTAATGGTAGAGAGGTATACCAGCAGACGAAGATTTGATATATGTACGTCGAAGTACGTGAGATTGTACTTAGGGCTGCATAAAACTAGATGGGGCAAATAGCAGGTGGGGATCAAAAAACGAATGGAGAAGCTAGATGGGTTCACCCATATGATGCCTGAATAGTAGTTAATGCTGGGAAGGCTGATGATTTTTGTGGAACGCTCTCAATCATTCCACCCGAAACTCTCACGCTCCCCAGTCGGTAAGTAACGCAGATTATCTGAGGAAAAATAAAGCTTTCCCATTAAAAATACTAGTTCCCAGATACTAGTTCATGAGTCGTAATTGTCTGTGGTATCATAACAATCCCCTTATCTACCGTCCCCACCTCCCCACAAACTCCGCCTTCCTCCCATCGCCCCCCGTATCCCCACGCTCCCTTTCAACCTCATCAACCTTTCCAACCAACCTCCCCATCAACGCAGCAACAACCTTCACCCCCTTCTCCACCTCATCTACCCCGGCAATCACCTCCCTCCTCACCACTGCCATCTCTCCCACCTCCTTGTACTCATTCCCAGCCCAGAGCGCATCTTCGAGCACCCTTACCACCGTCGCCGCCTCCGCCGCTGCAGCCTCCCACGAAGCTGTAGATAGCTCTATCGCGCCATCAACTTTTGCCGCTAACGCCGCGATCTGCGCCGAAAGGAACGCCTCGCCAATAATTGGTGCCACCGGCCCAGTGCGGGTCGGCGATGCGGGAGGCAGTGAAATCCCCACGTGCGACAGTAGTGCGAGCTCGGGGTAGTTACCGCGGAAGTCGAGGGAGGACCTACCGCGGCGGTGGGAGGGGACGAGGTGGGGTACGCGGCCGAGTTTTACGGGGGAGCCGAGGCGGCGGGGTTGCGGCTGGGGAGGGGGCGGGGGTGTAGTGGGGCGTGGAGAAGAGACGGCGGAGGACTCTCGGGAGATGGTAGCGATGAGGGTTAGTATAGCGGTGTCCCGGTCGTGGCTCGAAGATAGCATCGATGTCATTGCTATAGTGCGGTTCCGTAGGTGCTCTAGCACCGCACAGATGTATTCGCCGCCGACAACCCAGTTCTCGCCGCGCTCCTTGCGCGCAGAAGAGATCTTGGAGACCAGCGGCGCAAGGAATTGATTGTATGCTACGCCGCGGGCTACGGTCGGGATGTCAGCGTATAACGCGTCGATCTCGTGCTGCAGTGCGTCCGTTGATTCATCGTCCCCCTCCTCGGCGTCAAACGCAAGAAACACATGATCGAGCCGTTTCCTGACCGCACTCGTTTCTAGTCGTGCTAGCTTCTCAACCAACGCCTCAACGCGACCAACAACCTCGTCCATCTCCCCGTCCTCAGCAACCACCAACTTCCCCGCCAACTGCTGCAACCGGGCAAGAACTCTATCATCGCTCTCGAGGATCTTCTGTACCTCTTTCACCTCCTTCGCATGCGGGAACACCGTCTCCCGCAGATCCGCAACCTCCTCGTTCAGCATCCCCACAAGATCATCGACCGCTTGCTGCAGCTCCTCCTTCTCCGCCGCCCACTTCCGCCGTCGTCCAACCTCCAACTTCCGTTTCCGCTCGCGCTCCGCACGCCGCCGACTTCGCATCCCGGAAAGTATTGCCGTCTGCTGCTGCTGCTCCTGCGTGTGCTGCCGCAACAGCCGCGTCGACGCGTTGAGTGCCTCCGTCTCCGAGATAAGCGTGCTCTCGGATTTAACGCCGGGAGAGGGGGAGGGGGGCGATTTGAGGAGCTTTTGGAGTGCTCCGGTTTTTTGGAGGTGTGCTTCGAGTGCGTGCTCTTCGGCGCTGAGAAGTGTTGCGTCTGATAGATACGTGCTGATGTAGGAGGCGACGGGGTCGGCGGTTTTGGCATGCGAGAAGGCCCAGGATATGTCCGGTGCGCCGAGGGATGAGGAGTGCGAGTAAAGAACGGAGAGGAGGTAAGCTTCGGCGTCCATTGTTGTTGTTGCTGTTGATGGGTGATAGTGATGGGATGTCAGCTAGGTTGCGGAGGTGGAGGCTGAAAATTATGATGTGCCCTGCAGTTTTGCCCTAACAGACTACAGGTAGCTTAGGAAGACACATAATCAACCCTATACAACCCAACCGATGCACCATATGACATCAATTCTGATGGACTATATACTGTTGTCAAAAAGCGAGACTAATTTGACCGTTTAGACTCTTATTTGCGGATGGAATCAATTCTATCAGCGGTTGAAGCATGAGGCAAACACAAACGACCAGACATGATCCCATTTTCTAACCATTGATGAACAGTAATGCAATGGCCTCGCTTTTTCACAGCAGCATATAGTGTCACCTGCAACTGGAGCGAGAGCGGAACATACATGCATGTCTAGATTGCGCGAAGGATATTGCAATCCGGGTAGCACTGCGCATGAACTTGCTATCCCACCCATATCCTGCCTTCCATCACCTCTCCCAATCGCAACCAAATCACCCCGTAGAATCTGTAACGCCCATGAACTCGATCAGAAAAGGGTTATGATAAATGGATTTCAACTCCCCTAGTCTAGTAGTATGCTATGGTATGCCCCCTCCTCTCATCCCGCCACCTCTCTCCGTATATGGTATCCAAAACATGCCCCACAAACAAAACCCCCATACAATAACGTACGTAGCTAATGGTACACCCACAAGCAATCTCAACAGAAACAAACCCAGACCCCAATCTCACAGCTGTAGAAAGAAAGAAAAACGAACTCCGAAGCGTATAAATAATGCACCATAAACAAAACACCCAAATCAGACAACGTATTGCAAATTAGCATTCCACCCTCCACCTTCCCCCCACCCCCATTATGACGAATCATACCCGCTCCCCGGACCTCCATCTGATGTCTGCACGCCCACGCCTACCAACTCTTCTGGCTCCTGCTTGCCCGTGCTCTTGAAACTATACATCCTTGCCGCGCAATCCTCACCTCCCGTCACCATCTTCGAGTCACTAAGACCCACACACGTCACCGGTCCCGCATGCCCTGTAACAGTACGTTGACAGCGGCCGGTATTCACATCCCAGACCTTCACCATTGAGTCCTGAGCACCAGAGACGACTCTAAGCGAGTCGGCGGCGAGTGCCCACACCCCCTCAACATGTCCAAACAGTGTCTTGAAGCACCGGCCCGAAGCCACGTCCCAGAACTTCACCGTGCTGTCGAGCGCGGCAGTAACGAGCATCCCCGGCGGAGGCTTTCGCGAGCGCTGTTTTTTGTTTTGAAGAAGCGGGTCGCGGTAATCCCACGGTGTTGGGGCGGGGGTACTGGATTCGGGTTCGGTTGGTAGCAGCGGCTTGTAATCGGGGAGAGAGATTGGTATCACTTGTTGTACGTGTCCCACGTGTCCCTCGAAGGTGCGGACGCATGTGCGTGCGTCGAGATCCCACATTTTCACTGTCTGGTCGTCGGACGCGGAAAAGATTGTTCTCGAGTCTGTGTCGAGCCGCACGGAGTTGACCCAGTCGCCGTGGCCCTTGAGTGCAAAGCATGATTTGTCTGCAAAATTCCAAACTTTGATGGTTTTGTCAACGGACCCTGATACGAGAAGGGTGGAGTCGAAGTGAAGGCAGACAACACCGTCAGTGTGGCCTGGTAGGGTGGAGATGCATTTCCCTGTGCGGTAGTTCCAGATCTTGAGGGTATTGTCCATGGAGCCCGATATGAGCTTTGTTTCGTCAAACTGGAGAGCGCGGACGCCGGATGTGTGGCCGACTAGTGTGCGGGTCTCCTCCCCAGTTTCGATGTCCCAAATCTTGATGGTTGAGTCATAGGAACCCGTGGCCAGGAACTTTTCGTCGAATTGTAGACACATTATCCCATCTGTGTGGCCCTTAAAGATTTTCTTTGTACACCGCCCTCGCCGCCAATTGGCTTCTACCTTGTATCGCTCCGAGAACACCTTCTTCCACGGCTGCGTTCGAGGGCTGCAGGAACCTTCTACCTCCATTTTATCCTCACGCTGGCACGGGCGCTTCGGCGAGGACGAACCGGAAGCCGCCGACTTGGAGTATAATGCTTCCTCATCGGTAGGGTTTTCGGGTCGTTTCCCGTGTATATTCAACCTGCTAGTACCGCTAGTGATTTGATAAGTCTGAGTAAAGATCTGATGTTCTTTCGCTCTCATTTCCATCTGTCGTTTCGAGGCACGCAGTCGCTTGCGCTCCAAAAGTGGCAGTCCCCATCCACACTTGTCGCATTTCCGGTCGATATGTTGCTCGCACATCTTGTGCCATACCACATCGTCATCTGCCAACATCCTCCACGTCCGCGACACCTGTGCAGCTTTACATAGTGATGTCGTATCGAGGAAGGAGAGGATCTTGAAGGAGATTTCAGGTGGAAGCGTGCTCAAAAAGTCGATACGGATGAGGTCGCGGATGGAGGCCGAAAGGTACGAAAGTTGCGGGAAACAGCACTGCTGCAGGATACCCTGGAGCATCATTTTGCGCATCTGGGCGGGGGCGGCTGAAAATAGAGACCATACGTGCGTAATGGCTTGCTGGTCTGCATCTGGAAGACTATCCATACTCTGTGGTAACCTCGAATAAGCAAATATATCCCGGTGAAGAGTTTGCATTCGTAGCACGTACGCTTTGCAACTGCTCCATTGTAGGCTCATCAGCTGGCCTCCGACACTTGAGGTCGGGTCTGTGCCGGTAACAAAATCGAGTATTTGCCTTCTCTCCGCCATTCTGTTCGGCTGTCTCTTGTTGCTCCTTCGACCCTTGTGGGGCATATTGCTGAGGGATGTGTTTTGTCAAGAATGGCGCAATATCCTTTTTGACTGATTCGGCGGTGTCGGCCGAGATTGCAGCCGCGAACAATTGCGGCTCGTCGGTGTTCATTGTTGTAGCAGAGGTGGAAGCGAAAATGGAGGACCTCTTCCGTTTCTTTGGTCGTGGGTCGCAACCTGTATTTGAGGAGTTGGGGAGTGGGGTTGTAGTTTTGAAGCGCGGCGAACGTCGGCATGGAGCAGCTGAACTCGTCTGCTGCATGTTGGTGGCGCCCCTTGTCACGCGAGTGGAATCAACGGGTTGTTTAAATGAAAAGCAATTCTGCTTATTGTCCGAAAACAGTGTGTCGGTGAGGTCGTAACCGGGTATCGCGATCGAGCGTTTGTTAGGCGGTTATGCCAATTGCTATCGTACCATCGGAGGATTTATGTTCTATCGGCAACCCGATGGCGAGCTCGGCCAGAGGGTTTAAAATTGGTGGCGGTGCTCGAGAATAGCGTAGCAGTGATGACGACGGTGGTAGCTATTGGTACTTATCGGCGGAGGGACAATGAGATGCAGCACGTACGGGTTGCGGCTAGATCTGTATACTCGCGCGACGATCCGTTGAACGATCCTGAATTGTGGGAGTACTTTCCCGTACCTAGCTACAGGTGAGAATGGGTTGGTGATGGGTGGAATTGCGGTTTTGAGGGACTGACTCGTATAAGAAGAAATCATCAGCAGTATGAATTGCGTGCGAGAGAGGAATGGTGAGATCCGCAGGGTCGTTGCTAGGCCAGAAAGCTAGAGAGTCTAATTCCTCTGGCATCATTGGAACGCCTACTTGCGGCAATCACGAATCACGGCGAACATCCAAAGGTGCTCTGTCGAGCACTGACTGCTTTACCACTCTGAAACAAGCCCATGGGATATCTTGATGGGCCGACCTGCGCAGCAAGATGAAACTGCACATACCTGGATTTGTTTTTACTTTACCTGTGAGCAAGGTTTTTAAAGTTCATCATTTTCATGGATATGGCGACATCTGCTGTTGACATTCGACAGCTTGAGCTTTCCGCCACAACAACGGTGCACCCACACCCTAGCCTCTAACTGCCGGCTCTCCAGTCCAATCAAAGCCACACTGCACCCTGTGCAGCGCTTGTTTTGCCTGATGTAGTGGAAGTGACGGCGATTGGTGGTTTCATCTGGAGAAAACACTGCCTTCAACTGCGCAACTGTGCGTTTCGCACCAGTGCGAATGAGGCTAGCTCGAGCGGCTGGATGATGTCGCCATCATGTACCGAGCTGTCCACCTCCACCATACACGCCTCACCACCTCCAGCAAACGACATCGCCTGGCCAAACATTCTCGACTGGTATAGCATCCATGTCGCCTCCACCACCACCACCACTGCGCTCAGACTCACCTCGCATTGATAACCACCACTCGCCCAACCCTGTCGAGACGCATGTTCCACCAGCCGACCTCACAACCTGGTTTCTCAACGCGAAGCGGTCGCTCTCTTCCATCACTCTGTGCTCGCGTGCCCACCTGTTGGTCGACTCTGCGCGCGCGGCACTGCAGGAAGCTTCCGTGATCTCATCACGATGTGTGTTTCTACGAGCGTCGCTGCAGGACCAGTTGACGATTGCGGGACAGATCAACAGGATAATGCATACCACACAGAAGGCAGCGCGGGAGGAATTCGAGGTATGTATGATGTGAATCATTATCCATCCAACGGAAATCCTCCCAGTCACGCACTGCACGCATGACTTATTGTTGAAACAATGGCCTCATTTCATATGCATGCAATAAACATGTAAGACAAGAGGGGGAGATAGGGCGGAAGGACATAAAGAATGACCGAATAACTAACAATTCTTGCGTGCTCGGCCAGAAAACACTCAACGATCTCGATACCGCCGACCTCAAGCTCAACCAGACACTCGAACTCCTGCGGAATTCCGTTGTGGATCCGGCTTTTACTCCCCCCGAGGCCGAAGTTCAGCCTGCCCAGAAGGGGAACAATACCATTGGTATCGCTGGAAACGAGGAACGTGAGAGGGCAGTCAACGAGAGCGATACCAGCGACGGCAGCGCCGCCGCTACCCCACGGGTCCGCACCTTACATGACTTTGTCGAAGACGAAGGGATTGAGAATCTCAAAAGCCGATTGCGCCATTCCATTGACTATGTCCAAGTTAGCACCTCCCCCAAAAAGCCAATGACGCCTCCACAGAGCACTATTCCTTCCCCACGTCTAGCGCTGTGATATTCAAATTCTGACCGCGCGCGTTCGTCAAATAGGAATCCCATGACGCTCTTCACTCCTCCATCAACATGTTTGATGAATCCCTCCACTCACTCTCCTCATCTCTGACCTCGCTGCACGACCCCACACCACACTCGGAACCCCTACACCCTCCCCTCCATGCCCTTGAGCAGCACACCGAAGCCATGGCTTCCCTCCTCGAGAGTCTCACCCAACACTACGACCGCTGTTCCTTGGCACTAAAATCCACCGAATCCAGCACCCCCGTCGACCCAGACCTATTCCACGTTCTCTCACGTGATGCGGCCGAAGTCGACGATGTAGTTTCGGAGCTCAAAGACCACCTTTCAAACATGGAAACCGTGTCTATGTCCATCTCCAGCAAGATCGAGGAGCTTCACGTGCTTGAACGCGAAACCATCGCCGTGTTCACCGCATTTGAAGAGTTCCAGCACGAGCTTGGTGTGTGCATGGACGGGCTGCGAGAATTTGAGACGCGGCAGGATGAGCTTAGACATGACATGGTGATGCGTCTGGACGAGCTTTGGCAACTGGGTGAGTTTTACGACGGCTTTGTGGGCGCATATGATGCGATGGTTATTGAAGTTGGACGGAGGAAGGGCGTGGCCGCGAGGATGGAGTCGATTGTGAAAGAGGCTACGAGGAAGTTGGGAGCGCTTTATGATGGTATCCCTCTCCTGTCTTTCGACGACGGTAAATGCTGATGCCACCCGAAGAGGACTTGCAGGATCGCGAAATCTTTAAGGAGGAGTATGGACAGTGGCTACCGGTTGATTTGTGGCCGGGGTTTGGGGATCCGCCCGTGAGCTGGAGTATTGAGAAGGATCTGCAGGGCGGACGCGAACTCCCCGCACTTGGGAAGGACGTGATTGAAAAGGCTATGAGGAAACGCCCGGCGGGGCAGAAGGCTGTCTAGGAGCGCAGAGGTCTGGGTGTGCGAGGACAAGGATGAGGACGAGCGTAATATCCTATGAAAGCGGTTTTAGATAGGGCGTTGTGGAGTTGAATATCTACTTGAATGGACACAGATTTATGACCCACCACCACGTGTGACGTCACCGCGCCCCCAGAACTAGTTAACCTTGATAGAAAGACTGCTACTCTACATCCACGATCAAACCCAGGCTTCGTTCGATGAATTTGATTGCTGTTTCTTTGCATACGATTTGGATCACGCACAATTCATAGACTTTCTATGGTACGGCTATGGCACAGCCAGCACTGCTACTTATGTAAGTCGGCGGGGCAGTATTAGCGTCAGACCCGCCAATACGATTGTGTTATCCTTACGAACACCCTTTGCTGGCGAACTTTTCTGGAGCCAATCGGCGGAACTTTAAGAATGAGTAGAAAGCTCTTTGATCCCCACTAGCTAATCTTCACGCTAGTTCCCGCTTAGAATCGGCAAAACTTCGCAAACCTGGGGATATCAGCCTGTTAAAATAGAGCTAGGCCGCGTGAAGAATACGATGCTTTAGGTGATGTAGAAGGTTATGCGTAACTTGAATGAATCACGATAAAATGTGCTCAGAGTGATTTCAGATACCCGGTGAGCACATAAAGGTGGTCACATATCTAGTGTTTGACTGAATTTCTGAGTGTTGCGAGGGACGGGCTGGGTGGCTGAACCTCCTAACACCAGATTCGAAAAATTAAATCAGAAATGCGTATTAGTGGTGTCGCTTTAATATTTTCGACTCACAGCTCCTCTATCTCCAACCAGTGCCACCCACTATTGATCACTGCACATTTCCTCACTTGTGTTAACTACCCTCTTTACTACTTTTACAACTTTTGGTAACCGGACCGAGGCCAATTGATGGCCATAACAGATAAGCGGACGATGACATGATGAAATAGCATGACCGAGTCAGTGGCGAGAGATGATTAACAACCTTTGGCCAGCGACCCCTCCGGACTATCACCCTCATTACCACCCCAAGACATTTTACTGCAGTGAACTGTGCTTACTTACCGGATTTTCCATTTTCAAATGCATAACTTCAACAGTTTACCTGGAAATTGCAGAACAATGGGAGATAGTGTGGTTAATTGGGTTTTCTTGTGTGTACAGAGCGATTGTTAGATAGTAAAGGACAGTTTTGCTTCTGGGCTTCTCTCAGTGCTCACTGCCCATTTTCAACAGTCTTTGCAAACAAACAAGCTGGCACTTCCTGAGGTGACATTCTCTGGCTGCACTTTAAGGTCTCTTTGGGGTCATAATCATGTCTGCTACAACTAAAAGGCACTGGAAGCAAATATAGCTCTTGGAATACAGTGGAAAACATGGAGAAGCTGCTCAAGAGGACCCTTTGGCATTACAAGGGCACAAGCTGTCTTATTCCGGCTACTTACCATCTTCCCAAATATAGCGTGTTTGTGAGCCTGAAAGATGTCATTGTATGGTACTTTGTATTTTGTAGGCTCTAATTAAACACAGACTAGACTGGCAGCTTTGGTGCGTAATAGTGGTAAAATGTCTTGAGGTGATAGTGAGGGTGATAGTCCGGAGGGTCGCGCTTTGGCCCAGCCTACTACTACTGTACCGGGCGGTGAGGATACAACGCCATTTTGACCTGATAGAAAATTTTGAAGATACGCTCCCCAGATTACATATTTTTTTTTAGAAACAGCTGAGCGATGACAGGTTTTAAGGTAGATACACCCATATGGTTACCAGTTGAGGAGTACCTTATGCCCTGAGTAGAGTCATTCATGGTTCTAGTGGGCGCCATTAAACAGCTAGAAGAACTTGCAGTCTACATGGCTGCAATCAGAAAGATTGAAATTTGATACTTTATATTTGCCTAAACGGTTTTAGACTATAAATACCTCCATTCTGACAGGATTTTTGAGTGATGCACTGTCCATCTGACTGCTAATTCCTTTGATACGAAGTTGTACTTACTCTTATAAATGTGTTGTATTTGGGATACAAACACCCCGTCTTACACCTTATGTTGTAACCTCACCGCCCGGTACAGTATCACATCACCACCACCCAAGCTTATGACGAGATGACCGGGCATGTTAATCAATAGACAGACCCTCTCATAACCGTCTAGAATCGCGGACGGGCAGTGTCTTATAACGCTTTACGTCCGTACCTTACTTTTCAGTAGAGTACTAGAGGTCATTTAATATCACTCGCTACGAATTTAAAGAACTATTCCGCGTGCCCTAGTAGAGGCTTGATTTAGTGACTGATCGTGGCAGAGTGTTTCTGTATATCAGTACCGAATTGCTGCTGGGTAGATATCCTCATTCAGCCACTGCGTTTGGTGGGCTTCGATTGCAATTGTAAACAGACGTAATCCCACGTACGTGCAAATACGCAGTGCACGCCCAGATTTAACGATCATATAGTGTATTTTCAGATATCAGAACCATCTCATCCGAATTCAACTTCGAAAATTACTCCTAATGCGCTTGTACGCTGCCCACAGTTAATTTACTTTCATCAATCTATTTTATAAGTGATTGGTAATGATTCCATGCAAACCCAGCCTCAAAATGATAGATTTTGCAGTAATTTGACTATACTAGTAAATAAACCGACTACACAATGCGCTCTATTATACAATATAGATGATAAGATGACCAAACAATTTAACTTGTGAATCGGCCCGAAATGACACTTTTAGTCATGTTGCACTTCACAGACGGTAAGACTTGCACTTAGTACTAGTATATAAGTCGTGGTGACTGCAGACAATAGAGAAAGTACATTAAAATCAAACCGACTTTCTGCAGCACGGGACTGTCTTTAGTGATAGTAAGGGTGATAGTCTGTAGGGTCCCACAGCAACACGCGAATGTCATCGATTATCACAATCTATCACTCGGCTGTGCAGCCTCCCAGCCCGGTTGTTCACGAGGCCGACGTCTTGCATACATCATTCCTTACATGATCCCTTTCGCACTTCCGGGAAGATCATCCAGATCAGTAGGTATAGTACGATGTGGGTGTAGTATGAGACGTAGCGGACCGACCCATCCGTAGATCCGTCCCCCTCTATAGACGGGTGCTCTATCGACGCCCTTTCCAGAGACGGGATGCAACTGCCATAAACAAAACGGCCGATGAATGATGACGTTCCGACCTCATCTCATGGTACAATACGTCAACGTACATCACCACAACTGGCACGATTGAGTACGATGCCAGGGATGGAAACCGTCCTAGCTCATGCTGCCTGACTCTACCCATGTGTTCCGTCCCATTGGCGAATTTGAACCCACCCGAGAACGGGACAGGAAATATACGAATAAACTCAATGGATTGAGATTTGAGCTGCAGCTGCATATTCTCCTTCCGGGCTGTTGTGAGAGAACCATTTGGTTGACTTGCTGTGTGATGTTGTACCCTCCATGTTGCTGATGTTGTACCGTCCATGTAGCTTCAAACTGGTCCTGCCTCTGAACAGCTGTTTTTTTTGCTCCAACGCACGGGCTGATGTGGCTAGCATGGGTAGTGGAAGTCCATTATGATGCCACTAACGAAAGGATAGGTGAAGGAAAGATAAGGCAAAGCAAAATGAATGGGAGACGGGAGGACAGGATATGGCGGGGTGTTAGGTAGCGGGGAAAGGGGGATATCAACCACTCTCAAACTCACAGCTTCTCCAAGAAAGCGGGCACCAACCGAATAAGCACGATCTAATACGAAAATAAAGCCCCTTGCCGGCTATGTGTTAGTGCACACTAACACCCCCGCCATCAACATGAGCCCAAAGTTAGCAATGCATGAAGCCGTGGCCGCTCCAAAAAATGGACGTCACGTAACCATGCGCCACAAAGATAATTGATACACAAGTTTCAACAATTGGCTCATGTTCGGTTTCAAAACAGTATTCCGTAGCAGTCACTCCAAGATCTGAAAACAAATTGGAACACATCCAGAAAACCTAATGGATATTTGTCTACATACTCCATCAGATGAGGGCTTTCAACCTCTGTCGAGAAGAAAGACCTCTGTACTTGCCAAATAATTCGATATGTTCAACGCGACTGCAGATCTACCGCAATTCCTTGAGCACGCACTTCGTGGTAAGTCGCACTGAGCGCGATCTCTGCCGGTAAGCCGATTGGCTACAAATTGCATCAATGCAAGGAACGGCCATTCGTCAATAGTGCTACCACACATATTTTGACACTGTATAATCTAGGTTTCTTTGTAACGCTACGTAGCGCTGCAGGACCCTAGATCCGTTGCTCTTATTTGTCTGCTCTCAGCCGTGCTGGCTTCTCTGCAACCTTACAACTTCGAGGCGAATAAAAAGTCATGATCGGGGTTGCAAAAATATGCCACCACCGCCGCCAAATCTACGGTGCAGGTTGTAGCGCGCCTATGTGGAATGACCGCATCTCCTCGATGTTCTGCATCGCCAAACGTAGCTCTGTGCCCTTGACTAGCCAATGAACGACTGTGCAGCCTGGCGGGCTGTCGTGGCGTGTGTTGGCACTCAGGGCAGCTATCGCAAGCTGTGACACCCACAGACCTCGGCCTGGAATCACAGCGTGGTTCTGCCCATCGGATGATAGATTTTGGAGATGCCACATATCTGGATCTCCACCTATAACGTTCTGAGATATAGTGCCACTCTGCAACTGAGGATTGACGGCTGCAGATGAGGTCAATCCGATAGGGAGTTGAGAAGGAGAGATGATGCACCTTCCACCAGTGTCCGCCATTGGTAACACGGTAGATGATAACCTCCGCAAGTTGATGGCTAATGGTCTCGATAGCCAAAGCTGTCTTTTGCTCGAGCAGGATAGTCTAAGCTCGACCCAATAGCCTTTGCAGCCCGCCCATAGTGCCTGGTATTTTGGCAGGGATGTTACAACCTCTGGGGGCTGCATTGCATTGGAAGGCGCAGAACTTTATTCGTAGTGATATCAACAATTGGTGAATGCCGAGTGCGCATGCATGACGAAGAATGGGATCTACCGGTACTCTAGCCCCTGCTGAGATTATCTGGCCCCATTGCCCAACAACCCCAGGCGGGGATAAAGCCACCATCTCTTGGTGGAGTAGAATTTGATATGGTGGACTCTTTTTCACATCCATGCGGAGGACGATTTGACTACCCGTTTGTTCGGCGTTCGGGTCGCGAACATCACCATATTCTGAAATCACCCTTCGAAGGTTGAGGGTGTATGGAAAGCACTGCTTGATAATAATTCCCCTGTAATAATTGACTATGTTGGCGTCGTCATTCCAATTCACTTCTGTGTCAGCTAGAGTTCAATGAGCTAGGATTCCGCAAGATCATCGAATGAACATGGGCCGATCCCTTATCCTAGTAGTCAAAGCATAGTGCTGTAAATACGAGGTGCTGTAAACGCTGCGTACAGGCTCGAAACCTGTACTATTATTATTTTGTCCCTTCCACACTCCGGTCATTATAACTGAAGCACTTCTTTGGATGATGGTTTCTTTCGATCTCTGAATGGTCAAACTCAACCAAATCTGGAATAAAGGCTGTTTGTGACACATTACTGTAGCAGGCGGTGAGGATGATACAGTGTCGACGCCTAACACCAGTTTTTTAAGATATAACAGCTGTATGACATATTTTATGGCTGATACAGAGTAAGATTGACATGTTATACTAGAGATACAAATGGTAGTTGACAATAGAGAGTGACTAAAGGTGGTGATTTTTATGAAGCAGGAAAGGTTCCCCGGTAGTGTTGGCTCATGCCTCTGCAAAAACTTAATTTTCTCTTATGATTATTGTCTACTGAAATTTTAGATAAAAATTGACTTTGGACTCCCCTTCTCTGACTGATTGTTTGTAGGTACAACACTGCCATGGCAGATATTTTTAATGATACACTTCGGTTCTGACACTGACATTTATATTATATTTGGAGATACGAGCACCGTGTCTGACGTACAATCCTCACCGCCCGCTACAGTACGACCAAAATAATCGGTACAGTACCTCCCGTGCAGTAACTTAAGCTATTACATCAGGCCTTGCGTCAAGCTACCGTTACTCGGAGCTTTCATCCCAATCACTCACAAGAATTCGAATACTATACGTACCCCTAGATGTATCTCATACCCAATCGTCAACTTATTCTCATACCTCGTACCTGGATATCTGGAAAAACCCTCCCGGCAAAAACATATGGCCCCACATTAAAAACCGGAACTAAGCAAGATTTCCCAACCACTATATAAATACTTCAGCTATATGTAATAAGATGTGTAGAATACAATGAGATTAGTCTTTCATTGAGTTTAGGTGGAGATAGCTTTACTAGTTCGTTTACTGGCAAACATAAGACGTCAACCATAATTAAATACAGTCAGAGTTAATACAGAGATAGTAAATATCTATCTCCCGCTTTTCTATGAACCAAAGCGGCGGAACAGGCTGTGTGTGACCTCAGGAAGAGTTTGGGTAGTGCATCATTTTGTGTCACTCGATGAGGTTAACTTGGGAACCAGCAGCCCAATTAAGCTCGGAACAATTCTAAGTCCTTTCGGCAGGGATTATTGATATATGAACCATCATCCAAAAGGTTACAGATAGTGTCTGTAGAGCGGTGAGTGTTCCGGGTTGAAGGAACCCAGGGTTTAATCCAGCAGCTGACGTTTGGGCCCGAGGCAACTCCTGGATTAGAACGATGTTAAGTCCTGCAGGGTGATCAAAATTCGCCTGTTAAATCTACCTAGTGCTGAGCACGAGTATGCTCGGTCATAACTCGTAAGTTCAAGGATTTTTGTCGACGTCGAGGATTTTCGGTTGAGTGGTTACTCATACCACCGCGCTTAATACACAAGGCTCATTGCAACTGCTGCCAAGAGCGGTCTTTGATACAGCGGGAGCGATTCTATGGGAAAGTTAATAGCAAAAAGTTTGCAGTGCCTACGGCGGTTCAGCCACTACGCCTCATCAACTCAAAGCCCGCTCAACGTCGAATCAAACTTCCTCATGCCCATCACTAGCTAAGTCCAGATTTCGCTCGACCGTAAACCACAATGACACTCCTATACGAATCATATAGCCCAAATAACACTCGCCGCAAGAAATTTAGTACCAGAAAACGCAGCCTATGAGACCCAGCACAGCGGAATTAAACCCAGAGCAGTAATGGTTGAATGTTCGACTAAGTTCAACTGCAGTACCGGCTCTAAAGTACAGCCACGGGTTGTAATATCGGTTATCGTCCGTCGACTCGTTACTACTAGCCGCTATTTAGCGGGGAATACTGAGGTTGGATAGGTGAGATTTAGGCGAAGCAAAGGGGGCCACGGGAAAAACTTTTTCGCTACTAGTCCCTGCAGCAAAGGGTGAAACCTAAAAAGTGGAGTACATTGGTGTGATATTGTGAACTCGTGGCGGCACCAGTCAACGTTTGCAGCTCCATTTTCAAACCCCATCGATCAAACTCAACGCCACATCATCTCCCCTTACTACCGGAACCATACGGTGGTACACGCCATGAAGTAATAGCAACTGTCGCGAGGTACCAAAACGAGGTACATCGGGGAGTTTCATGCCATCACCCGGCTCAGAAAGTAACAAACGCTTGAGTAGACCATTTAGAGCGGATACTTTTTGATGAGTCTTTAAGCTTTTTGGTAGTCGTTTGTATGGATGCGGTGTTCCTTTAGACAAAAGTGAAGGGGCCATCCCCTCGTCTTCGAGGTTTTTGCTGTCGGCTCTATAAATAACATGAAGATCTTGCGTGTTACTCGGGAGCTAAACACAAATTGTTACCACATCGCGTGCAGATAGTGCTTTGAGCTGACTGACACATAAGCTTTTTTCATGCGAAATTTTACAACCCTATACACGTACAGAGTTCCTCCGGACCGAGTGAACTAGCATGTTACACCAACTAGGCCTCCTTCCAACGTCCACCTCCCACGAAGCCGGTCACAACTTTAAAGCCCGCCGGTCATTTTGAGCCCCATTGCCCTATTTCGGCCAATCAGCCGAACCGAATTTGCGGCCAATTCTAAAACCGCAAATTCTCTATCCCATACTCACTTCAAACGTCGATGTTGAGGCCGGTCTAGACTTGGCCATACCGTGTGTACGTAATTTTGAGGGTTGAGGCGAGAGAAGCCCTAGTGAAAAAAAACTGTAATATGGATCCCGATCCCCTCCCCGAGAAATTTCACGTCTTCTGGTCCACTTGATGGCCGCTCCTTTACACTATCGTAGCGAAGCGAAAGAGTCACTCGAAATGATTACGACCGCCTTGTATGCCCACTAGCCGTACTGTCTATAGCGATTATGAAGGTACGGATGGTTACTATCACTGGATATTTGTGGTTTGTTATTTTTTTGGTCACTTAGAGTAGTAACTATCTAGAACCAAGAATCGTTACATACTCTAGCGGGGCAGGTAAAACTTGCAAGCCTATTAAAAGGGGTTATTTCACATGTCGTCCTTATACAATCGTTTCAAAAGATTTATACCCTGATATAAGGATAATTTGCCCAGTTTGATGGTCTGATTTTCCGTCACCTACAGCCCTAGTGTGCTCTTCCAAGTGGCACTTTGGAACGGTTCGTACTTTTCATGCTAGTCTGATGTGAAATGTCCAGTTCTTGATCCAGAAGCTTACGGCAACAGGGAAGAAGTGCTGTCGTATGAAGCAATGGGCGAAGCCTTTTTTTGCCCCAGTGATCAGTTGTGGCTAGCAGGGTAAACTGCTGTGGTATTTGTGCATTTTTTTCGTCGCCATTATGGAATGATATACAGCAGCCGATGAGATCAAGTTTGAGCTGTGAAGTTATATACATATGACGCACGCTATCAACCGCCAATTCAAACTAAAAGTTGATAGTCCATGCACAATTAACCTCTCGCTCTCACGGCCGCCATAATCAAAACCCAAGATGTACCAATGCATCGAAGTAGACGTCGTGGCGATCGACAAAGAAAATTCCATGCATTGCTGATCCTCAGCCGGGTACGTATTTATGGCGAGTGATAGTCCAGGGAAACCGGTAATTCCCAGCCCTAGACCTATCTCGAGTGGAAATATACCATGTAATTTTAGAACGGCTGCTACGTGGGATAAACGGCCATTTCTCAATGATTTTCTGGCTCCGTAGGTGATCTTCAGGTATGCGAGCAATTGCGCACAAAAACCTGTATATCGCCAACCTCTCATGTACGAGTGAAAATAGTGGGTTTTTGGGTAGGATACCCCATCACTTATACAGGATAACCTATTTCTCATGTACGAGTGAAAATAGTGGGTTTTTGGGTAGGATACCCCATCACTTATACAGGATAACCTATTATGTACCTTCTACGCTCGGACCCTAAGTTTGTTGTTTTCTGCGCACAGGTCATTGTGTATCCTCGATGCGTCGATCATACTGGCGGCGGCGGTATAGGGTTATCCTGCATTAGGACCCGCGGGGTTATCCTGAATATCACCACCATCATCCTACATAATAACCGAGAGGAGATAGCGGGGGGGGGACTCAAGATAAGGGTGGTTTTCTCTCTTTCCATTTCACCCTGGTAGCGATCCGATCCCGCTTACAATCCGATGAGGATCCCCACCAGCCAATGCAAATCTCGAAGCTCCTGGGCTGTTTTCAAGGTGACTCCAATATAATTCCCCTGACTGAGTGCGGCGGAATGGGCCAACTGGGGAAAACCTATCCTGACCTCAACATATGCCACATCTTTCCCTCCTCCTCCACACTGTTAGCTACTCCCAGTCAGCACTACCTTACCTAGCAGTCTTATATGTACCCAACAAATTAGGCCCAGCCCGGGGGCCACAGAAACAACGAATTCGCTTACACCTTTAGTTTCCCCTAGGGTGTGATATACATTAGCTTTCTTTCTAGGCACTTATCAATTTCCATACCCTTATGCTTAACATCCATCAGCCATACCTTACTTAGCGAAACAAAACCATTTTTCCCACCCCTCTACCTGCAAGGGTCCGGCCCAGATCTACTAGGTGGCAAAACTACTTGATAACTGCTACCACAACCACTAAGAGTCTCGTAAAGACTTAAGTCTCCAAATTTAAATATCTCATTTCATCGCCAGCTAAACTAGAAGCCTAAGGAAAAGGGATTACCCAACTAGCCAAGAGACTGTTCGGCCAGGCTCCGAACAAACGTGCTAGGTGGCGTGGAAGTATCATACGAGAAGTATGTATATCTAGAATTGCGTTATCAAGGAGAAGTACTCAACCTACCTAGCGTGCGGCGCGCCACCGCTGATAAACACAGCTACTTCCCTGAATATAGCTTCCACCGGGCGGCTATACGTAGTTTTATTCGTTTCTGGGTAGGGTATATGTTTACGCGTGTGCCGGACAACAGAGCTCTGGAACCCTTAAGCATGGCTGAACCTCGAAGAAAATCACATGTAGGCTAAACAACATGCCGGATTGAGATTTTACAACTGTAAAACCGTACCCCTCCAGCCGGCTGTGGCATACGCTCCGCGCTCGTTCAGGTTCGTTTCTCCGAGAGGGAGGGAGGGAGGGAGGTGGCATCCAGCAGATTCCAGACTCGACAAAACAAGAACTGCTCGATCCTGTGTTACTCTTCACGAAGGCCCTGCCTTCCCGGGTAAACGCCACCAAGCACTTTGCTGCACCCCACTTGTTTTCCCTGACCCACACCCCCCACCGAGTGACTCTCCATGACCGCACGTTCAACCCACCCTGCATTTTTTATGGTGTCGTAACTTCTATCCCCGCCATTCCTCATCCGGCGAAAGCTATTGGTCATTGATCACCGCCCCCGGACTTGACAATGTGTCGAGATTGTGGTGGTTAGATCTCGATCGCGATGCAGCACATACTGTATCCACTACGACTACGTACACATTAATCTGACAGTTGAAAACTGGACTGGCAAAGCCCACCACGACACGCACACCGAGAGAAAAATAGCAATCAGGTTCCGGAGATACGTGAGAAAGAAGGCGCAGTCGAAAGTAGGAAAAGGGTAGAGGCTGATCAATGGGAGGGCGGCGGGCGGCGAAAAAAAAGCAGCACTAAACAACTAGACCTTCACCCAAAATAAACCCATGATACTTTCGCTATTCGAGGTGGCTAAATAGATAAACTACCTACTGCGTACCATCCATCCGGCGGGCGGCAAGCGAAACGGGGTCTTCCGGATGAAATTAAGAATGGGTAGAGCAGTGGTAGTCAGTAGCACTTTGTTTAGAGCCGTTTCACTAGTCTGTCTGAATGGGTGGGTTTGACAGGTGCAGTTGCGGAGCGGTTTGTTTCGTCCAGTCTAGCACTTAAGATGGATCGGAATTATGATTCATGAAATGTCGATTCATAAACTTAGAACTCCAACTTTTCTATTGCACATATTTCACACAAAAAGGTAAAGAAAAAAACACACATAACTACACCACACTGAAGCACAAATCGCAGACAGAAAGCAAAAAACCACACAAGATAGATATAACCTCATTGATCCCGTTTTATTGACAGACACAACATAGAGCAGACTCTTCCCACCAATCCCTTTCCCTCGCTTCAAACTTCAACACCAAAGAAAAAACGACAACGAAGCAAGGGAAACTAAAGGAAAAAAAGAGAAAGGGAAACTAAAAAGAAAACCGTAAACCCGTAATGCGTAATTGAAGAATCCCCGCTTTTTTAAGAAAAAAGTTGATCCGCTGCCGCCTTCACCATAACCGTTGTCGTCGCCATCCCTTTTTTCGTTTCTCTTTACCCTTTCCTCCCCATATCCACAGTCGTTGATCCCCACAAAACCCAATGCCCAAGCCCATGATCAATGATGATTCCATGCTCCTCCTTCCCCCAATTTTCCTGTTCCTTGATCCCCCATATCCCGTATCCAGTTGACCGCCCCCATCCCTAATCCAAACCCCCTTGCCCCCTAACGTCCGGAGAAAGAATTGAAAGGAAAAGCGCAACCAGAAACCGTTAAAAAAGAGGCACGACAAGGATACACAAAACCCAAAGCACAAAATGAATCACCGAGATGAAGCAATTACAAGAAGAAAAAAGACGCCATATAGCAAGGTGCGAAATAGCATGTGGAATATAGTCGAAAGAATGGCCCAAGTATAAAAGACAATGCAAGAATCGAATCGGATAAACACCAATGAACAGGATAAAATAGACAGGCAGAACGCTAAAAAAGCCAGGGCCCGAGCAAAGGTGCGCCTCGCGTGTGTACACATGTCCCAAAATGATTGGGACGCCCAAGATACCGTTCGAATGTACAGTTGATGGTGATTCAGTATCTCCTCTACCTCGCTAAATACCGATAAAATCCGAAAAGACCGTACGCTAGAAGAGTCGCTAGCAGATTGCTGTAGGTGGTGCAGCGTCAAATCGAAATGCTCCTGATCCTCGTCGTCGGTGATGGTATCCGGCATAGTTGAGAGGAATAGGGGAGGCGTTTCCGGTGGACTTTTGCTGCGTAATAGAGAGTGAGGGTGGTGTAATACTAGTGCCGTTGAGGGGACTAGTGATAAACTGCGGACTCGCGCACCTATCTGAGCCTGTTGCGGGAAGAAAAATCTGAAGCGAATCTTTGATCTTCTTCTCCGCAGATTCTTTCTTTGATGGTGGCTGCTCAGGCTTAGCTCCGATTTTGGTTGCCTTTGATGATCCAAACTATCGACGTTAATTATAATTACTAAATATTCAGGAAGGGGGACTAACAAAGCAGTAGTTGTCAAGAAGCTCCCGATAAGATGGTGATTCGATTGAGGGCTTACCCTCGTGCGTCCAAAAGTTATCGGTACTAAAGATTTCCGGGGGTCCAGCTCCACTGATAGAAGGACTACCGGGCGGCGTCGTGGAAGAGAGCTCTGCTGCAAAGGTACGAGGCTTGGAGGCGGCTGGGGGAGGCAAGTTGAAGTATGAAGGCTCCAACGGCGGCGAAGCATCGGTAACATCCACAACGGGAACCTTCGGCTGGTGCTTAATCGTTGCATGGAAAGAATTCCGGAAATCGTAGCGGTTTCCGAAGGCATTGCTAGCCGGATTTGTTCGACGAGCTGGCAACACTGAGTCTTCTTCAACCGGTACAGACTTCGTCTTCGGCTTTGGTCGATCGGAACCTCGCGCGCCCAACTCCCTGTTGAAGAAGTCATCATCCAAGTCGAACTCCGGCATGGAACGTGGCCTGGCTGCAGTAGATCTCGGTAAAGTTGACAGTGATGTGGATCTTGCATTTGGGTTCCGTGATGTCTTCTTGAAGTCCACTTGGAAGTTGACGCCACCATTGTTGTCCCAAAATTCTTGACCAGCGGCGTTGTATCGAACACAGAAAAACAAAGTCTTTTTCTCCAGATGCGCTTGCTCGGCCAACTTGATCTTGAACACAAACCGGTCCACCCCGTCGTCGCGCTCCCTCCTTCGAACATCGCTGCTCCACTCTGCAGACACCTCGGACACCGTCTGCCAATAATCGAAAGTAAACCGAGCGACCACGTGCTTTTGGAAAGAAATGTTCGCAACCGCAACCGCTCCAATTAGACTCTTCTTGTCGGTTGATAAGTAAACCTTCTCCAACCTAACTGGTAAACCCTTCCTCGACTCTAGATTCTTAGGGAAGTTAGGCAACACGATCTCAAACTGTGGCAGTTCATCATCGCATCCGAAAGGATATTCGTTCTCGGCGTCGTACACTCCCTCTACGGGAGATGATCCAACGCTGACAGCTGAAGGCTTCTCGGAATGAAGGAAATGCCGGACATGTTCGATACGGGAATCGAAGTGAACGTTCTTTGGTGGGAATGTGGGTGTAGATGGTACGCTGCATGGTCGTGACCGGCCGGGCGACTTTAGCGAGGACTTGACCACCTCTCCGCTCTTCTTCCGAACCATGGCCGGTGCTATTCGGTAGGCGTCATCCTCGATATCACTAATGCTACCACTGTGAGAACCACTTCGCGACCGAACACCTATATCGATGAGCATCGGTTCCGATCGAGTCCTTTGGTGAGAAGGAACCCGCCGACCCAGTTGAATTTGCACTACTTCCGTCTCTCTCTCTGGCGAAGGAAAGCGCCGCAGAGGAATCTTCTTGATAGCCTCTTTTAACTCGTCCTCCAACCGACCCAAATCTCTTCCTCTCCTCATGTTACTATCTTCCTCATCACTCGAATTCTGTGTAGAATCCGGTGGTGACATTAGAGCGCTCGTAGGCATTATCGACAAACCATTGTCGACTGGAGGCGGCGACTGATATATGCTAACACTGGTTCGGGGGTCCAAAGTCAGAGGTGCAGTTGACGACCGTTGCTTAGGCGGATTGACAGCCGGTGAGTACGTATACTCTGGCTGCTGTATGGGTGCCGGAAAAGGTGGCGAGGTACCAGATGAGGATCGGCGATGCTTGTACAGGTACATAGCTGACCGCGGAGGGTTGCTAGAGTCAAGCAGGTTCAAAGTTGAACGAGTTCGTGGATCATGGTTGGAGAAAGATGAGGACCTGCTCGAACTCGGGGACGCACCGGGAGACTGGGCTGGAGGTGTGTAGGGCATTCGCTCGGTTGTTGTGAATATTTCCAACGATATTCAGAAACTATACAGACAGGGAGGAATGTGGGGAGTGCTGGGAGTGAAAAGCCCAAAATATCCGTCGTGTAGTTCGTTCAAGGCGCAGAAATCATCAGCGAGAGAAAGACTCGTAAACAGAAGATATATGAACAATGACGCCCCGGAGACTAATGAGTACAGTAATGTCGTCAGCCGCCTTCCGAGTCCGAGGAAAAATCGAGGGTGCTCGGGTACACGTACCCACTACGCAACGTTCTGACACGAAACCGAATTCAGGCCGCTCGCTAGATACCCAAGGCCTATTATGGCTTTGGTTAGACTAACGGTAATTTCTTCCTGAGGAGGGATTCGCGGTGGAACGAAAAGACTGTTTATAAGTCCTTCGTAGACGACCAGCGGAGGTGAGGGCGGGAGAGGTGATGTGTCGTAGGTAGATATTTATCGCCGATGTAGAAATCAGCAACAGAAACCCAGACTATTTATCGAGGCGGGCTGTGGCCTTCTTGTTGGTGGAGGGAGGGTTGAGGTAGAGGGAGAGAGGAGGAGGGAGGGAGGATGTCGTGGGGAGGCGGAGGTGTATATCTGGAGGATTGGATTGAAGGAAGGATAAAACAATAGGATTGGGATTTGGGGGGGGAGGAGGGATAGAAAAGCGAAACGGGCAGATCCTTGAAAGTGCCAATGAGTGGGCTGCATGCGGGTACTAAAGCAAGCACATGTACATACAACCACCCACAACTGCTAGGTACATCACTTACTTACCTAGTACATACAGACACCCAACATGAAATATCTGCCTTTCTAATTAGAGAGCGACAGAAAGCGCGTTCTCGACACTTCCGCTTCCCCTGTGAAGAGCGCCCACGCTCACATTTTCACAGCTTTCCCCTCACTGCCTACTGCCTGAGGACAGAGTGCTGGCAAGCGGTAGTTATAACGTTATGCTTCGAGAACTTCGGCCGGATTGCAGAAGGTACACACGCAGCCATTCCTAACTGAGTACTCCGGCATGACTGCGAGACGTCTACACTTCCCATTGAACGAGTTCTACCACATTGCAGCGTAGATTGGCTGTGTAGTTGTTCAGTGCTTCACTTACGAACCCGATATCGTGGACGCATGTGTTGTGTGTACGAAGTGCACTTCCGTCTGAACCCCAGTGCAGTGCAGTGCAGCAGCACCAGTGCCCAAAGCAATTGAGATGGAAACAAAGAACGAAAGAAACCGAAGTCACTACAAAGTCGCCTCCCCACCATGGTCTGAGATCAGCTCAGTAGCCAGGAAAATCACCTGTTTGAGGACTTCTGCCATTACTCACTATGCTTTCACCGTAGATTCCGCCATTTGATTCTGCTCATCCCCATTTGCCCCCCTGTTCTAGGTATGGATATGCTACAGTGCCCTCTCAAATGGATTTCGCCATGGCACGTCTCTCAAATGCCAGAACAAGGAATAACACACACCACTATGCACACTAACATCAACTCGCTATGATCATACAAGGTTGCTGCACATCCCTGCGACCGTTCTGCCACTTTGCTTTTTTTACCTCTTACTTTTTTTTTTTGCCTCTCAGCCTGCATCCAGGGTGCATCATCAATCAATTTCACCTTGTTCCTTGAGGGAGGGGGGCGGAGCGTGGCATTTTCGAACTTCATCTGGATTGTATGGTGAACTGCATGTCTCGGCGACGCATCGACTTTCTGCATGCAAATATGCGAGCTTGGGTTGTTCGATTTGAGCGTGTCGCTTTGCCGGCTGTGCCAACCTATCATTGGCCATAGCGAAACCATCTGGAACCAAAAACCGTTGGTAAAACATCCGACCCTTTTCCTACGACTCGTTGTCGTCTCTCGCCATCCGGATGGCTTTTTTCTCTCAACGCTTCCCTTTCGGTCGTTGAGGCTTTGCACTCTCGCTTCTTTATAGGACTTCTTTGAGTTGCGGTAAACGGATTGACGCACTATCCCAGTGCGGTGGTGTAAATACATTGGGTTCCACTCTAGCAGCTGAATAGTAAACTTTTTTTCGGCATCAGAGCTTCCTTTGATAATCAAAGTCGAGCTGATCGGCGGCCTTAGCAACGCCAGGATCTCCACTTATCAACAGTGCCTCAGATGGGAACTGATATCTCTTGGACTGTCTGTTATTGTACCCCCTACGCGTACCGTAGCTCCCCCGAGTCTCCAACAGAGGACTTCGAGGGCAGCGGCTGTGTAGGACACAGTACGTATCTACCTGCCTTCTTGCGGCAAAGATCTGAAACCAGAGCTACTTAGCTACTTAAGTACTTACTCAAAAGCAAGACGTCATTGGAGTGACGATATGCCGAAAACAGCCCTCATATGGCGGGCGTTAAGGACCGCATGGAAATGATTTCGTAACAGCGCCGCGGCTTGAGATACAACAACCCAGCTTTAGAAGTCTCCTTCGCAACCCAGGAGCTGAGATTGTGCATAGCGGCCGGGCTCTGCGACGTGAATCTCGAGCAGCAGACTTCAGGAAGGCGTCGGTACCAGCTAACGCTCCGGGGGGGCTAGCTCTGCTGCGTGGGGTGAGGTTGAGCGAGCCAATGGTTGGGCGGATTGCGCCGGGATGCTGGATTGCGCGGAACGGTGAGATAGGGAACCCAGGCTCCAGCAAATAGCGTTCGAGCCCCCAGCCATCAGCGGCATGAGTGGCCGAGCGAATCCAGATGCAGCAAGCAGTACTTACTTGCACTGTGGTCGCTGTAAGCCTGGTTTCACACGTCCACCGTCGCGCTGCACGGCATGCCAATTGGAGGCAGTGGTTTCGGTCGACTCTGTTTGTCATCAGTCTCCTCCAACCCCCGCACGTTTGGGGATCTCCGAACATCTGTGAGCCTCAGATTTGCTGCTCCCCGCAGACGCAAGCACACACCGCATGAGACCTGGCTGGGAACGAATCGGAACGTTTGCTGTCGGTGCAACTGGGTGTTGGAAGATCACGCCGATGACGGAATGTTTTAGGCGTTGACTCAAAGCTCGACCCACCCAGCAACAAAAAACCTCCTGTCCGCCTCCTTGAACGCATTTCTCGTTCATTCTGGCGTGCTGCCTGTCAGAGTGCCACAGCCACAGCTCACGCCAGAGCCACCTCTGGCTCGGTTGAAATTGCTATCTGAAGTCTAAAATAACACGGACAAACTCGACGGGGGATTTGCGGCTGCCGTCGTATTATTATCATCGCCCCTGCTAACTCTAATTCCGAGCCGAGATAAACAGTGCCACTAACTCCCTCCAAGCGCTTCCGTTCCGCGCAATCTGTTTCAAACTGTAAAGCAACCTTCGTCCTTCCTCCTCGGTTGCTGCGACTGCAAATTGCAACCGCCACCCTCCCACGAATAATACTACCCTACTTGTACGTGAGAATATCGGGCCGTTTCCTTATCAAATCCGCTTGGAAGCCCGGGGTTGATGCAACCCTTCTGACTCCTTCATTTCAGCAGCCCATCGTCAACCCAGATCTAGACCTTGTGCCACCGCCGCTTTATCCGTCCGATTTGGTGAGTTTCCAATGCCCCTCCCTCCTTCCCTCCCTCCCTCCCTCCGCACATCGCGAAACTCCCCTCCATTCATCAATCTTCCCATCTTCTGTTGTTCTCCACACTCCATCTGATGTACATAGATATCTCGCAGAGCCATGGTTTCTCAGATAGCACGCATCGTACGTGTCTGAAAGTAATCATACGTCCTTGGAAAATAATCATACGTTCTTGTTGTATCGCACTGAAAACTTCTCGGAGGAAAACAAACTATTGGATGATCGACGGTACGCCATGGATAATATACAGGGAAACAGATTATTATCGCAGTGTGCGCCGTATCGTCTATTCGAGTTCATGCAGGAGCCTCGACACTTGCATTGTTACGCCCACACACCTACACATCCAAAACAGCCAATCGACTGATAAGCCCAACAGCTCACCGAGGAGAAAGCGAAAGGCAATTTCCACCTAAAATAGGTATCATTCCCAAACAATGGCATTCGGATAGCGGCTCCGGTCGGTGTTTTGTGGGGCGGCGATTCTTTCTTTACCCAGACTGTTCATCTCCAAATGCGGTCATCATAGGACGCCTTGTGGCACAGGACGAGGATGACACAGCATAAAGCTATTATTCAGAGGAACCGCTCCTTGCTACTGCTTTTGCTGCGAACCGGTTTTTAAAGTTTTACGATAGTGAATCGTTGAAATCGGATTTTCGTATCTGGATCTTGGATCTCGTACTTCTATATACTGACCTACTTTTGCGGGTCCCCGAAAAGGGGAATCTCGGAGAAGAACGACGGGCCCTTTTGTTCTTCATACCGCTATTTCCGCCTTTCGCCCGCTGCTGCGTTTCCACGGATCAAGTTTCTTCTCGACCAACATTCCCTCACGCGTGCGCGCCTTCTGTTTCCGTATCCTTGGTGGTTGTCCATGCTGTTATGTATAGTAAGAGACAATAAAGATCAATGCAGCACAGCAACAGCAACAGCAGCAACAGCAAAAAGAGCGCCATCGAGGAATAGCTGGCGATCGACTGACTGGCCAGCCATAGGGTTCGCTAAACAGCTTCCCGTGCCACTGGCTGAGAAAGCAGCAGCAGCCCAATGATGCACAGGGCAGGGCACCTGTACCTATAACCGCACATCGCTTTCCCCAGATTTTACTCTATCCACGGGATTAGCGAGCCAACGAGGTAGCGGGCACTATATTGGTACAAAGAGATGGGAAAGAGATCGTTGAAGGCTGTCAGGCTTTGCATGGAGTTCGCACTGCATACGGAACTTGCGAGCCGCCTTTTCGACAGAAATATAGTGTGTGCGGACTGAATATAGGAATCTTGACGTTTCTAGAGTAGGATCCTTGGAGTTTAATTGTGAAAGGGCTGTAAAGTGGGGTGGTAAGTAATAATCTCGATGTTTCTACAACAAATCTTGAACATGGAATTGGGAGTTGAAGCGCGATGATCTCGAGTTGCTATCTTGTATTTATTCATACCTATTCGAATGTCTCTTGCACCACTGCATACTGGCGATATTGCATTAATCATCTCACGGCATACATTCCTGCAACCTCCTCCGAACCCCTCCGGTATAACCTTCGTAAACCTGCAACCTCTTGGGATTCTTGTGTGCGAAGTTTGTTGATAGCAGCACAATGGTGGCAACCTGATAACTACAAAAGTATGCAGCCAACCTGAACGGTTTTCATCAGAGTTTCTTGTACACTATTGCTTCTTCGTCTCGAATTGAATCTTGGTTAACTCGGAAAAAAAGTTAAACCTTTTCCTTAATTTCTTCATCGCCTGCCTCACCCCTTGGCCTCCTTATCAGTTCTGCCACCACACCGGGTGTTGGCATTTCGGTGACGTTTTTTGTTACACACTTCTCTCGTACTCGTACTCCTTACGGAGACGTGTTTGCTTTTCCCAACCCCGCGACCACCTCCGGCTTCCGAACCTGGCTACTTCGGCGTCCTGGAAATCACGGAACGCGGGTTTAGTTTAGAATCTCAGCTATAGGTAGGGCTCGGGTTCCGCAGTAACTACAAAAGTCTGGAACTGAACAGAACTGCGGGGATAGAGTTGCAGCCAGGCAAGACACAGCGGGGATAACTGTAACTCCTTCAGCCACAGATGCAGGCTGGCTGCATACCCCACCAACATGCACAGTACCGTCAGCCACTCCAACTGATAACGGGTTCTTCGCCTTCTCACCCTCCGATAGATATCGTCTTACCTGAATCTCCTCCAACACACCACACACAAAGGAAAACATCCGTAAAGGATCTCCAAAGATGCGCGCAGGGAAAAACGCGCCACAAAGGTGTCAAGCAGGGTATATCAGAGCGATATTGAGTGGTATCGAGGTAAGAAGCTCCAGGGTCCCATCCGTCTATCAAGGCATACCTTGCAACGCGCGGATCTATCTTCCTGATAGTCGGGTGTGGGGGCCGAGTGCTCCTTTGTGAGTGCAGCTATCTGTGCTAACCACCGTTCCAGGTATCTGTCTTGCTTGGGTCTCCAGACAGGCATGCTAGATTCATACTTACTTACGTGCTCCCCTCTCCGCACTTTGTTGCCGCCGATGCAGTTGTACGGTAGCTGCAGCTCCTTAGGGTATTCACTACTGCTATTTTTTGCGACCCAACTCCGGGAGCGACAACCTGGAGGTATCTCAGTGGTGACAACAGAGCGGACAACAGAGGCGCAACTAAGTAAGCTCCAATATCCAGCTTGTAATAAGAATTTAGGGTGAAAGCTATAGCAATACAGATTGCCACGCCCAATGTATCATTGGGTAGATCTCCCATCAGAGGTGTACTTTAAATTTGCAATATGGTTTGTTTGCTGTACAGTAGCGGGAAGGACGCACGAAATAAACCCATCATGTACCACAATTTATCTGTCCAACAACAACACCACGATTCTGGGCTCGATTTTTAGACTCGATTCTGGACTCGGTTCTGGAAAAATAGAAGCAGTTTGTCGTCATTTTTCCCCTCGATCTACCTGAAAAAACTGAAGCAGTTCGTCGTCATTACCCTCGATATTCGCGATCTAACATGGCTTTTCGATTAAAAGCCACCAATTGAGGTGGCGCAGTATGGGCATTAGTCGAATTGCTGGCTGTCAAGTGTTCTTTGGCACGTTTCTACCGCTGTTGTACCACCTCAATTCACCGTCCAACAACGAAACAACGATTCAATTCCGGACCCGATTCGAATTATTGATTCTGGACTCGGGAAACACTTTGTCGTCATGGTTGCCCTCGATCTATATTAAATTTTTCGATTTGAATTCGTTGAAACCCGCCAATTGGGTCTGCGCAACATGAGGATTGGCTCGAATTGCTGGTTGTTGTCAAGTGGACCCTTCACTCCCGCTGCTGTACCACCCCCGGTGAAATAACTCTGGACTCAATTTCCGGAGGAATTGAAGCAATTCGTCGTCACCTTTCCCCTCATTCTAGGTGATTTGGCTTTCGATTGATTGAAAGCCACTAAGTCAAGCGGCGCAGTATGGGTATTGGTCGAATTGCGATGTTCTTTCACCCGCTATTGTAGCCGATAAAACAACAATACGAACGGAAGAGTAGAAACTGTTCATCGTCACCTTTCCCCTCATTCTAAGTGATTTAACTTTCGATTGATTGAAAGCACTAATTGAAGCAGCGCAGTATGGGCATTGGTCGAATTGCGGTGTTCTTTCACCCGCCATTGTAGCCGGTGAAAGAATAATACGAACGGACGAGTAGAAACAGTTCATCGTCACCTTTCCCCTCATTCTAGGTGATTTGGCTTTCCGATTGATTGAAAGCCACTAATTGAAGCAGCGCAGTATGGATAATAACCGAATTGCTAATTGTCGAGTTGTCCTCACTTTTCTTCTGCTATTGTATCGCCCCAATTAGCCTGTCCAACAACAACGCTGGAAAAATTTCTGGAGGATAAGAAATAGTTCATTATCACATTCCCCTCAGTTCATATTGCATTGGTTATTCGGTTGAAAGCGCTAATTGGGTCGGCACCGTACGGTCTTTGACTGATTTGCTGGCTGTCAAATTGTTCCCTTACTTTCTTCTACCGCTACGTACTTCCCTCCTCTTCCCCTGTACAAGTACCGAGTGGTCAATTGCGCGCGGTTGTGTCACCGCCACCCCCACCACACCCTTTCTCGGAAGAGGCTTGCGTGCGTCCTGTGCCAGTCTCTCGGTACGTCTTGTTGCCTGTCGTGTCGATCTGTACGCTGACTATTCCAGACGTGCAAGGCGCCGGACTTGGATTTTCATATCCTACGTTACATTGTGGAACAGCAAAAAAACTCTACTCTACATCCGCGTTCCGCGAGTCGCTGAACGGCGGTTTCGTTCAGGAAAGCAGCGGGCGCAGTGGCACGCATTTCACGCATTCAAAACTCAACCCGCCACCACCTGTTCGTTTTATTTCTTCATCCCGCCAAATTCTGACATGTCGACGACGGTCTTTGCGCACGTTTTCCTCGAAGGAGTCTGTATTGCAGTGGCTGAGTGTACGTTTTTAGCTATGAATAACCCATTTTCTTTCTTTTCTTTTCGTTTCTTTTGGCCTTTGATTCAGGAACAATAATCATATATTATTTCCTGCATGAAGCCACTCACGATCAGCATTTCGTTCCTTTTGCTACTCTCCCGAAATGTCCTGCTGCAGGATTAAGTTTTCAACTTGTGCTGTGCCCTTGGCCCCCGTGCCCCCCCGCTACTCATCGTCACTGCTTTTTTTGTTGGGATGTGGTCTGTAGACGTATTGGAGACGTAAGACGTTGGTGCGCGCGTCCGGCGGCGAAACATGAGTGGGTACAACTTTTTTTTGCCTTCCACCTTCCTCTTCCCGCTTGCTTTTGTTGTTTTGTTGTTTTTTCCCTTCTCTCTTCCCTTCCTCTTGCAGTCTCTGCTGCAGACGTGGGATGTGAGTGGTGGGTGGTGGTAGTGTACTGGTCATAGATGGTACGTACGATGAACATCGAAGGTTACTTACGTCCGTGGGATTCTGGTACCTGAAGTGGGGTTTGTTCGAGGGGCAACAAGGGATATGATACCGCTTCGGCCGCGCGACGTTGGGAAAGACAGAAAAAAAAAGAATAATAAAAGGGGAAATATGTACCCCGCGATGTGCGGTGTGAGATCGTGCGTGTCAGCTGATATGGATCGTGGGGCTCCACGCGGCCGTGTTTGTTTGCGCGAGGGCACGTGGGTCAGGGGAGGGAAGGGAAGTACAGGGCTGAGTTGATAGGCGTCGTCGTATGATGGAGTGAGAATAATATTAAGAACCCTGGACTGGCATATCATATAGTAGTTGAGTGGTGTTTGATGGATGGGTACATCGAAACTTGGCTGAAGGTTGCTTTTACGGGCTTTGCGGCGGCTTGTGTTTCTTCTACGCTGTGCTTTTTGGGGAATTTGAGCTCATTTGTTGCCAAGTGGGGCGAGGTGGGGTTGTTGCACGTTTGGTTTATTCTCACGATGTTTCTAAACGTGTATATGCATCTTAAAATATAAAGCATATATCACTCAGTCTCACCGGGAAAAAAAAGTCATCAACCCATTTTTCAACGTAGCCAGCTCAAAATTGAAGGACTCCACTGCCACTCCATGTATCGTGAAGTTTGCAAAGCGCAAAAATAAAAAGCACCAAAACAAATATCTTCAAACAAACAAACGAACGAGCGAAACGCTTCAATATTTCCCCGCATTCATCGCGCTTCGGAGAAATTGCCTTAAGTATATCCGGAGCACGCGAGTGAGTACTCGTGCAGGAAGGTCGGGACATCTATCCATCCATCCATCCATCCATCCATCCACATGTACGCCACTGAGATCTCTTCTCTTCTCACTCATCTGTGCTGCATATTTTTCTCAGCGCACTACTTTAGAATTCATCAATCAATTCCCGCCTTCCTGCTCGCTGGCAGCGATGGATTTCAATTCAACCCGGATCTCGCGTTTAATATGTTTATACCCTATCTATCTAGCTCGTGTGGTAGGTATTTATTCCTTATCTCATCCCAGATCCCATGATTGGGCACACGGGTACACATAAGGAAGGGTTCGTCCCTGAGAGAGAAGAAGAGGCTGCTTTCGTTTCGTTTGCTCGTTCGCGCTCACACACCACAAAAAGAAAATAAATAGGTAATTATTAAACCTGGTATTGAAACATTCTGCACACAAATCTGATATATGACGGATATGTAAGATACACTTTTTTTTTCTCCCGAACGTCGCGCAGCGCTTGTGTTGGACGGCGGAGATACTATATCCCGTAGGCTTCATACACGAGCTTTAAATGTTTGGCTGTCGATGGAAGTTTGGATGTTTGATTCGTGGTTTGTTGTCGCTGCGAAATGCTACTGGTTCTGAGGAGAGGGGTAGGGTTGGATTAATCACGACGGGTGAATGTGGTTTTTGGATGAATGTTTGTGTTTTCCCATATGGACGTATAGGACACGGGATACCTAGATAGGTAGTAGGCTGGCCCCTGGGGATACGGGTTAGATACCTACCTACAATCGTACTGTGAAAGATCGTCAAAGACTCCCAAAGTACATGGCCGTATCTGGTACGGAGTGAATTATCCTCAACTCCACGATGCCACCTGCAATGTAATGTGTTTCGGTGACCACCACAGTAGACATGAGATCTCATATCTCATGGGGGCCGCGGATGTAAGATGATGGCTCATGTAACTGAAACTAGCTGCCTACGTAGGTGTGATGGAAATATACAAACGATGGGTCGTCCGTTTCAGCCGGGGATAAGGGAAGTGTACCTACTAGATAGCCAGCAGCTGTCAGTGGGAGTTCGAGACTGGACTATTCTGTCTCGTGCAACGCTGCTGCTGTATCCGGGGAACCCTGCAACCCACACCTCGGATTTTCGGTACCTGGCACAAAACGGACCGGATGTTTCCCCACAGTTGGCTCTCTTCCTCATCCTGTGGGATGACGAAGTGGCTTCTCTCACGCGGTATCAGTGGCATGCAGGATGCGCCGAAACCAGAACCAGAGTCAGCAGAACAGTAGCATAGCAGCCATCAGTGTGGTGTTGGTGGAACGGCAAGGTGAGGTGGTGACATGATGGTGGTGTTGAGTGGAACTAACAGAGACGACAGCCCCAGCCCAGCCCATTGAGCCTAGATATGCATTGCAACTAACGCAACGTCGGTGGTTGCAGGACGTATGTAACGTAGCTACGTCAACTATATCATCCGGCATACTCCCTAGGCTTCCTCACCCCATTTTGCGGGGTTGCCTTGCAGATGCTACAGCGATTTTCATCTCTTTTGGATGCTGCATGATGTGTGTGAAGTTGATAAACCCAACTTCGTATGGTTTTGTTTACCGCGCATCATCTTTGGAGCTTTTGAGATATGGGGTATTTGTATATATTTGCGCACCGCTGCAATTGTATTGGTGGTAACAAAAATGTTCTGGTTGCTGCCCAGCGACGGAGCAGGCCAATGATACCACCGTACTTGACATGTGTGGTGTGTGTGAATCCCTCCAACCCCGCACTAGCGATAAGGATGTCTGACCGACCGTCTTTGGGTAGGCAGACACAACCCTCTTCGAACAACCTCTTCGAGAACCCTTTTTTTGCACCCCCCTATTCATATCACAGAAAAGACATATAGCCTGAACGTTTGCCTGAAATGCGATACTGTGTTCCAGAACGAACAACTACACCCACCCATTTTTGATGCGCTGGACTGGGTGGGACAAGGCTATGTGCATACTTATTTTTGTTTTGTCGAGCTGTGTTCACGAGTGAAAAGCTGTGCAGATAATATACGCCACACCTCAAAATTATCCGTAATACAATTCACTTGTTCTAACCCGGCTGAAGTTCGGCGGCTCAAGGATGCGAATGCGCGAGAGTGTCGCAGAATAACGATTCACGTTCACTATCGCTACATCAATTCCCTAGAAAGCAGCCGGCGCGGGCAGGTACTGTTAGTATAGTAGATAGGCAATCTCGGGTGGACTCGGACAAATCCCATGCAGTGCGAACCAGAGACGCCAAAATACCTCCCGCAGATATGGTGCGCCAGTATAAGGACCATGTAAACAGAGACTCCCGGAAATAATGCACACAGCCCCAGCCCTTGTAGCTATGCCCCGTAAACAATCCTCTGGTGTACAAGTTCGCAGAGATTTTTCCGGTCGGTACTGAAGAGGCGGTTCCTTATCTCATTGGCGTCAGCGAATAGATTAATGGGGCAGAAAAAGTGAGAGATTCCATACGTTTCCGTTTGCACCCCCCCCTTTTCGTCTAACTACCGAGTCATGTTGTTTCAACCGCTCCACCTACCGGATTATCCGGTTCCGCGAGATATGATATAGCACTAATTTTGCATATATCTGTCTCCTTCGTAGATGGTGAGGAATAGAGTGAACGGGTCCATATGCTTCCGTTTGAGCTCGTGGATAATCTAGTATAGCTGTGTTTGTTTGTTTTATCATGGATTGTGATGAAATAAACGCTGCTTCTCTGTAGCTGCGCCATTTTGTTTCGTGCTCTGTGCGAGTAAGCAGCTGACGTACTCCTATCACAATCTACCAATACCAACAGGGGCCTTCCCCTCGGGATGATACGGATGGGGGGTAGTAGCACCCACTCATTGGAGAAAAAGCCCCTCTCAATCTCTCATCGTCGATGAGGATCGTAAGAAGGACTGATTCCTATACAAAACCCCGATGCTGTCGCCCTGAACCGAAACTAAGGCTGATGACTGCGAGGTTGGGAAAAATGCCAGCGAAACTCCTATAAGAATGCTGTAGTTAGCACCTTCTGCCAGTACTAGCTGCTTCTCTGTAAAATAAACCATCGCAGCGCAGCGCGTTGTTTCGTCATCATCATCTACACGATTTTACCCAGCCAACTACCACTCCTCCGGAATGCGGGCACCCAACCAGAACCCGGAATCAGGTGCTGTGGAAATGTGACACAGCCTGACCAGCACATCGTTTGTCACTCGAAATTGCGGTTGTCCTCCAGTGCAGGAAGGATAGCGCCGATGCCGCGGAAAATTTTTTACGATGCTCATCAGAATTTCTTTCAACCCTAGGTCTTCAGCCCCGCCGACCGAAGTATATGGGTAGCAGTGTGCGGGGTTAGGGTGGAGGAATTGTGGTGGGGTGTGGGTTGCGGTGATGGCGCTGATTGGCTGATGGAGGAACCGAAGGGTCGAGTCGAGTGAGAGTTGAAGACTTGGGAAAGGTTGACGTTAACTTGGGGGTAGGTCGAGGAACTGGATCGGGAATTGTAGCATCGATTGGAATGTGCTGGAGGGAGCCTTGGATATCGTTCAGCTACGGTCGCCACCATACCAAGATAAGAGCCTTGGAGTCTGGACACGGCAGAGCAAGGTCAGTACAGTCCTTCGGCAATTAGGGTTTCTTCTAGATGGAAACCCACCTAACAGATCCCCTAATAAAACTATTGATACCGTGATCTTGCGATGTGGTTGTAATGAGTTCAATATTTCAAAACCGAGTGATATACAATGATGACTGAACACCAGGTATCCTTATCGCAATCGTATGACTTGATTTGAGAGGGCGGCGACCTTCGACCCTGGCGGCGTCTTGCATATCGTAGCGAGGCTTGATAAGAATCGATTAGCTGAACCATTTCTATTTCGCCGCGATCCTCAGTAGATCCTCAGTAGAACCCCAGTGCTCTCCCGGTCCAATCTCCCCCACCATGAATTACGGGTGATCAGCTATCCGACAAGTCCGGTTGACACCGGAAATGAGGGTTAAAATCAGGACTAAGTAGATCATGGCCCAATATTAAATATTGCCGATGTCATTAAGCTCAATCCTGCTTATGGCCGTTAGATGCTAAGTATGGAACCCGAACAAAATATCTTGATCGCCTTGCGAATCAACGACAACAAAAGCTCTTCTGAGATAGAGCTTTTTGCCGCATATTAAAGCTTGTTTATATCCCACGAAACTTGTTATACCATGCTACCCGAAGCCTGCAGGATATAGGTGATTGTGTATGATTGATTAGGAACGTCCATGAACCATAGCCCGCAGTGGAACACGGCCAGTGCCTGACGTAGTGTATATCGTAAGGGGTTTCGAACGTCGGGTGAGGCGACTAATTCTGACTGTAGGCGAATGCTTTATTCCAACTAAGGAATGAGTGATATTTTATGTCCTATGGTTTGGCAAATGTGACATTACGCCTTGGCAGTTCTGAATAAGCTTGTCTTGGCAATCCTTCCTATGCCGTTGCTTGCCGCTTGCCGGCTGCTTGCCGATACGAGGCAGGGGCGGCTTCTGGCCGGTACTGTTGGTCTTATTGCATTATTTGGTGTGCGGGTAGCGTTAACCCGGTATAAAATGTGGCAGAGGCAGGACTGAATTGAGAGGCGGAGCCGAAGATGGTGACGTCGAGCTTTTGGCTTTGTATGAACGGTGTATATTGCACTTGGCATATGGGCGGCACTGCATCGAGTGGCGAGCCGGTGATAGGACTCTCAGGATAAGAGGTAATACCATTCTCACACAGCGGTGAGAAGCTTGGTGGAATCGGCTGCTCGTCCGTAAATGGAGGCCCTGAAGGTGCCGAGGTGGCCTATCACGAGGTTGTTGCGCGTAGTGATGCAGTTGGTGCACGATATGTTTGTCAGAACCAAGACAGGTTTTAGGGCTTAGGGTAAGCCTGAGTGACGTATTGAGAGCGAGAAAGGCAACTAGCTTGCTTTTTATAACCTGCAAAGGCAAGATCTGACCGTGAGTCTGGGCGCCAAATAGTACGATGGTAGCTAGATTTCTCAGTAACATCTATTCGCATCTAGTGCGCGTTTGCCGTTCAGGCAAACGAGAAGGGTTCTAGTGGTGTTGTCGAATTAGTAAAGAGGAGGTTTAAAGAGATGTATTGAGTAAGTAAATACTAGGAGTGAGGAAAGGTGCATAGGGCTGGCGGCGAAATAGCCAACCCTAACTCGCAACACAGTTATAAAAGCCCCCGGGTACCACCTTGCACGATCCAATTCCGCCTCAAACACACCCCCACTTGCCTTCCACCAGGAAGAAAACGGTACCACAGCAAGTTGCCTTCAATGGTATCGAAGGATCACAACTATCCTCACAGCTATCATCGCATCCAACCATGTTTAGTGCATCTCCCTACAGCCACATGGTATCACTGGCAAGAAGCACGCCCCACCGTTGTGGTGCGGTGTTTGTGGCGGTCTTCTTAGGGCTAGTTGTTAAGGCTAGCAGGAGTAGTCTTTCATCACTTCTGGCGAGCTTCTCTTTGTTCTTGTACTTCTACAATTCACACAGTTTCACCTTTTGCTGCGCGGTCGCGTATCTGCACACATCGAGAGATTACGCGCAACCGTTGGTATGGTTGGTGGAGAGGATAAAATTCTCTACCGAGCCACTGCTTCCTTCCGTTCTCCGGGACCACCGTCATTAACAACTCCCGTCACCGCAACGTCCGTTCGATTATGTTTCCGATCCCACCAATATGATCACCAAGTGAAGACACAGATTTCTATGATGTGGGCATCAACCGCAAAAAAGCTGCAATACGAATCGACAATCAAAACCTTATCAAACGCTACTACAAAAAATGCGAAGGGGAATGCCATGCAAATTGCCGATTTCAATACAAGATCCTAGTAGTGTGCAGGGCCTTGGTGGCTGTTACAAAAGGGTAGGATGAAGCAGAAGATCCGAGACCGAAAAAAGAAGCTCGAACAGTTAGAGGGGCAGGTGTCTGTGGAGCGGTATGAAGGGGTCATAAGGCACAACAAGCGTCTTGACTTCACAGATGACATGAACGAGTTGGCTACAGTGCAGAGTCACCAAGATGCAGCAGCCCAAGGTGAGAAAATGGCGTCGACCGACGACCTCAATGAACACACAGCAGCGCAGAACTTTCAGGACGTGGCAAGTCACGGCGAGCGACAGGCGCAGATTGACGAGCTTTCTCAGAAGACTACTCAGATTTCGTATGAAACTGCTCAGAGAGAAAATGAATCGTCCATAAGACGTGAGAAGGTCCTGGAGCTGGAGGAAAAGGCTGCGGCACAGAACTACCACAATAGCTTCCTCCAAGAGCAAATCATCGAGATGAAGCAGAAATGTACTATGTGCATAAAACACTACGCGTCAAGTTCATTCTTGCATTTATTGACTACCTAGAGGGATTGTTACCGTTTACAAATCGCTTGGCCGCGAGGCTACGGTCCTAGAGTCCTTAAAGGAATGGTTTAGTGCGCACGAGGTTGACGACCTCGATGAAGATCTTGACCAAGATCTCGAGGACGACGACGACCCTCCATGTCCAAACTGGAAGGTCGCATTGACCCAGATGACACCCGGGAACGGTACCGATTCGCTCAGTATATACGGCAGAGCGTACGGACGTCCGCGAAGCTCGTCAAGGGTGACAACATCGGGAAAGTGGCTTAGATGTGGTTGTTGTTGTAGAAGGATGACGATGGAGATGAGCTTGACGATGATGGGAATGTAAGTCAACTGAACATCCATTGCCGGAAGCATACTGACACCGATGATGAGCCTACCGCGAACGATGATCACACCAACGATGAGATGTTCGTCCTGATTCCGGAGGACTGGCATGATGTTGAAATGGAACAGCTGAATCCATTCAACGAGGATCCGACCCGGGATGATGACGGCGATAATGTCGACATCGAACGGGACTTAGGATTCTTATATCTTGCTGATGCTGCAGGACTCTCAGGCCAATTGAATCAGGAATCCGTATTTGGCTGACTTCCTACGATCCCCGGTGTAACCGAGCTGGGCGAGGAATATTCGTTGAAGGATATCTTGTGGGCGTTGAGGGTTGTACTAGACAGAGCAAGAACAGGAGCAGGACCCCGTGAGATAGCTGTCAGTCCTATTGCACAACCAACACCATAGGCATGTGTGGCGTTGAGGTTTGCGGAGAGCGATCTCCACTGGCGGTTTCTTTCGCAAAGAAGTTATAGTAAGGGAACAATCAATGAGAATGCGAAGCGGCTTCTCGAAGGGTCAGTGGGGTTCGGACGCGGCAGTGTGATGGTCGATCACATGTTTATTTTTCAGGGTATAGCAGCATCTGGTAAATTCTCGCTGCTGAAGGCGATGGTGGAACTTTTGAGCTACAGTAGTTTCTCCTCTTTCTCGGCTGAGTAACGAATCTTGGATCTGTACGAGGAATCAGCAGCATCCAAAACCTCGTGTAGGGAAGGGTATTTCTAGCCGCATTGCGACGAGAGGTCCAAGTACTTTGTACGCTGGATCGGCATCCAAAGCCAGTCTTCCTCCAGATCAAGATCCAACGGTGAGAGTGATGGGTTATGATGGTGATGATATGGAGCATTTACCGCCCCCAAATGTGGCCATATACCGAGACGAATCTATTGGTTTATGGAGAGGGCTACTACGGATACAGGGTGGAGATGTTATCTCGCGGGCCTGGAGTCCCGGGGGGAAATAAGTGACGGCACTCGCAATCACAAAACATTCAGCTTGAATAGCCGCCCCAAGTCACGCTGCAACAATTACAATAGTTTCTACCAGCGTCCATTTAGCATGCCGAGTTTCGCACGCACGCACCCCACTTCCTCAAAACCACCCGGTTCTCCTTCTCTCTCTCTTCTCCACACAGAAGACGTCTTTTGCTTGACAACATCGACAACTTTCAATAACGACCAACATGAAACTTCGTTCCAAGTTGTCAGTATTCCCTTTCTCACACAATATTCTAGCACATGCTAACCCCTTAATACTAGCACCTACAAATCCAATGCTCCCTAGAAAGCGTCAGTTGGTGGAGTATGTTGATGGGGTTTTACTGTCCTCTGCAGAATCTTGAGATGATAGATGGTGGTTAGACGGCATAGACATGAACTGGGAACATCCGGCTTGTGTGTTGAGGAGGAGCATTAGCATGTAAGGGAATTGGAATGAAATATAATCTCTGATGCCAATTTGGTCGTTTTTCCTATTAAAAGCTCTAAAGTCTTGAGATCTCGGTGGAACTGGCAGGGCGAGATGAGCCGGGACCGTATTCAGACGGAACCGGCCTTGGGTTCCTCTCGTTTCGTTCTAAGCTCGGTGTTTCCAGGCCAGAGGAGAGGCCACTCAAGTGGGTTAGTTTGGGATCGCTCCTCATAGAAAATACATATTAGGACCGAAGAATATGGAAGTGGTGAATTAGGCTCGTAACCTTAGAGTCGGTTATCGGCGGTTTTGGATACGTCATTCCGGTGACTCCGATCCGGCCGGGGGCGGAGTGCAGCGCGGCCGGTGGGGCGTGCTTTCCACGTGTCAGAACAGTGTCCAGAGACTCCGCTGACCGCATGTGCGCAACTGGTGGATCAACCCTGGCATGGGCAGAATACCCACAAGGACGTGCTCCTACACTGCCATCCAAAATCCCAAACTAAGCACAAAGGAGGAGCTTCGGCGAGCTTACTGTAAGGACTTCCACGTAATGATGCAGCTGCAGGGTGGATTGCAAGTTATTCCGCTACTTCATTTTCTGAGGTTGATTTACTCAAGCGATTCAGAAATTCGCTCGTAGTCAAACCCGCTGTTGTGTCCAACTGTTCACTGCGGCCGTACTCAAGAATGATCGCTCGCTTTAACAAGATGAAGGCATTGATATCCGCGTCTGCTCCTCCGTCAAACTACCTTTGAATTTTTGTGCTGAGCGAACTTACCACCGCCTGCCTCGCTCCCATTACGGTCCAACTTTCAGCTGAATGACTAACTCTTTCCCGTTGATGCACGGTAGAGTGTACAGCGGCAGCGGCGGTATACTAGTGGTGGTTTCAGCTCATCCCCACTGAGACCCCTGTTCCAAGGGTCTCTCGTGTGCATATATACATATGTACGCCCTATGTATGTGTGCATATGTGCTAGTATGCCCCTTGTCGGGCTAGATTTAATATCTGGCTCGGCGTTTTGTTCTGCATGATCAGGGTCCAAATATTTTAATAAAAACAAAAACTAATGCCTAGCTTAGGCAGCAAGTGCACGGTGCAGTAAACGTCATGTGCGCTAAACATCAGGTTCGAAACCCGATACAATTACAAGGTTCGAAACCTCCAGCATTCATTCTTTTGGTCTCTTCCATGCAGGAGAAGTTGCTTTTTCCCTTCATCATCACCTCCGGGTGGGCTTACCAGTAGGAGCCATAAGCTTTGAAAACCTGTATCGTCTATTCTTTTCTCTCTTCTATGCAGGAAGCACCTTTTCCCTCCTCGCGCCACAAGGCCGGAGTACTTATTGGAAATGGTTTAGACAACGGACTCTCTAACTTAACCGAGAGGCTAGATTGCTGTACACATGCATATGCGCTGGACTATCCCTGCCTTCCAAAGAGACGGGCATCTCAATTAAGAACATATTGCTGCGGTCCTATTCACTACAACTGACTGTTTCTTTAAACGGACCAAAAAGATTGATGGCCTGCATGTTCAGTGTTCAAATCCTCCAATAAGCAAGAACTGATGCCTAATTAAGTAGTTTAGCTGACTGACAGTGAGTCAAAGGTGCAGTAAACGCCAGGTGACGGAAACACCGGATTCGAAACCCAAGATAGGTACTGTAAACACCGAGGTTTAAAACCTTATAGCGCTCATTATTTTGCTTCTTTAGTCTCATTCACAGAGTTTTCGTCAGTACCGCAGTCTTCAAGCTCGGTTCTAAACCAACTGAGCTTACAGAGGACTCTGCTGTCGATATGGTCATGCAGAAGGTGCCTTTTTCCGTCATCATCGCCCCCTCCAGGTCCGAGTCCTACTCGCTCCGACGAATTACTTGCGTTAAACGGACCAGAGATCGTAATCCGAATCTTCCAATACACAACAACTAATGCTTAGCTTAGCCGGCATGGTGCTAAAAACACCAGGTGCTCTAACACCGGGTTTCGAAACCCAAGATAGGTCCTGTAAACACCAAGGTTCGAAACCCCGGGTAAAAATTGGTGTTGTAAACGCCGAGGTTCACAGATGCTGAAATCACCAAGGTTAGAAACCTGTGTCTCAAACTGTTTTAGTCTAGAATATGGTATTTTACGTTTGAGATAACATTATTTTGCTCTGTTCTGTCAAGGCACGTACGTATTATATTACCTTCATCACTATCGCCACTGCGCGAGCACCGCCGGGGTTCTGCTCATGCCTGATTGTTCCGTTGGACGTCCAGATTGATGCATGATCAGAATTCGAATCTCTAATAAACAAAGACTGATGCCTAGCTTAGCAGGCGCTACAAACACCATGCGCTACAAACACCAGGTTCGAAACCTAAGCAGGTACTGTAAACCGTGGGGTTCACGAGTGCTGTAAATACAAACGCTCAAAACCAAGTCTTTTACTTCCGTCCATTGGACATGGCCGGAGATATGTTTTTCCTTCCGCCAGGCTGTGAATGGACTGATTTTGGAGCTATGTTTTGGAGATTAGGATCCGAATCTTCCAATAATTAAGAACTAATGCCTAACTTAACTGGTAGGTGTTATAAACGCCAAGTGTTCTAAACACTTGGTTCGGATCCCCAAGTTGGTGCTATAAGCATTAAGTATGTTCGAAACCTATAGAATTCATTCTTTGCTCTCTTCCGTTCGTAGCCAATAGTACCACTAGTACAACAGGTTGTTTTCGTTGGACATACTAGACGGAGTGTTGGAAACCTTACACCGCACGATTAGGGTCCAGTGAACAAGAACTTAACCAGGAGTGAGACTATGATGCTACAACACCAGGTGCTGTAAACACTGAGGTTCGAAACCCCGGTTTGAAATTTTGAAATTAGCGCTGTAACGCCAAGGTTCACAGTCACAGGGCTGTAAACACCAAATACAAGGCTTAAACCTTTCTTTTGCTCTCTTCCATGCAGATGAAGAAGGTACGTTTTGTTGAGAGCAAAAGAGAAAGAACGAAGGAGCTCAATTGTCTATCGATACAAGAGAAGGAAAACAGTAGACTTATATACAGAGAAAAGACCATACTCGGCGAAGCCGAGTGTCACAACCGGAGCCCGAAGCCGAGTACCAGTGCCGGAGCTAGGCCTCCTCCTCGGCATGGGGGCAAACGAGGCCTATGGAGGCTACAAGCCACCGGCATGATGCCCGCAGCCTTAGGCCGATGGGGGCTGTAAGCCCCCGAATGCCACCGAAGCCACCAGGCCAATTTGATGCCAACACGTTTTTCCTTTATCGTCACCGGACGAGTTGGTATCATAGTCGGAGTCCTATCGCCCCTGGCTGTTTCCGCCGAACAGACCAGACGGATTATTAAAGACTTAGCTCTCATGATCAGAGTCCGAATTCTTTCAATAAACAAGAACCGATGTCTAGCTTAGCTGGCCATCAATATAAGGCGCTATAAACGCCAGGTGCTCTAAACACCCGGGTTCAAAACCCGAGATACTCTCGGCGCTGTAAACACTAGATTCGAAACCTAGAGTTGGGTGCTGTAAACACCAAGGTTTGAAACCTATAGCTTATTTTTGCACTCTTCTGTTCATTTAGACATGCAGAATGCACTTCTCGGCTTTCCCTCATCACTACCACCATATGACCTGGCCGGGTGAAGTTTGCTCATCCGGGTTCCCGATTATTCCGTTGAACAGGCTTGATGAGTTGTTAGAAAGCTTTGTTCCGTCTGATCAGAGATCATAGACAAGAACTAATGTCTAGTTTAGTGAGTCCATGATGCTGTAAACGCCAGGTGCTGCAAACACTGAGTTCGAAACCCAGGTTAATACTATATCACAGATGCTGCAAACATGAATTGCAAGGTTTGAAACCTTTGTCTGTTCTTTTATGCAGAATTCATGATACATTTGCCCCTCGTCATTGCTACCATGGCCAGCCTGCGATCACTTCCGTTGAACAGACCAGACGAATTCTTTTGGATGATCAGGGTCTGAATCTTTCAACAAGTATTGAAGCCTAATTTAGCCGACGGTGTATGGTGCTATAAACATCAGGTGCTGTAACCACCAAGGTTTGAAACCCTGGCAAGTGCTCTAAGCATCAGGGTTCGAAACCCAAGATAAGTGTTGTAAACACCGGATTCGAAACCTAAGTAGGTGCTGTAAACACCAAGCAGGGTTAAAAACCTGTAGTACTCATTCTTTTGCACTACTTTCCCTATATCCTACGCTTCGTCTGATCTCGTGCCCAGACTTTGACGCTCGCTCCTAGGAAGGGGCTGGTTTACGAGATCACGCTTCATCTGTATAATCGTCATTACCAGGGCATCTCGTGAGTGCAGCGATTTTACCGCCATGGCCCGTCCGCTGAATAGACCAGACAGATTGTTACAAACCATGTTCTGCACGACCAGAATCCATAAGCATGAGCTACTATCAAGCTTAGCCGACAGTATATGGTGCTATAAACACTAGGGTTCGAAACCCCAAGTTGGAGCCGTAAACACCAAAGTTCAAAGGTGGTATAACAAAATACCGGGTTTTGAAACCCAAAATCGGTACTGTAAACACCAGATGCAAGACTTGAAAACTGAAGTAGAATACTTTGTCTACTGTATCTAGAACAGGTATTCGTTCTCTATGTAGATTAGGTGAGTTAATGATTTAGCTAACGGGTTGCTATAAAGTGTCTTTGCGCCAGGAACTCGTCCCGAGAACAGGAAGATTTACATATATATTACGGTACGGGCGAGACCGTGTGCCAGAAATGGCGAGGAGAGAAGGTGTTAAAGAAGGTAACCTGACGGGAATATATGGTAGTGATCACTCGACATGCCATCCACAGCTTCACATTATCATCCACGCATTACTCCATCGCTCACACACGCACCGTCTACTAGGGGTCAAAAAAGAACCAAAGAGCCGCTAATATATCATACAATACCAACATCACCACAACCATCCTCTCACCAAACTACCTCTCTCCCTCGTATTTTAACCCGTCTAGTTGGCGGTGCTTTCGGTGGCTGTTTCGCGGGCAGCGACGGAGGAGGAGACGCCGACCTCTTCGGCTTTATCACCAGCAGGATTATCAAGCCCAAAATTACCAGGAACAGGAGAAACATAATCTTCCGCTTCGTAGTTCTGCGTTGGTATCCAGATGCCTATAACGCCGTGATATTAGCCATGTTCCCCACCCTCCTCCCCATCTCTTCCCTGCGAGCAGATACATACGATGTTCATCTCCTTATCCGCCTCCTTGACATGTACATTCAACTGCTCAACATTGAAATCGATTCGATCCAGCATCGTCCCCTGGTCAATGACCATAGTCTGCAGTTCCTTAAAGATATCTGCCAACTCGATAATCCCCTTCGCAATATCCGTGATCTCTCGTTCGCGCTGCATTATCGCTGCATCGTTGGAGGTGAGTGTTGCAGACTGCTGCAGCGCCGACTGCGAGAACGAAACATCCGCGCTCGGATCCGTATCGGCGTTGTAGGGCGACGGCGATCCCGTGCGGTCCAGCGGCGTTGTCATGCCCGATAATCCACGGAGCTCTATCCGGCGTCAGTGTGTGTTCTCGCCATGAGCCGGGGGGAGTACTCTTGAGATAAGCGCTCTGTTTCTTCCGGAACTGCGTACTACTCTCCTGCACGCGTGTCGCAAGCGAGACTTGAATATTCCTTCCCATCACCTCCTCAGCCTTACTACAGTCCGCATCCTCTACCATGCTCCCAACACGCTGTATTTTATCCTGGCACTTACGGAAGTCGTTTGTGATCTCGGTGGTAAGGCGCTCGATCTCTCCCTCCTCGCTGCGGCTGTCGTCAAAGCCCGGGAGAACATGCTTGTTGTGTAGACGCTCCAGGAGTGTAGATTTCCGCGCGATCCCTTGTAATAGCTCAGAGACTTCGTCGGACACATCTGCCCACCGCGGCGGGAGACGGTCCATCTCTATCACTGTGTCGCCATTGTGGGAGGCGTCATCGTCGTCGACGGCGGAGAGGAGACCGCGGCGGTCGTCGTCGCCCGCAAAGACGGAGTGGGAGTCGGTGAAGCGCGCGCGCTTGGAGGGGTGGTGCGAGTATGACTGGCGGTAGGAGATGTAGCTGCGGGAGGACACGTTAGCTGCCTGCAGTGAGGTGGAGCTCGATATGGATGGTGGTGACGAACAGATTTGTGCGGTCCCGCCACATCGGGGTGGAGCTTGTATCGCGGAAGGTTCGTGATTGCGGAGAAGGAACGAGGGCAGCTAGCTATGAAAAAGAGCTGTTCGGGCGTATCAAGGTGTGATTCGGCATCGGGAATGGAGGGAATACGTAACGGATTACTGAGAGCGATAATGGAATGTGGCAGTGCTCCCTGTTCCTACGCACGTGCCAGCGGCTCAACAGCCCAAAATTATGTCCTTTCCGCTACTCCCCTTGCCTCTCCTACACATCACATCATGGCCTCACCTCCACCCGACAGCTCCCTCCTAATGTCCCTCCTTAACCCGACCCCGCTGGCCGCCGTGGTCGCCGTCATCACAATCATCCTCACCCCACTCCTCCTACACTTCCTCCTCTTCCGTACCCATTCCTCAACCGCTCTACCCACCTTCCTCCTCCTCGGTCCTGCGTCCTCGGGAAAAACCACCCTAATGACCACCTTTGCCTCTTCCCCCTCGGAAACACGAACCTCACAATCCCCGCTCTCCCTCGAATGCGACATCCTAGCCTCCCTCACCACCTCGCAAAAATTCCGCTCCACAAACGACCCCTCCCTCCGCGGCGTCCACCGTTTCCTCCTCCAGGATACACCGGGCCACGGAAAACTCCGTGCTCGCGCGATCGAGATGATCGCTGCTGATACGCGCGGGGTGGTGTTTGTGGTCGACGCGAGCGCGCAGGAGTGGAGTGATACCGCGGAGTATCTCTATGGAGTTTTGCTGCGGCTGCAGTTGCTGCAGGATGCGCCAGGGAATAAGCGGGAGGTTTTTCCGGTGCTGGTGGCGTGTAACAAGAGTGATTTATTTACGGCGCTACCGGCGGGGAGGATTAGGAGTGTGTTGGAGGGGGAGGTGGAGAAGGTGCGTGAGGGGAGGAGTAAAGGGATTGTTGGGGTTGGAGAGGAGGAGGAGGAGGTTGAGGTTTTGGGTGGGGTAGGGAGGTTTACGTTCGAGTCTTTGGAAGAGCTGGGCGTGAAGGTTGTGTTTAAGGGGGCGAGTACGTCGAAGGATGGGTGGAGGGTGCCGCTTGGGGAGTGGGTTGGGGAGAGCTTGTAGGGGATTGGGCTGGGTAAGCTTGTAGGGGGAGGCATGGCATATTGACATGACTTACGAACTGTAGATTAATGAGGCAACTCGAGGAGCTGGGATCATTGTTTGTCACTAAGAGGTTTAATACAATCACCTACCACGATTAGAATACGGACCGCCAGTCGTACATTGCTAGAGATCGTCAATGGTCATCTGGGGCGCTTGTCTCTCTACAAAAGACTTCATGGCACAGCGAAGCTGGTGGGAGGCATTCATTCCAAGCACGGCGAACAAAAGTATTAGGCTACAGGTTTGAACCCGGGTGTTTGCAGCACCTCTGAACTGACTGACCCGTACCAGTGACTACGGGAGATTGGGTTGTTCGTGGGGTGGCATTAGGATGTACATATCTATTTCCAGGTTAGGGGTTCCTCATAGCCGTCGTCATGTTCCCACCCCTAAGCAGTTACTTCGGGATTCTAGGGTGGTTCCGCGGCGGATGATGTAGAATGCCAGGGCAATAATTCATTCCTTCACATTCTGAAGCTCTTTAGTTAGGTTGGTGTGACATTCTATGAAGCCTGTACATGGAGAACAACGCGGTCGTTGGTGAGACGCAACACTCGATCCGGGCTAACCAGTATTGTAACCGTCCGTCGGAGTTAAGGGTGTCTGGAGGGTTCTGGGTGGGTGAAGGCGTGTGTATAGTTTGCAGGTACGGTCCTCGGGCATCGGACGGTCTCAGTCGCTCATGCTTGCGCTATCATTGAGCATCGTGGAGGTTCCGGCTGTGGTGAACTGGCCGACTTGGTAATGGAGGGCATCGAGGATGAGATGGTGCCGTCTGCCTACCAGGGCGCAAGCGATTCGTTAAAAAAAGTGGATGCGAAGGCAGATATAGGGTGGAATGTAAAACTTTGTCGAAAAACATTTGGGCGCTAGCGCCATATTAAGGCCAATTAAGGTTTTGAGAAGATAAGATAAGATCAGATAAGCGAAATGTCAAACATCTCGGGAGACAACCACTTGAGCACCTCTTCAACTCAGCAATATTTTTAGGTAGATTTACGCTCTCTAATTCCTCCTTCGTTTAGACTTCTAGCTCTAGGCTTTCTCCTGTCTACCCTTTTTATTCGAATTATAATCCATTCTCCACCACTTTCGTCACTAGCTATGGGAGTAGCTATAAAATTAAAGCCAAACAGGGGAAAAGAATGAGCAACAGCAAAAGGCACCCAATACGGTAGAAATATTGCAAGACAAGTGCGATAGGAGTATGAAAATAGGGGCTAGGTATACAGGGCTGAGCATGTGCCGCTGAGATATATTTAATGGAGCTTCATACCTTCGAGTATGTGATATCGTTCGTGTTCAGCTCACAAGTATCCCTACATCACGTTCCAACTCGAAAACCTCATTCTTCGATAGTTCCGGTCTGCGGCTGTATATCGATATTCAGGCCAAATTATCCATCTAGTCGGATGCGGCAGGTATGATCAGAAGCAGCAACGCCAAAACACCAACACGCCTTGTTGGACGTGAGTCTGATCTCCTACGGTTAGAAAAGGAGCTCCTCTCGAATCATAAAGCTTACAATGGCTGTCCTGGTGTTAATATGAGCTGCGATAGCTTGTCGGCCTCTGCAGAAGGTTCTGTATTCGTTAATCAGTTTGTTGAGGGCATTGAAATCGGGTCGCTGATACAGACCCTCGTCACCACTCTTCGCGGCATCAACATCGAGGAGATTTGGTCATCCCATATCTACGCGCTTCCCAATATGATCACCTGTATCAACATATGTGTTAGAAGCGATCCCGGCACCCCCACTGACAAATGGCCGATATTTAAATTTTTGCAGTTTGCGGCTACAATACGCTTCATCGCAGGCCGGCGGAGATTATGCTCAGCGCGAATCACTACGAAGGGCTGCTCGAGAGTGCACTCAAGTCAATGAAGGAGCTGCGGTCGATTTACAGCTCTACATTTGCGTTTAACATATCGAATTATTTGGCAAGCACGCATCGAAACGAGGCCTCTCATCTCGACAGAAGATATGGTGAATTTGTTCGATTGGCTACAGCTATCATCGCTGCCTCCACCCGGGATTACGATGAATGTACGGAGCCACATACTCTATTCGAACAAGCCTACACCCTTCGCTACCAAATTCTCTGCTTACTTGAGAATGTCCATTTGATTGAGGCATTGGAAATGTGCAAGGCATTCTTGGAACTTGACGAAAGGGCGTCCACTCTTTTCAATTACATACCCCCTACAGGAATCTCAGAGTTTTCTCCCTCAAGAAACCGCGGACGATCTCATCCAAGTTTTGTCGCGGGACGCGGACGAGGCCGCATCTATGCACGCAAGAATGACTGGAGGTTCTGAGACAGTCGTAAGGAGTTGTCAAAGCTTGTTAAGGCAGCGGCAGAGAGCATTGAGAGCGGCGATGCTAAACTCACCGGTGAGATCGTGACTGCGATGGCAAACTTCAGTCCTGGGTTTAAGATTGCTCAAGCGAGCAATGATGCAGGTATGACCAGGCTGGGGGAAGATACTCGCTGGTGGCCAGAAACGGCGATTTGGTTACTTGGTGTCGCCGATACGATAACCCACTTCGTAGACTATTGGAACTCGAAGTGGCGGCGGATTCTGACATCTGGATCGCTGCGATTGAGTACTACCGTTCATTAATGATGGAAGCGCTCCAGGATCTTGATTTTAATGAAGTTTTAGAGAACACAGAAGCTCTCATTAGTATTTATGGGAAAGATCCCGTGTTTTCCTCGGCCCTGGAATCAGCCAAAGAGTTGAAGCGTCTTTGCACGATCATGACACCATCCTGGGATGCAATCAGATCCGGGCGATCAGCAAAAGGGCCAGTCGATGGTGTGTTACAAATTGTTTGCTTTCTCTGGATAAGACGGCGAATGTACTTCATGAACAAGGGCGTCAGAAGAACCTCATCAAGTCTTTTCGTAGTTTTCAATACGAGTGGAAGGCGGAAGCTGCTGGAGAGCAAAAATTCATCCAGTCGATAGGCGACAGGGAAGCTGGGTTGAGGACGGTTTGCGGAAGCTGATACGGAGAGCCGCCGATAAAGAGTATTTGGACGCATACATGATCACGCATCAAAGGATTCTTGATCTGTCCCGGGAGATCTACCAATTCGAACTGTATGGGCATCCAGATAACCTTAATCAAGCTCTTGAACACCTGGCCGAACTTGAAGAACTTTCGGCCACCGAAGCCGGACGCGACCTGATAGATGTCGAAGAGATACCTCGCGACCGGCAGCTCATACAGGGCAAACTGAAGTGGAACAGCTCTGCCATGAACTGGGGAGGTTCGCTGTTCCAAGAATATTCGAAGAAGCACGAGCAAATCTTGACAACTTATTTGCTATGCAACAATCAGAATCGCCCAGGCCCCCAAGAATAGTGCTCATACACTACTCGGTTGCTACCAACTAACTGAATCCATGCACAAGAGCTATCTTATTGTGGATATATCTGTAGCTGCGGGGGGCTAATCTTGGGGGTTTAGGTGTAGCTACGCGAGGGGCGGACTATTCAAGGGTAATCGAACGCACCGATCATATGTTCAAACTTTACGAAGACGGTGCCTTCTCACACCTCAATCGAGATTATCTTGAAGATAGTCTAGCTACAGTACGGTCTATGCGGGGGTTACGCTTGATAATACAGGCGTCCAAGGATCAGGACTTTCTAAAGGCCATCGCGCATTGTGATACCTGGATGGCAATGCAGGCACCACAACTCCGTTCCAATCTCCGGAGTCATGATGTCGTAATCAGCATGAAGGAAGGCTGCTAGTTTGCTTACCACTACAACACATACCTCAAGGTGGACTATGAATTCGAGTTTGACAAAGCATTAGAACACCTCGATCTCTTGTCCAGGTGTATGAGCAACAGCAACGAACACCCGAGGTGTACAGAGAGACAACAGATAAACTGCAGAAGGGGATGTTAGATAAGTTCCGGATAGGGGTGACTATAAGAATGGGGATTATTGAGGTTCATGGGCCAGTGATGGGGAGAGAGATGATTGAGGATTTTAGGATGGTTATGGATTATACCCCCATCGTACATTAATTTAGATTATTTGTTTGGGCGGTTATTGATTTCTTAACTGTGCTGGTGTAGGAAGATTGGTCGGGCCAACGGCGGAGGGGAGGGACGAGGAAATTGGCTCTAACAGACTGTAATGGGGTGATGGCATTGCTGTTTCTGTACGTATTTCCTTTGTTTCACGAGGATTAAGGGTAGAAGGTGGGGAGGACTCGACGATACGGATACACGCACTCCACGGCCGCAGACGGCCAAATAAACACGAATACAAAACAAAGCGAAGAATCTGGTGTAACAACTAGCACCACAAGTTGCACATGCCCTAGAAATTGGGCGATGATCATTGCACCGCGCACCCATTCCGTCTACATGGTGCAGACGCAGTGTTACATGCACATGTCTTATACGGAGTCAAGACAAATGCTGCAGCCTGCAGTGGGGATCCGGAACCCTGTTCGGAGCGTCTAGAAGGTGTTCTTTACCCAGGAGCGATCCAGTGGTCATATGAAAGTCGGACTATAGTTATATAGTGGCACTATATTCTTAAGGTAGAGTACTTCTTTAAGTATATATCTCAACATTCGCTAAGCAAAGACCGAGATATGCAGCATACTTCGAGCCAATTCATTGAGCTCAGCACACCATAGGCAGAAACCTCTCACCCTCATGACAACTTCCCATCCATCCCCGTCTTCCACTAGTTACCTAAATACATGACCCATCACCCGTGCAAATCAGCCCACTCATGGTGCTCAGTTGTTAGATCAAATTTAAAGTCTAGGATGGTTAGATTGATCGCCCATGTTCTCGTCTTCTTCCGGCAATTCTGAAAGTTGGGTTAGCAGGTGGGACTAGTTGGCGTTGAGTTTGACTAGATAAGGGCTAGGGTGGTCGTCAGACCAAACCGACCTCAACAAGTAACACTCTTGTATCTCACTTTAATTTCTTCAGAGACAATACGAAATCGACTTTCCGACATCATGTTGAACTCCTAGTTGCCCATCCACCGGTTGAACAGTGAGTTTCCGCGTCTGATGTACAAGTTACGCCGGTCACCAAAGATAGTATCTACTACAGCAGCGACTGATTAGAGCCGTATCTCGGTCTTTGACGGTGTGTCAGCAAGGGACCTAATTATTTCCAGATTGTCGCTCCTCAGATAGTTTGCAAATCCGCAAGTTGGTCCCAGTAGAAAACCTGCTTTCCCTGGTGTCGAACTCAATTGCTGCACTCTCCAACGTTTCTTGTATGTCACCTGACAAGATTCCTTGGTACAATTATATCATCTTGTTGATCTGGATGCGTCTGCGCAATTCTAACAGACTTACTGTCTCTTCCTTGTTCGTACGGTATGATGGTCTCCGTTTACTGGGTTGTTGCTTAATTTATCTGATTGCGTATATCAGATGTCATATCTATCGCACTATATATATTATCATCATCATTAACACCATCAGCTGTGGATCCAATCAGTTTAGTTCAATACAGCAAGCGAGTAGCAGATACCGTCACGATTAGCTAGTTGCTGTTGTACCCGGAAAGGAAACGCTGCCGCATCTACCACAATATGAATCTGAATAGTATCATGATCGTGTAGTTTTTTAGTGAACAAATGATTTGAGGTATTCGAATAGTCAGACAACCCATTGCCGATAGCGTTCATGTCTAGGTGAGGGTAGAAGGTGGAAGGTGGTAGAGGCGTAGAATGCCCAATGGTTTCTACTAAAGGTGCATGTATCTTTCCAAGGTCGATATCCCATGATGTCTTGTCTAAAGAATGCGACTGCGATGGAACCAGATGGAGAAACGCTCTTGCACAATAAGCATTTCCCTAGCACCCTCAAATATTGGCGACTAAAGGGATGCTCTGGGAAGGCTCCGTCCATGATCATCCGTATCGTCTGGCTATGGTTAGCTGCCCTTGGTGAGCTGTAAAGTGCGGTCACTGCCTGAAGTCGTATGTAATGCATGGGCTTTTGCGTTTTTGTCCTTCTTGTCATCGTCAGATGTAATAGCATTTTTGTATCCCATACGATTGGATACCCTGCTTGTAATGAACTGTGATGTGCTTCTTGGCCTCATTGGCCATGAAGAAGTAATAGTCGATACTTTCCACCAAGCCATCTCTAGAAAATGAATCAGCAAGTTGGAAGTGGGATCGAGCGGGGGTATAATTCAGACTTTTAGCTAGCGGGGGGATTATTCGTATTGCAATAGTCACGCATCTTGCCGAACGCGATCGTGTAAGCCCGGTCTAGGGCCATGTCGCAGAAGGTAGTACTGCCCGAGCACGGACGATCTCGGTGCGGTTAGGGCGTACATGCTGATGTAAGTTGTTAGACGATTGATATGATGACTTGAGAGATGGTTGGGTCAGAAGCCGAAGATGAGGTGGAAAACCGATTGTGGCCTGCTGCTGTCAACGCAGAGTGTTTGGTGGACAACGGAGCACATATTTGGGACGGTTGTATGACAGTATTCTTGAAGACGTCTTGCAGTTTCATGTACTCATCCATCAAATTGTGGGCCTTAAGATACGACGCTAAGCCAAAGCATCGATATCTGAGAAAGGATCCCCTTCAGGCCGGCTGACTTCGGCATACGCCTAAAGGCACGCTGGGAAAAATTGCCGCCCTGGGGTACTCGATATGCTTGCACTTTCCTCCGTGAAATACCCATAGTTTGAAAGTATTCGATGATTTTGAGTCACCAATTACCTTCAAGTTTGCCGGTATATCGTCGCCGATGAGTTCCGAAGAGTTGCCCGCCGATTGCTTTGACGAGCCGCCCTGGTAGAAGTCTACCTTCAGTTTTGTTTTCTACCTGATGCGGATACTCTGGCCATTCCGAAGGATGGTTTTCGTCACGAACGTTCAGGGTTAGGTCCCCAGAACGCAACTACAGTCGGCAGAGATTCTCTTCGTCCACAGCGCGCTTGGAATTTCCAGCCCACGTCTGGGCTACGACTTTCTCCTCTTTGCATTGTAGTAATTTTGATCTCCTTCGCTACATGTTTAATCCCTTCCATCATAGCAATCCATGGTTCCTTCAACTTCACACCAATTAGCTCAAATATCGACGGTAAGGTAAAATCACCGCTGAAATCTTCCACATTGGAGGCTCGCTTCATAAATTCCTCATAAAAGCGGTGAATCGCACCTAACTTGCACAGTACTGTCTCACAGCAACCATATCTTTCGACCACCAGCAGCACACGTTATCGTACATAGGGCACGATCGACATAGAGGTCGATGAATGCAAACCGGGGCGTAATATTCCATGTTAAAGGAATCTCAGGTACCAGCCACCCTAACAGCTCAGTGACGGTCGACTGATGTTGTCAGGTTCTTTTGCGGTGTGGGTGGTGGGAGGGCAGTAGGACGGCGGCGGGGGGTCCTCACGGCACTCGGTTCAAGACCCCCAACTCTTGTTGTAACGGCATTCAAACTACCCTAGGAGCCAGTTCATCGAAACTTTTGTCGGTATGTACATTGGGTTCAGTCCAGGAGTGGCTGTAATGAGAGAATTCGAAGTCCTTCATGTCGGTTTGGCGAGTTTGTTGCGATTAGAAATTGAGTTATAGGTAGATTTATGTAGCTCTGGCTACTGAGCACGACGAGCGTTGGGTTTTTGGGGTGGTGGTTATAATAAAGGTGACCTCAAGGGTCGGAAGGTGGGATTTTTCGATGCAGTGTTGATTGTAGTAACGGGCTTTTATGGGGTCGAGCTAACTAGGGACGCTCCTGATTGGTCCTCTTTGACGTCAGATGTCTGCGACAATGTTTGGAAACTTTGCCTCCGAAGCTGGGGCCAAGGCTGGAACCGGCTCGCCTCCGGACTATCCAACTCTCTATCCAACCAAGCCTTTTTACCGCGATGAAGCGCATGTAAAAAATTTCATCATTTATTTAAAGTGCATGAGGCATCTTGTAGTAAAGTACAAAACTTGTCTTGGCCAATCTTTATATGTGAGGGCAGTGTATATGTTATGGGCCCAGCTGTGAGACACAGGTATGAAGGCACTGGTGAATGCACAAAAGCGAGCACAAATACATTCAAGTGAGAGAATGATATATATATGCCGATGAGTAACTCACATGTGCATATGAGGTCAAGTCGGTGGCCAAACTCCACCATGTGACCCCTGTTACTGGCACTTTTCTGGTGGTGGAATTGAGGCATTAGGCCACCTTGTGTGTGGTTTGTGAAGTGAAATCAACCATCCCATCCATCTGACCCAGGCAGACACAGTACCATTTTTTGTCTAAGATGGGGACGATTAGAGGACTGCCAGAGCTGCTTCATGACGGTCCCTGGCTGGGGGTCGGTGGATATTGGTCAATCATTCCAGTTCAGTCTTGAATTAGACTTACAACCAGCAGTCACATCACATTATATGATCATCACCATGATGGGTTTCACCATTGCAACTGGTAGCGATCCAACTTGCTCTATGTATTGTTCTCAAAGCAGAAGAGTTTCCCGGTTATCTTCTCCTGAATTTAATCCCAAGATTTTGTCGTGTCTGTTCTCTGGGTCTTTAGTATGAGGATCAGCCCACACAGTATTTATGTTTGGCTACAAGTTTTTGCATTATGGACAAATGATGAAAGTATTAAATGTGTGATACACGCTTCATTGCGGCAAAAAGTCTTGGTTGGATAGTGAGTTGGATAGTCCCGAGGTGAGCCGGGCTGGAACGTCGCAGCATTTCGGCACCTGCCGGTCTTAATACGTCAATACATCGTACTCTAGTATTAAACGATTACTCTTCATGTCCATTATTACATTCAGCGGCAAACACATTGCGTACGCCGCGCAATCCGGCGTGGCAGTGCTTTCTCCGAGTGACATGCAGTGACCTTTAGCTTGCCGGAGCTTAGGAATGGAGGCTAAGTTAGTAAGTCCGAAGGTCACGCAACATCGAACTCCTAACGACACCCCGACAACGGGAACACCGATTCAAACCCACAACATCTCCCTCCCACAAACCCAACGAAACCACCTCGAAGTATACCGCTGATGGCTTCAAATCCTGGCTCGTCCTCGCGGGCGCCGCCGATGTTCGTTTCTCAAAAGTCAAAGGCCGCGCCAGCTTCCGTCGATACCGAACAAGTGGAGCTACGAGACATGATTGCTTCGGAACCCCCTACACCGCTACCGCTAAAAGACGATATAATGAAATTGGCGATGCACGGCGACGATATTGCGATAAGAGCGCTGCTGGATTCTGGGAATGTCTCAGCGGATTTCAGAGACGAGGATGGGTTGAGTCCGGTTCATGTTCGGGACCCTTCTGTCGCGGAGGTTGCGATGCTGATGACAATGCGGAACAGTGGGCGGCGATAAATAATCGGTATTCGACGGTGAAGCTTTTGCTAGACGAAGGCGCGGACCCGAATGCACACGGAGGAGACAGCGATGCGACGCCGGCGATGTGGGCGGCTCAAAGAGGACATTATTATATTGTTCACCAACTGCTGCAAAGAGGCGCGGATCCGACGCTAGTAGATGATTCCGGGTACAACTTGCTACATCTCGCCACATTCGACGGGAATGTGTTACTACTTGTACTGCTGCTACATCAGGGTATTCCCGTGGACTCGCGTGATCCGCAGCTTCATACTTCATTAATGTGGGCCGCGTACAAGGGATATCCAGCGTGTGTTGATTTGTTCTTGCGGTGGGGCGCGGATATACGAGCTGTGGACGACTCGGGGTTTACGGTATTACATTGGGCACTTGTTAGGGGCAACTACGGATGTATCGAGAAACTTCTGGAGTACGGGGTTGACCGCTTTGCGCCAAACAACGAAGGGAAGACGCCAGCGGTTGTAGCGGGCGAACTTAAGACGGAAAAAGTATGGTGGGATGCACTGGAGGACTGTGGCTTTGACCGGAATGGACAGCCGGTACACAAACCCAACACACTTTTTGGAGTCCATGTACAAGACAAAGAGATGGTGCTCAAGAGATTCTTCTTTTTGTGGCCGTTTTTGGAGATTCTGGTGGTGGTACAGTGTTTGGTCTCTATGGCGTGGTTTCTGGCAATTCCTTCGGCGGTGGCTGTTGGCTGTGTATTTCACTGGGTTGCCACCAAGGCATTACAATGGGCACCACCTGGTCAGAAGGCAATACATAAAACACCATACCTGGCGGGGATATTTGCGGGCTCGGCATTCTGGGCTGGGATGAGGTGGGCATGGGCGGTATTACCAAGTCTGTTTGTCGCTCGTCCTGCAGCTTTATGTAGAAAGCCCCTAACCCAAAGAATCAAACAGATACGTTCTGGACCGTTCCGTTCAGCAATCTCTTATTCTTGCTCGCCTTCGGCAGCTGTGTCTACTTTTATAGCATCTGCATGATTTATGACCCTGGCTTTGTGCCCAAACTGTCGGGATTGAACGAGCAAAAGGAAGTGATTGAGGAGTTGGTGAAATTGTGGAAATATGATGAGCATAACTTCTGCGTGGAATGTATGCTGCGCAAGCCTTTACGAAGTAAACACTGCCGGCGTTGTGACCGATGTGTTGCCAAGCACGACCAGTTGAGAATCCTTCCCTCTCTCCCGGTCCTATAGGTTGCTGACGTGAACAGCCACTGTCCCTGGGTTAACAATTGCGTCGCCGTGGCCAACCATCGCCAATTCTTTCTCTACATTCTGACGTTAGAAATCGGCATCATACTCCTCGTCCGCCTCGTCCTCCTCCATGTCCAACTCCTAACCCCACTTGTCCCTGCTCCCGTATGCACCATCCTTTCCGAGTCCTTCTGCCAACCTTTATGGCAGGACCCGTTCACAATCTACATCTCAGTATGGACAGCGCTACAGTCTCTCTGGGTGACGATGCTGCTCGTGGTACAGCTGATCCAGATCGCAAAGGCGCAAACCACATACGAAAGCATGCAAAGCTCGCGTCACAGCCACCGGCACCACCCGGAAAGCAAAATCACCACCGCCCTCACCACCGCCATAACCACTGGCTCCACCTCACCCTCTGCCGCTGGTATAGACCCGTCCTCACGCGGGCCCAATGCCGGGGCGCCGTCAATATCGTCGGTACGAATGGATGAAGGCTGGTGGAGCAAGACGAAGAAGCTTTTAGGGGTGGATGTGTTTTGGAAGACGGCACAGGTGGGCGGGAGAGGGAGGAGAGAGCGGAATCCATTCTCGGTTGGCATCGTCGGGAATTGTAGGGACTTTTGGGGAGGAAGTGCGGTCGCGTGGCGACCACCTATGGAGGGCGGGTTGGCGGTGGAGGGGCTGCTGGCGGGGGAACCGGTCGATTGGGCGGCGATCTATGAAACCCCCAAGCTAATGCGTATGGGCGCCGGTGGGTATGAGCGGGTGAGTGGGAGGGAGGAGGTGTAAGATGGTGGATGTTCCTTGGTGTATAAGTTGTTTGCATAGCTGCTGGCAGGTTGTGATGTAGCTTTCATTTGCATTGCTTGGGGGATTGAGGATAGAGAACGGACATATATTGGATTATTGATGCTTATGATGTTGCAATATACCGGTATTAAGTATTGGTTGTGTGTTAGAGGCTCCTCTCATCTTTATATGATCCGTCGCACAAGCAACTATCCTTATCGATGACATCGCGGACTTCCCCGCCGCTAACTGACTGGACCCGATTACTCTGCTCTAGTGCACATGCAAGGACTGCGTCATAATCGGGAATCTCCCACCTTAGACTTTTCAACTTTGACTTCACTCGCGAGCGTGTGACTCATGACTCTTCACTCGCTATTTTTCGACAAAGAGTTGGCTCTAGATGTCACTGCCGCCATCTCAATTGTCAGTCTCTCTTGCGTCCCATTCGCTCACTCTGAAACTAATGATGTGCAGGCATTGGAGGATTCATGGCCCCGATTAATCAGGTCATGGGTACATGTGCCTATCGGCACAGTCCTCGCTATGCTCGCGCTTTGGGGGATTGACTCGGTGATTCGACTTACGAGCATATCGTTTCCGGCAAGTGTGGCGGGAATGCTATTGTTATTTGCAGGGCTACTAGGATTAGAAGCGGTGCTTGGGGAGAGGAAGGTAAAGGGATTGGTGAGGGTAATTGACGTGCCAGTATGAGCTCCGATTTTAGAACCTGAAGGATTCATGCTGATAATCTGAATTGAAGGCATCGTTTGCGCTGAAGTATATCAACTTGTTTTTCGTACCGTCGTTTGTTCTGCTGCCGCTGTCACCGAGTATTGGTGCCGCCGAGGTGGGCAAAATTGTTGTAGTGTTTTGTGGGTTCCTTCGTCTACGGTGTCGTTGCAGTGCTGATAGGACGATATAGTTGTTGGCTTTGTCCTCGCCCTCGCAGCTACCGTGTACGTTGTCCGCGTCTTGCAAATGATCTTGCCGGAGTCGAAACGTGTCAATACCGACGGTGGCGATCTGCAAGAGTCGATTCCTCTCACGCACACACCAGGACCTTCACAGACCCCCATCGCTAGTACCCACTCATCAATGCTGTCTCTCCTCCCACCTCCGGCTCCTGCATTCGAAACACAGCGCCTGCGTGGAGCTGGACCGATATGCGGTAGCCTGCCTGAGCGCATCACTGCTCCTAGACACATCACCCGGTCCTCCTCCCCACCATCGCCCCTCCTGGGTCCCATAACCCCCCCTCCTTCGCCCCCGCCGCTCTCTCGTGCCCACGAGCTAGCAGCTATCTTTACATTCCACTTCGACACATTCACCTACGCACTCCTCTTTCTCATCTCTCTCCCAGTGCTATACACAACCTCCTACTCCATGCTAGCGCAACTCACACTCACAGTCCTCGCCTTCACCCTCGCCACCTCCCTCTCCAAAAAATCCCAACAAATCCTACACCCCGTCCTCTCCTGCGCCGCAATTACAATCCTGGGCGTCTACCTCCTCTCCCTACCCCAACAGACCCCCTTCAAATCCGCCCTAAAATCCTATCGTGTAGGAACAAAATACCTCGATCTCTTTCGTGGCTCCCCAACCCCACCCCCAGGCGCAGGTGACTTCTTTTCCTCTCTCCTCGACGTCTCCATCGTCGCCCTCGCACTGCCCATGTACACCCACCGTCGCACACTCCTCCACCACCTCCCGCTGATCCTAATCCCCTCCCTCCTCCTCGCTGCAGCGTCACTATCCCTCTACCCCCTCCTCTGCACATCAATCGGTATCTCGCCCCCTCGCGCAATTGCGTTCTCAGCGAGAAGCATAACGCTTGCACTTGCGACCCCCGCCGTTGCGAGTCTGGGGGGAGATACGCAGTTTTTGGCAGTGATTTGTGTGACGACGGGTATTTGTGGAGTACTTTTGGGACCGAGGGTACTAAGGTGGTTGAAGGTGGGGGAGGGGGAGTATGTGGTAAGAGGTGTGGCGTTGGGCGGGAATGGAAGTGCTGTTGCTACGGCGTGGTTGCTGGGACGCGGAGAGCCCAGGGCCGCGGCGATGAGTAGTCTTGCGATGGTGGGCTTTGGCGTGGCAGCGGTAGTTGCGAGTGCGGTGGGACCGGTTAGGGAGGGTGTACAGAGGTTGGTGGTGGTGGGGGTGTGATGTGGAGGTGGGATGGATCTTGAGGGTGCCCTTGTTTGTTTTTGCTGCGAGCACGCTCGCTGGAAGTTGGTCCTCGGAGCCAGACGGCAGTGGGAAGGGGAAGGAGGAATAGGGAATATGTAGCTAGGAAATGTCCACAGGCCAGTTAATGTGGTGGATAAAGAGATTTGATATTGTAACCGCCCATCTGCGCTCGCGATACCGTTCAGATACATCCACGAGCCGAAGGAGGGCAGTGAATGCATTCATGCGTCTGTGTGTGGGGTTGATAAGTCTAAAGATTGGAACGGGGAAAGGGAGGTTTAAATACTCACTGTTCCTGCCTTCAGTTCCACTTTTCCTCCACAATTTGGCCCCCGTGACCAACCCATCAGTGTATCAACCCCCATTTCCTCTTCTCTTCCCAAACCTTCCAGCCTCGAGTACATACCATATATACCAAAGCCACTTTTTCTTCCACTAGATACTAACAAGGGCACCAGGAGCCAATACAACAGCTTGTTCTGGGCCCAGGGGGATCATGCTTAACTCAGTACTGCTGCACAGGAAACCAGGGCGGGGTTGACCATATGCGTTGTGAGTGGGCAAAGCCACTTATGCCACACTTCACCGAAAAGAACCGTTGGCGCGCTTCACTGTGGCAAAAAGTATTGGGTGAATAGTGAGAGAGTGAGAGGGATAGTACGGACGCCGAATCGATTCGTGTAAATGGTCACAAGCCATCACTCGAGGTACCATTTCGCCCCAGCCTTCAGTTATTGCCATGGATTACCTCTGCCAGAAAGAAATATCCGTTGAAACGTTGCATTAAGATTAGAACAGGTATTAGGGCTTAGTGACGAAAATGCAGGGGCGAAGTTGCAGTTGCAGTTGCACAGCCAACCGCAGCAGCGCATCCTCACAGCCGCATGAATACGAGCTCGGCCCAAACGGCAGACATGACGTGGGTTGGATACGAACTCTCCCAACAGTTGCGGACAGATGCGACATTGACATTGCAGCGCCATATTCCCGATGAAACATTCACCCAGCACAGCATATAAGTCCACAGAAAATACAAAAACTCATCTCCTTTGATCACCACAACAATGCCCATTAAAACTGCCCTCATAATCGGTTCCGGCGTCGCAGGCCCTCTCGCCGCCCTCTCCCTCCATGCCCACAACATCACCCCCCACATCTTCGAAAACCGCTCCTCCCCCTCCACCATCGGCGGCGCCATAAACCTCTCCCCCAACGCAGTCCGCATCCTTTCAAACCACAATCTCCTCCCCCGTCTCCTTGCCCACGGCTGCTCCGTCCAATCCCTCGAAATATCCTCTGCACACTCCGGAAAGCGTCTCGGCACCATCACCTTCGGCGATGTGCAAAAGTACGGCTTCGACTCCTTGCGGGTACTCCGGTCTGAGCTGCAGGCTGTGCTACTCGCAGCGCTGGAGGAGAAGGGGATTCGTGTGACGTATGATAGGAAGCTGGTTGGTGTGCGGGAAGAGGAGACGGCGGTGACGGCGGTGTTTGAAGACGGTACTACGGCGACTGGAGATATGTTGATTGGTGCTGACGGGATTCGTTCCGCGGTACGGAGGTCATATGTTGATCCCGCTGCGAAGGCGACGTATACCGGTGTCTCCAGCGCGTATGGCGTCGTTGACTTCGCCGCATTGGGGATCGACAACCTCCACTTTTTGACCACCGGCCTTAGTTCATCACGGAAAGGATCGTTTCTGATGAGCTTCTGCAATGCGGAAAAGACTCGGATCTTTTGGGCGGTTATTATGGGGGTGGCGGAGGATAAAGTTCCCGATCGCACGGCGGGGTGGAAGGCGAAGGAGCAGCAGGAGACAAAGAGGGGCATTGTCGAGAGGTTTTCGGAGTGTCAGGCGCTCGGGGGGGTCGTGGAGAAGGCGGTGATGAACACGCCCGAGGTGTGTTTTTACCCCATTAACCAACTTCCGCTGGGGGGACGGTGGTGGAGAGGAAGGTGCGTGCTGATTGGTGATGCGGCGCATGCGGTAAGTAACCCCCCATGCTCCCATGTTCCCTGCTGATTACAGTGACAGATGCCGCCGCAGGGACAAAGCGTGGGACTTGCGTTCGAAGACGTGGTGCTGCTGACGAGGGTGTTGACGGAGCTCCCCGCGGAGATGGCGCTGGAGGAGAGGTTTGTGAGGTGGGAGGAGCTTAGGAGGCCAAGGGTTGATGCGAGTCATAGGCAGGCGGCGAGGATATCGGAGGGTGTGAGAGAGATCAGTTGGTGGTGGAATATTATCAGGGAGTGGATGTATTGGTTCTTTTTGGGACTGTTTAAAATGCATTCGGATGATGCGTTTGTGTATGATGTTAGTACGGTGCCGCTGTAATGGGTTTTGAAGGTTTAGGTAGTGCGCGGGGATTAGACGGAAATGGGGATGCAATCAATAGGATTAATTTGACTTTGTACCTACTCTTTAGATGGAAGGTTAGCCCCACAACCTCAAGTAGATACTCCGGGGAGTGCAAGACTTAGTAACGACGGAACGAGAGAAGAGTAATGCCTAGAAGTTCGAAAAGGCCCGGGGCAAGCCGCCTCGGGCTCTTGTCACCATCTATCACTCGCCATCCCCAGGCGTCATTTGTGCGTAGTTGATAACAAGAGTTGTCATAGTGCTCGCTCGAACATAAAATTGGTCATTTTAGACATTCGCTCATTGTTCATTTGCCAGTGCACTACTGTACCCGCTATTGAGGTACGTACGAGTAATTTTTCATAATGGTCGGTTTCATCGGACGGAGCCGATAGTAGCCCTTTTCAAGACTGAACAGAGCAGCTAGTGACATGAAATCATGGTTTTAATGGAGGGGTAATTGGAAAATAACAAGTTGCGTATGGTAACTTGAGGGATTGTCAATAGCCTTGCAAGTACACACTCTCCAAGAATTGGTTTGAGGACCGCCAGCAACCTCCTGACGGAGTACGTCCGTGCCTCAATAATAAGCTCAGTACTTCTCGACAACGCAATCTGTGGGGATTTGGACCTCTTCTTTTCTTTATGGAACGTAGAGTACTCTAGTTAGAGTCAGAGTTTATTGTCCTGGCCTGGCGTTAGATGGTTAGAAGATTCATATACCCCATGTATTTAGACCCTCACTTGCGCAGTTTCCAAGGAGTGGCGGTCAATGCTTGGCCTCATGATGTAATGTGCGGGGCCGGCGGAGATGGCGGGTAGTGATGGGGATTCTACCTAATATGCAATATCCACCGCCGCTGCGATGTTGGGCCGCAATGGCCTGAATCACTTTGGCCATGCATGCTCATAGCCGAGCCCAAGAATCTTCAGAATCCTTTAACTGTCAATGGCTAATTGCTTTCCTTTCCAGGTTAAAGGCTGCTTGTATCATAATGTACTTTAAACTGTTGTTAGAAGTGAGTTTGAGGTGAAGTAGCTCGTCACAGACGTCGTAGGATCTCGCGCAGAGTTAGCTATCAGTACTGGGACGTAAAAGCAGAAGTGGATACCTTTCAAGATTAAATGTTTGAGCGTCTATTGCTGCGGTGTTAATGCCATTGGACGGTGATATGGCAATGATCACGAATGAGGTGAGCCCGGGGAGGAGGGAGAGCTAGAGAACCAGAGTGAATTGACTATCCTCTCCACGATTGATTGATATAGAAAGTAGATGAAGAGTAAAAGGTCATTTACGAACTACCTCTAGTTCCAAACAAAATCCTACGTTTGCGATCTATGTCTAGCTCCCAAGGGTCTGGTTTACGAGCTAAGGGCGTAGTATCAATGGGTTTCATACCTGTAGGATGCCACAATTCATGGCTTAGGTTGTAATGGCAATGTGGTCTGCACGTTCAAACATTGTGTGAAGACCTTTAGTTTTATTAAGTGCTCTTTAACGCGTAGCTACGTAAAGGGGGTCCTCGAGGTGTTTCTGCTGTTGGCGCGGGTACTCGGGTCAAAACACTAGTCTCGCAACATTATTACATATATACACATAGATATAGGCTCGAATGCTGGTATGCATAGTTTTGCCGTACCCAATGGCTCCTCGAGATCGACGGTAGCGATCACTCGGGGGCCGGGAACGCTTTGCAGTTGGTACGGTTAGTCCGAAAACTGACTAATGCAAGAAATATTATCATGCAGATGGGTGCTTATCGATATATCTCACTACTAAGCTTAGGTACGGTCGCGAAAAATCTGTTACTCGTCCCGTCTGCCTGCTGCATATAGGAGATTTCCCCAATTAATCGGTATTCTAAAACCAAATGCTGGAGAACTGCTGTCTCAAATCTGGGTTCTTACAGTAATCATTTATATACAGCATGCATGCAGGACAAATACAAGGGTCTCTTGCCAGCAATCTGGTACTCTATATGCTTCATGCAGAAACAATAATCAAGTGGTCTTACCTCAGCGAGAGAGAAAAATCTACGGGCCCTTACGCCTTAAATTTACATCCAAGGACGTGGACAGTCATCCTAGAAGTATGCGCCCAGTTAATTTAGAGCCAAATTTGGGTACAGCAGGCATAGAGACGTATGTATGGTCAGTCAGTAGGCGCCTCTACTCTGGATAGCTCTCTGCTACATATATCTACCCGGCGGCAACGATTACTGATTCTGTCAGCCAGGGTTACAGCTAACTCTACGTAGCACTAAGACCGCCGGGTTTGAGTCGACAGTCGTACAACGATAACTTACCGATGTACCACAGAACTGTTCTGATTTATCATCCGCTTCTTGGAGATATGTATAAAACAAAAAGTCACCCGCTTATCACGGCCCCCGTGAAAGTGCAACTGCAATGATTGCCTCCACAGAAACTCTGGTTCCTACACCTCTATCCCGCACTTACGTACATCAACGCTAATAATTTCCAGATTTGTTCCTGGTTCATACACCTTTTCGGCGCTGGAACGCTCATCTTGCGCGTGTGGTACACCTATCGCCAACAGAAGCGACTCCAGCTCGCAGAATATGTTTGCATCTTTGCCGCTATTACCGCGTTAGTTGGAGCGACGGTATTTACCGTGGTGGTTCTGTCGCTCCAAGATCTGGAGTCTGAACTCTCCCGTGGTGATTTTCTGGACGCAATACAGGGGGTGCCAAAGCTTCTTAAGGTATATACCTAGTTGGAATACCAATGGGCCGGATCTAATGGGCGCCAGGTCTCAACTACAGCCGTCGTCGTCTACTACACGTTGATCTGGGGCGTGAAAGCAATCCTTTGTGCCACGTTCTACGGCATGCGAGAGAACTTCAACCATCGTGCATTGCAGATCGCCATTAACGCGGTGGCACTATATCTCCTCTCCAGCTACATCGTCGTGATCTTATCTCTGTTTCTATCCTGCCAGCCCTTGTCACGTGTCTGGTACATATCTTTCCCGAAAGCCACGCACACCATTCCCCTCACTAATAGCGACCCAGGCTCTCCCCGCTCGACCCGAACTGGTGTAATGCACAATCCACGCCAATAATGGCACTAAGTCTAGCTTTAAACCTGACCTCAGATGCTGCTATCTTTATATTTGCCGTGTGCCTAGTCCGCACTATGACATTTCGCCGGAACGAAGTCGTTGTGCTCACATGTCTGTTCCTGATGGCAGCGGTATCAATGAGTTGTGCGGGAATTCGGTATTACATGCTGAGAATGACCAGGGATATGACGGGGCTGGAGTTTGATAGGATTAGAACCGCAGGACTGGTTTCGGCGGCGGAGTGGTTTTTGGGGTTGTTGGTGGGGTGTGTTCCTGCATTTAGGAACGTGTTGAGGAATGTTTCGATGAAGAGGGAGAGGAGGAAGAGGGTTTTTGAGGAACCGTCGCTGAGGGGAGAGATGGTAGGGACAGCAGTGTGACAATTCATAAGGCTTTCGCGCATAAGTGGCAAATCGACCCTGGCGGCGATTTCAAGTGTATCTGTTCTAAACTACCGAGCAACTTACCCCTCGGTCAAGGAGTCAAGAGGACAGCTCCCTAGCTGAGAGCGAATGACGTCAAATGACGAAAGATCTGAAAAAGACCTGGAACTACAACGAGTATAACGGTTCGTACATTACGTGTCACAAGGCCGTCCGACAAGTAGAAACGCAAGTTTCATCATACATCACAGGGCGGATCTATGTAGTTACGAGGGTGTGCTACGAAATTTCACTCTGAGGGCTGTTCTAGATATAGATGACAGTGAGAACCTATGATTGGGTTTTGGCACCTAACTCCTATCTTGTCACGAGGTGTCGCCAGTCCAAACCCTGAACTTCTGAGTTGAAATTTCCACTTAGCTAACCTCAATTTTGTGTTTGTAAATCCCAAAGGGCTGGTCATAGTTCAGGTGGCTTCGACCCGTTGCCATCACTAAACTTCATCCGGCGGCCTTAGTTACCCGTACGTCCGAAAGCCAAGTGGAGAAGAAGCATGGGAAGTCTATACAAAGACCCAGAGATTCATATATGAGTAGAATCTCGAATCCAAGATGCAAGCCTAAACTCGAAATTATCGAGACTAGATCTCTGGGAGATGGATCAATGAACCGATATATCGATAAAACTTGCCTGCTTCATGGCCTGGGTCAAGGATATCGATGCACTTCCCAAAAATTAGATATTGCTACGATATTTTATATCCTTCATTGGATATCAGCACTAAATCCTCGATCTAGGTGGCTTCAGTTCTGATGTTAGGATAGACTTCCTTCCGCTATGGCCATGGCTTCTAAGTTGTCGCTAGGGTTTTCCTTTCATGATTCTGTTGTGCGGTGTTTGTGGCAGTCTTCTTAGGGCTAGTTGTTAAGACTAGCAGGAGTAGTCTTTCATCACTTTCTGGCGAGCTTCTCTTTGTTCTCTTGTACCTTTACAATTCACACAGTTTTCACTCTTCGCTGCGCGTATCTGCACACACGTGAGATTATGCTCAACAGATTCAACGTCTCTACTTTTGCATCTCTTCAGGCTTCGGAACAGTTCATTCCCTTGCATGCCGCAGGACTTGTTTGCCTTGCTTCTGCCGCCGGGGTGCATCGCCGTCTTGATATACAGATCACTGTTAATCACTCGCTACATTCTTAAGTATGTACTACGTACTGAACTACTCAGCTTGGAACAAATTGGCCATTATAATCCTTCAATAAAAGTGGGGATCATGTTCTGGGTGAAAATATTAACAATTTACCTGCGTTGAGATGATAGTAGCTAGTAAGGTCACCGAGCATCGGATGCTGATTATTAGATCATGGGCGCTGGGCGCTAGAGACATAAAGTGGAGTGCCTGGCGGTCATTTACTTTAGTGAATAGAATCAACTACATGCTTTACTCTTTCAATAGCCTGAACTGACCCACTCGAGCCCAAAAACCTATACTAAATCGATAGTCTCAGAATGTGTTACGTACACTTCGAGACTACCAAATCAACAAGCATATAAATTCGTAAACACCAGTAGCGAACTCCTAGAAATGCGGAATACTCTCTGCCCACGGTACAACAGCATAAGCTCCGGACGGTACCTTCCTCAGACTGATGAAACTCTCCACTAGCAGTCCCACCCGTGCACAAATCACCAACAGCGCTGCAAGCACAGCAATTAACATAACCGCCATCCATAAAGCCGTCCAATCCATTACTTCGCCGACGAAGCTCCTCGACGTCTTTTCCGAGTCGCTCCAACTGTCGCTCAAGATAGCCAGCCCCGGCACCGAAACGCTGCCTACAACAACCACGATACTGCAGATTTTCCACAGTTGATGTTCGATGTTCTAGTCCAGTCACGGAGGATGTCCCTCCGCGGAGAGACCGGTCCATTCACGGAGTGTACCCCTGCACCCCACCTCCGTGACTGGACTGGTTCATTCGCGGAGCATACATACAAGTGCTAATTACACTCAACGTCGTGGTGCAACTACAATTACACTGCGCTCCATATCCTGACTTGAAACCAGCTCTTCTTCCTCGTTGGCCTCTTCCTCTACATCGTCCTCTTCCTCCACCTCCTCCTCCTCCTTGTCCACATCCTTGTACTCCTCGAGACCCTCTCCTTCCTCAATATCCAGTTCTGTCAAATCACTTTCGTCGTTTCCCTCTACGCTCTTGTTGACATCATCAACAGAAGTGGAGTATGTCTGCGCTGTTGCCTCTCCCTGTGTATTTGCTCGAAGTCGCTGTTGATTGTGACTGGGTCCAGGTGGTGTTGTCTTCCGTTTAAGATTGAAAGTACCAGATGGCGCTGCAGAAACACCATTGTTTGTGCATTGAACTCCATCATTT